>JGI25921J50272_10000564_pt1 | contig 12047 bp, 15 predicted proteins | sample LauGreSu1BDMLBSD_2_FD_50272 | JGI IMG/M metagenome (IMG submission 50272) | reverse complement strand
CGGACCGGTTCAACCTTTAAATCATATTATAATGGATCTCTCGTAACCACAACCTCATTTAGTAATTGGTATGGAGCATTTTCAAATTTAGTATTTGGAAAAGGTTTTTCAACAAGCAGCGAAAGATGGTTTATTGGAAAAATACCAGCTGTTAAAATATACAATAGAGTACTTACAGATTCCCAAATATCTCAAAACTTTAATTCATACAAAAAAAGATTTAATTTATAATGCCAACCCCATTTGAAAATAGAAGATGGTTAGTAATTCCATCGACCCTAGTTGAATCAATTAATTTTGATGAAGTCTTGGAATTTAACCAAGATTCACTAAGATATTCTCTAGATGGAACACAGACCTTTATAAAATATGATATTAATATTATTGAAGAAGATATTGTAAAAACTTTCCTTAATCCAGAATCAATGGTGGAAGAAACTTTCACAACCCCAGCTGGAGTATATGGAAGACCTTCAATTTGGAGCGACTCTTATCCAGAATTGACTCATGAAGAGATACTAGCGCTACTTGCAACAGAATCCTGGACAGAACATTTGGCTGAAGCCTAATATAAATAATAAAAAATATTGTATACAATGTTAAAAGTAAAAATCGAACCAATTACAGGTTTTGGTAAAACTGCAGAATTTGCCACAATTAATGTAATGCACTACGACTTAGCAAATAGCTCTGCTTCTGCTATGGTAAATCTTTATGAATCAAACCCATCTCCACTTGGACCATCTGCTCCAGTTGTTCAAATTATGACTAAACATCTAAATTTTACATCTGAGGAACTTGCAACTTGGGGAACAGATGATATGGTTTTTGTTGATTTAGCTTTAGAGAAAGCTGGATTAACTAGAGATGCAGATTGGACTGAACCTCAGCCTGAAGTAGTTACACCTACGCCTGCTCCGGAGATACCATAATCTAATTTTTTAATCTTTAAAAGGGGACTAATTTTTATTCCCCTTTTTTTATGCAGNAAAACCTGAATTTGATCCATAGTATAAGAAAACAAAAAAGTAANAACTTCATGAAGAACTTAACAGTAAAACTTTTTGAAATCTACTCTCTACAAAGCGAACTTAATGGCTTGATCAACCAGCAGAACGGAGAGAAGGTAAAAACGGGAATCCTAGACGAGGAAATTAGTCTAGTTGCCAAATACTGGATTAACCAGTTAAACGATGTGATTACAGCTGAGGTTAAAACCTTAGATACACAGCGTGAAGAATTGATCAAAAAATATGGTACGGCTGACGAGCAAGGCGGAGTTTCTCTCCAAATGGTTATCAAAGAAATGGACAAAGACGGTAAAGAAGTTTCTAAGATGAACCCTAACTTTGCAGAGTTCAATAAGGAATTTAATGAATTATTGAGCCAAGAAAAAGAGTTGTCATACCATCCAATTAAGTTGGAGACACTTACTAGTGTAACCAGTGGTAATAACTACCCTACATTCTTTAAGTTTGTAGAAGCTTAATCTAATAATACCTACTATGAAAGATCGAGGCTGTACGCAAGTGCAGCCTTTGTTTTTTAGGTGGAATAAATAATCTATATGATACTAAGTGCAAGACAAAATGGATTCCTAATCAGTTTCCCTGATACTTTCTTCTCAAAGGAGATAAGTAAGAAATACGAGAAATACTACAATAGTCTTATTATGCCATATGAGACAATTGAAGATTTCATGGCATCGACTATTCAGTCAGTTACATTTAATGGCTTTACTGTGCCAATGGTAAGTCAAGTACGCCCTCTTGGTAAAATGCAAGAATTCCACAGTGCAAAACCAATTGCAGAAATGTTTGAGCGTAAGTTTACTATTAAGTTTAAGTTAAGTGATGCTTACCTTAACTATTTTATATTTTTAGATAATGCGCTTAACTATTTAGATCAAGGAAACTTGGAACCAACTAACTTACGTAGATCCCTAAGCGGTACAGGAAAACCATTTGTAGTAGATCCACAGGGTATTACAATGGATCCAATCAGATTAACTCTTCTTAATAATGAAGGTTATGCAGTATCTTCAGTTGTGTTTAATCATCCAATCTTATCTGGAATGACACAGATATCTCTTTCATATAATGAAAATGCTCCAAAGTTTAATACATTTGAAGTAACATTCCAATTCTATAACTTTGATATTGCCCTAGATTTTGGTGAGGGTCTTAACTATATTGGTTAAACGTAAGAATCGAGTGTAACACTCTTTGGAAAAGGTAGACCTTCTTCTTTTAATTTCTCGATATAAGCCATAACAATATCCTGTTTATTTGGATAGAGTGGAGACTTCATGAAAAGATCAAAAGTTTTCTTAAAAGTATTCCATTCACTAAACGGTAGGGCTTCTCCAAAAATTGCCTTTGCCATATCTTCAGCAGATTCAGCAATTAATTGACGATCAATAATTTTATAGTTAACTTTCTTCATCTCTTTAACAATCTTATAGAGACCATCGGGTCTTAACATATAACCTGTAAATTTAGAAGGTTGTGTAGGGTCTCCTTCAATATCTTCTTTTCGAGAATCAAGAATTGTAAAGAGAAAATAGACACGGTGTTTAGTTGTATCTGGATCCTCTTCGATATTTTTATAGAAAATATCAGTAGCCTCTTTATTTGCAGTTTCAGGTCTTACGAAAATATCAATCTGCACAGGCTCATGATCAGTTGGGGTAAAATTAGTAGAAACAATATTAAAACCATAGAAAGCTTTTGCATCAATTCCTTGAGCTTTACATAATTCTACAATTTTAGGAAGTTCTAAATCTGTGTACACCAGGCAATCAATATCACCTGAAATAGGTTTCTGTTTCCAGCTACCAATTGGTTCACCAGGCTGGCTTCCGAGTATTCCCTGGACTACCCTATCATTAAACTCTTTAACGATTCTTTGAATATCTTCTCTTTTAACAGAGACTGTTTCAGGAAAGGCATTTCCACCTTCACTAAGAACAAAATTCTTATATTCTAATAGGTATTTCATGATTCAGTATTATCTATCCAGCTCTTACCATCCAGTTGGCCAGATTCATTGTCAATTGTTTTTATTAATATTTGATCAATAACATTTCCTCTAAACATCTCAGTAGTTTTATCAAAGCTTGGAAAGTAAGTTTCGATTTCAATTTGAAATGTAATAGTTATTTTATTATTGTCAGTATAGGAAAATTTATAGGCTTTATCATTAGTTGCTTGATCTGGAAAAACAAATAACGCAGGGATTCGAATTCCTCTATATTGGAAATACATTACGCGATTGCTATAGAAAAGGTCAAATAACTTTTCAGTTGCTTTAAATGTTTTATTAAGATTATCAACAATAATCTTTGCATCAAAATTTACTTTAAGTGGTAAAGAATAGAGTCTAGCCGAATAAGCTTTGCTCTTCTTTGCATCATTTTCATCAAACTCATCGCGTTGAAAAGTTCCTCTAACATACTTATTAACAAGATCTGAAGATTTTACATTAAATGAACTTAAGGTAATAATTCCTCTTGGAATCGGGTCATAATTACCCTCGGCCATTTGCGAAATTTTGCAGCTCGGTGGAATACCAATGAAAAAATCTTGCATAAAGCCTTCATCAGTTCCCTGATTAAAATAGAATGGAATAGTATGTATTTCTGGGCGATCATCTCTCCACATCTCAATCTCTAATTGTCTATTTAGTAGATCCAATAAAGAGATTGTAAGATTACGTAAAAAGATGTCCTGTGTATTTGTATTCTTCATATAGGTTATTTATTCACCTAGAAAAATACTACAGTGGTGGAGCTGACGGGAGTCGAACCCGTGTCCAATTCGGCTACTTCAATGAATTCATTCACAGGCTTAGTCCATTTTTTCTAAAAGGACAAAATATAAAGTTTGATGTATGTGGGAACCAAACTTTCAAACAACCTGGTCTCAGAGTTATTTTGTAGAGCTCTGACCTGTCACTCCAACTCTTTCGCCCCCTGTATAGATCGACTACGATCAGATGCTCAAGGTCAGCCTTGACTATTAAGGGAGCCACCTGGATTTGGCTTTCACTTCTTNTTAAAGTCCCATGAGTGATACGGGAGAGATTAGGCAGCTACTGCTAAATCTGCACCTACGAAAGACATTGCGTCTTCGAAAGTCCAAGTTGACTTATTGTCAGTTATTATTCGTATAGGTTATTAAGGAGTTTCCAATACTAACTCCGCCTGCATTCAAAGAACTACGACCGCTTGTCAAATGCCAAAACAGCCCCATATTTTCTAGTATAATACTAAAGAATTATCTATTTGGTCTGGAGCGAAGGTAAATTTTTTCCAAAGTTCAATTATCCCTAATAAATAACAAAAAAGAATTCGCCAAGATGGCTGAAACACTTTCACCAACATACAAGCTTTTTAAAGGGCTAAGCGTAAATGCTTCTGAACTATATAGAGAGTCTTACCAGTTTCTGCAACAAAAATTTAAAACAAAGGGTGAAATATTTACCCTAGCTTCTCCATTTGGGCAGTTACTTGTAGTATTACACAACTTGACTGAGCTTGTGTTATTCTATATTGAAGACTCTATTACTGAACTTAACATATATGAGGCAAATCGTCCATCTTCAGTTTATTCGCTAGCCTCTTTGTCTGGACATAATCCAAGTAGAGCAATTTCTGCAGCAGGTACAATTAAAGTTAAGCCAAGTTCAAAGGTTGACTTTACTAAAATTCCTGGCAATAAGTTAATTTTCACTAAATATATGAATTTAAATTGTGAAAATAATGGACTAAACTATATTTTAGAAATGTCTGGTGATGAATCTAGACTAGATATGAAGGGTACAACTGGTCTAAACTTTATAATTAGACAAGGTAGGCTTCAACAGCAAATATATGGAGCAAGCGGTGCACCATTTCAAAGTTTCCAATTGGGTTATCCAAACAACTTCTTAATAGACCAATTTTTAGTTAACGTTTATGTTAATGGAGAAAAGTGGACAAAATACGAATCAATGCTAGATATTCCAAGAAATGTACAAGGTTATGTTTGTAAAACTGGTATTACAAATGGATTAGACATATACTTTGGAAATGGCTCATTTGGAAAAATTCCAGAAAATGGTTCAGAAATAGTTGTTGAATATTTAATAACTGAAGGTAGTGTTGGAAATATTAACACTGATGCACTATCTGAAGTTTTATTTACATTTACTGATACTGCACTAAATACTATTGGTGAAGAGATTACATTATCTGATATGGTTACGGTTACTTGTATAAATGCACCAAATTTTGGAACTGACCCAGAATCTCTTACTTTAACTAGATTAATTGCGCCAAAAGCCAGCAAAAACTTTGCACTGGTTAACATTGATAATTATGAAGTCTTAATGAGAAAATTGCAAATGTTTTCTTCAATTAGAGTTACACTTGATCCATTAGACAATCGAGTAATTAATATATTCTTGGTTCCAGATATTACAAAGATTTTTGCAAGAGGAGTTGACTATTTTAATTTAATTGAAGACCGTTTTAAATTAACGGAATTCCAAAAGAATGAATTATTAAAATATATTAAAAAGTCTGGAACTGAATTAGTATCAACTACAGTTAGACTATTGGACCCTACTCCTAAAAAGTATGCACTAAATGTTAGTCTAGTTACATTTTCAGATTTCGATAGAGATGCAATTAAAAGTCAAATAACCGATAAAGTTGGATCATACTTTATTAATAACACACGTAAAGATCGTATTCCTAAGAGTGATTTAATTAAATTAATTGAAGGAATCGATGGAGTAGATTCAGTTAGTATTCAAATTATTGGAGAAGCAAATGAACTTTCAGCAATTGCAAATTCGACTAAAACTAATCCTCCATTGGTTGGATTAGATGAATTTAACGATATTATAATTCAGCCTAGTGAGTTTGCAATTATTAGAGGAGGATTTAAGGATAGAACTGGTAACACTTACGAATCAGGTCTTTCTGATGATAAATTATGTGCAATAAACGTATTCTTCAGGGATCAAACAACACTTTAATTTTATGCATAGAGATTCAATTTTTAGAAAACATATAGACCGTAAAGAGGCTCGTCTTTACGTAGGATTTAATTACAGAAATAAGATTATAGAAAAATCAGTTTCTCCACACCTTTTGGGAATTTCGGCCTTTATGGATAAATTCTTATTAAAATTGGATGCAATTGTATTTAACAATATTGAAGCGGTCAAAAAAATTAAAATATTTGCTAACCCAGCCCTGGATAAGAACGAGACAAAATTAAACTAAGTCTAGTGATCAGCAAAGAAAAGAAAACCCAAATAAAAAACGAACTTGAAAGTTTTTTAAGTACCTATTCTGGAGATACTTCAGAAAATGATATTGTCGATGATCGTTTTAATGAACTTGAACAAAATCCACCTATTGATTTTGATGAAATGAGTTCAGGTTTCAAGAAGAAAGCTCTTGAGATCACAGATTCCCTATTTAAGTTTTATGTAGATTTAGGTCTAATTACTCAACACGATTACCTAAAACAGAAGAAAGAACTCGATAATATGAATATCGAGACCATGTTCTTTCAGCATAAAACCATTAAGATGGCAATTGAAAGAATTATGGAAGAAATTAATCAGGGTGCAGCTCATCCTCGTTTATTTGAAGTAATGTCTCAATTACAGGACCGTCTTACTACAGTTACCAAAACTCAAGCAAATTATATGCTTTTCCTGGAGGATACGTACAAGAAAATGCGTAGTGAAGTTGATTCAAGGGGAGACCAAGCAGGGCTCCCTGCCTCTTCTGTAAATGCACTTCAATCTGGAGAATATTATGTTACAGCCGGTACTAAGAATATTATGAAAGAAATTGAAGGAGAAAAGCTTGATCAAGATTTCGATAATAGGTTGACTAATCCAAACGAAAAAAATTCACTAATGACTGAGAGAGGATTAGAACATTTGATTCAAAAGGATGAAGATGATGAAGATCTAAACTCAACCATTTTTGAAATAATCTAATTATGAAAGACTTTCTATCAAAAGGCGGTAGGACCAGCGTACAGATATCCAAAATGGATGATACTGAAAATAGTGCAGTTTGGACTACCAAAAAGATCGACCAATTACTTGCTGATTTTGAAAATGGATTAATTGATATTAAAACTATCAAAAATTCACCATTTAAGGATAATGATCCAGCTTGGAAAAAACCAAATTTAGTATTTGAATATACTCCAGAAGAACTTGAAGAAATTAAGAGGTGTAAATCTGATGTTGGGTATTTTGCAAATAAGTATGCACAGGTTTTAACTGAATATGGAGTTGAACAAATTATCTTAAGAGATTATCAAGAGGAAATTATCCGAGCATTTGGTGCAAATCGTTTTAATATCTTAATGGCAAGTCGTCAAATTGGTAAAACTGTAATGTCCGGTGTTTTTGTTGCATGGTATCTTATTTTCCATACTGATAAAAATGTTCTAGCTGTTGCCAATATTGCATCTACTACCAAAGAGGTTGTGGACAAAATTAAATCTATTTTTGAAAATCTACCGTTTTTCCTAAAACCTGGCTGTATTTCCAATAACGTAATGTCGATGAAGTTCGATAATGGCTGCAGATTAATTGGTCGTACTACAACCAAAAATACAGGTATTGGTTTTACTATTCACCTGCTATACATTGATGAGTTTGCTCACATTTCACCAGCATATCTAGATTTCTTTTATCGAGCAATCTATCCTACTATTTCAGCATCCACNACTTCTAAGATTATTATTACCTCAACTCCAAATGGAATGAACCGATTCTATGAAATCTATATGGATGCCTTAAATGGACTAAANACNTATACTCCATTAAGAGTAGANTGGTGGCANGTTCCAGGTAGAGATGACAAGTGGAAAGCTGAAACTATTGCCAATATGGGATCTGAAGAAGATTTTAATCAGGAATATGGATTACAGTTCTTTTCATCAGATCGCCTTTTATTATCGTCAAAGGATCTTAAGAAAATCTTTAGTATTGCAACAAAATACGAAGAACCTCTTAATATTAACTGGGACCCAGAGGTACTTGCTCTAATGGAAGGAAACTTTACAGTTCACCCTAATTTAAAGGATTGGGATGAGCAAGATTTTAGAAATTCCCCAGATCAATATGTATTTTCAGTAGATACTGCGGATGGAACAGGTAAAGACTTTTCAGTTATTAATATCTTTAAAGCAGTAGCTCTTCCAATAAAAACGCTTGAGCCAATTAAAAACCTAATTAAATCTGAATTAGATTGTATTTCACTTGTACAAGTTGCAACTTGGAGAAGTAATAAACAGACTATTAATGAATATGCTCAAGTTCTAGAATATTTAGTCTATAGACTTTTTAATTTTGAAAATCTTAAGGTCTTAATTGAGTTAAACCACAAAGGAGACTTTATTTTAGATAAGATTTCAAATAATGATCAATATTGGCCAGGACAATTAATACATTCTAAACATACTGAAGCAACTAAATTACTTAAACCTGGACTTAAATTAAGTGTTACCAATAAAATTAAATTTTGCGAAAGATTTAAGTATCACGTTAATGTAAACAAGATTTTACCAAATGAAAGTAAAACAGTAATGGAACTAGGATCATTTGGCCGATCTACTAATGGTACATATCGAAGTCAAAGTGGTAATGATGACTTGGCAATGACTTGCGTTAACACTGCTGCATTTTTCGATTCTCCAAGTTTTTTAGAGTTGGGAACTGATGTTTGGGACAGGACTAGTGAAGAATACAAAAAGATTGTAATGGAGACTATTCTAAATTCAACCCAGGGCGAAGGCTCGTCCAAGATTACCTCAGATTTAGTAGGTTATCTAAACGATACTCCACAAATGAAGAAACCTGGACAAAGACAAGTATTTGATGAAACTTATTTAGATTCATATAAACAGGTATTATCTGGATTTTATGGAGATCAAAAAAATTAATATAGAGGAATGATTAATTTTGACTTAACCCGAGATAGAGACGTTATTTTTAGACGAACTATCGCTGCAATTCAAAAGGCAATCGAAAATGATATTGATGTTGCTGAATTGCCTAATGTTAAAGTTGCTGAATCTGAAATTGATGCATTCGTCTTACGAGATGGTTGGGAAGATGCAATCGAAAAGGCTAAAAAGCACTTTGAAAAAATTGAAGACTATGAAATGTGTCAAACATGCGTTTCATTAATTGAAGAAATTAAAAAATCAAATTAACTAATGCAAAAATCCGCAAAAAGAAGAGGTGCTGCTGCACAATCCATTCCAGATTTATTAAAACAGGTTTCGCTTAAACCTTCACAAAAGGAATACTTTGATAAAATTATGAATAATGACATTACACTATGTCATGGTCCAGCTGGAACAAGTAAAACATTTGTTGCATGTTACGCATCAATGAAGCTACATACAGAAGATAAAATTCAAAGAATAATTTTGTCGAAGCCTATTCAGGAGTCTGGTGAGAAACTTGGATTTTTACCAGGGGATATTAAAGAGAAAATTGATCCATTTATGGAAAGTTATAGAACCAACCTTGAAAAAATTGTTGGTTGGGATAATTTAATAAAATTAGAAGGGGACGGCCTTATTGAATTTAGACCCCTTGCCTATATGCGTGGAGCAACCTTTGATAATTGTTTAATGGTATTAGACGAAGCACAAAATGCAGATTTTCGTCAGCTAATGCTGTTTATTACTAGAATGGGTAAAAATTCAAAAGTCCTTATTTGTGGAGACGTAAGTCAATATGACATATCTAGAGACAAAGTGGCACTTCCTAAATTTATTGAAATGATGGATGGAATCAAAGGAATGGGAATTCATACCTTTGGAGACTCGGATATTGTTCGTAATAAGATATTAATTGAAATTACTGAAAGATACGATACGTGGAAGGCAAATAATAAGGTTAATTGGTAAATTAATTAAGTACAATAACTCTACTAGAAAAATATTTTTATGGCAGTAAACAAAAAGGTAACCGGCTACGAAGATTTAAACCGCAGACTTAATGATGAAATGCAGCAATTAGCCGAAGCTATCGTTGCTAAAAAATTCACAGAAAGAGACAGAAACAGGTTAGTTCGTATAATGGAACCAAAACTTAAATACTTCATTTGGAAATTCTTTAACGATACAGATGAAACCGAAGAGGTCTTGCATAATACTTTCTTTAAGATTTTTAAGTCGCTTGACAGTTATAATCCAAAATACAGATTTACCACTTGGATCTACACAATAGCAAGAAATGAATCTCTACTACATTTGCATAAATTAAAACAGCAAATGACTACTGATATTGATAAAATAGGAAATTCTCTATTTTTAGTAGATGATAGTCGAGATAATCTAGAAAAGGAATACTCTTTAGAAAATCTCTATACTGCAACCATGCTGGCAATTGAAGAAATGCCAGAATCTTTGGAAAAATCTATCCTAATCGATAAGGAGCTAAATAAAATGAAAGGCGCTGATATTGCAGATAAGTATGAGATGAATCTTAATACTGTTAAAACTAAAATACGAAAAGCACGTAAAATATTAAAAGACTCAGTTTTGGAAAGTAACCCAGAACTGGTTGAAAAAATAAAAGACCTTTTCTAATGAAATATCTAAACCCTATTGTTTTTATTACTAAGCTAATTTCTTTAATTAAGGAATTGGTCTTATTTAGAAAGTACATATCGATAGTCTCCGAATTAGAGAAAAGCGGTGAACTTGAAAAGCTAAATCTAAGAAGAACCCGACTTGGCAGATTATACTATGTTAAAAATCTTCAGCCTGAGGTTTTACTAAATACCGATGACCTTAAGGGATTTGAAATAATGCAGGTTAAAGAATCCCTTGCTGATTATAACGATCCAATCACCAGACTTGGAATAATTGATTTTCTCAAAACCGGTTTTAGAAGAATTAAAACTCCAGATGTATATGCGTATTTAGTATGGATGGATTTTGATTTTAAGCAGGTTTCCCTAGAGAGAATCCTATATGTAATAATCTATCCAATTATCCTATTTTTAATATTTGCTGTATTTGTAGTACCTGCCCTGGGTCAAGTAGATTGGTCCCACGTATGGCAAACTGTAAATAGCAAATAAATAATAGTATCAAATAATCTTAAATTATGAACAAAGTAGAACAATTTTTACAAAAGCACGGTTTAAAAGTAGTAATCTTTTTATTAGTTTTAACCTATATGAAATCTTGCGGAGTAGATCGTGAAGTTACTAAAGTTAAAAAGCAATTAATTACTCTAGACTCACTAGCAACAAAAAAGGATCTTGAAATTGAAGGTCTTAAGGCTGAAAAGCGCATGATTCAAGCGACTGACCGCAAAATGTTAGACGTTCAACGTCAATCTGATATTGATGCTGAATTGAAAAAACTTGGAGCAAAATAATGAAATCTAGAGCAACCCATTACTTTATAATTGGTTCCTTTGTTACTCTATATCTCTTAGTATCAATTATTTCAACTATCCACGTAGTAGACTTTTTTAAATTGTCTAATCCTATGTGGCTTGCAGTTTCCCTTGCAATTGGATTTGAAGTCGGTGCAGCCGCTTCACTTGCGTCTCTTATTGTTTTAGATAAAATGAATAAGGGTATTGTTTGGGGACTTTTTATACTCTTAACTGCAATGCAGGCTATGGGAAATACCTATTATGCCTTTTCTCACTTAGAAAATTTTACAGGTTGGATTGAATTATTTGGTCTTCAAGAAGAAGACTTAATTTATCAAAAACGTATGCTTGCTATTATTTCAGGAGCAGTTTTACCAATTGTTGCACTAGGTTTTATTAAGTCACTGGTTGATTATATTAAGCCAGAGGAAAATTTAGTCGAGCCAGTTCAATTACCAGACGCACCAGAAAAGGTTGAGCCAGCTATTAGTGTAGTTGAAACTATAATGGAGGAGCCAATTGTAGAGGCGCCAGTTTCAACTAAGTCTCCACGTGTTAAAAAAAAGACTCCACTAAAATCTACTGGGGCAATTGAAGTTGATTTAACCCAAACGGTT
>JGI25921J50272_10000563_pt1 | contig 12062 bp, 9 predicted proteins | sample LauGreSu1BDMLBSD_2_FD_50272 | JGI IMG/M metagenome (IMG submission 50272) | reverse complement strand
ATTACATTGATTGCAAATGCTATTAACTGGGATGGAAGCGATGATCGCATAGATGAGGCATATGAATCCTGCATACAACGCTTAGATCGCATGCAGGCAGATCTTTCAACTCCACTATCAGGAGAGGCTGCAGAGATTCCTGATTTTTCACTTCCTGATTACGTGGGCAATATTTCGGGGGAGCAGTTCAAGGAGAACATTCTTAAAGTTAAAGAAGAAATCCTTGCAGGAGAGGCGTTTCAGGTTGTTTTATCGCAGCGTTTTGCAATGCCATGTAAGGCAGATGCCATTGATGTTTATCGCATGCTTCGCCTCAATAATCCTTCTCCATATATGTATTTGTTCCGCTTCACAGACGGCATCGAAATCGTTGGCTCTAGCCCTGAAGCATTAGTTAAGGTCAATCAAAAAGATGTAATGATCCATCCGATTGCAGGAACTCGTCGACGTTCATCAAATCCGGAAGAGGATCACCGTTTAGGGGAAGAGTTACTAGCTGATCCAAAGGAGCGAGCAGAGCACCTCATGCTTGTTGATTTAGGACGAAATGATTTAGGGCGTGTGTGTGCNCCNGGAAGTGTTGAAGTGGTCGACTTCATGCATATTGAACGATATTCACATGTGATGCATATTGTCTCTACCGTGATCGGAAAATTGGCAGATAAGGCCACACCAGTTGATGCACTCTTTTCAGTCTTTCCTGCAGGAACATTATCTGGTGCACCAAAGCCACGGGCGATGGAAATCATTGAAGAGTTAGAGACAACTAGGCGCGGTGTTTATGGTGGCATTGTTGGATATATAGATTTCACCGGCAACATAGATACATGTATCGCCATTCGCACAGCTTTGTTATATCAAGGCACTGCATTTGTTCAAGCAGGTGCTGGTGTAGTTGCGGATTCAGATCCAGAATCAGAAAACCAAGAGTGTAGAAATAAGGCGGCTGCTGTTCTTACTGCCATTCACGCAGCAAATCGCTTGGGGCACAATCATGAGTGATCTTTTGCCTATAGCTATTGCAGCAGTAATTGTTTTGGCACTTGTTTTACTGCTTGCACGAAAGTTTAAGCTTTCATCTAGATATGAGCGCGCACCACGTCAGCTCAACTCTTGGTCAGCACTTGATAAGGGGATTGACCCAACAGAGGATCAAAAACTGTGAGCGTTCTAGATTCAATCATTGAAGGTGTGCGCGAGGATTTAGCAACTAGGCGTTTGCCTATGTCACAGCTACTAGAGGCAATCGAAGTAGCACCGCCTGTGAGAGATTGTTTAGCTGCCTTGCTCACAGAAGATATTTCTGTGATTGCTGAAGTGAAAAGATCTTCGCCAAGTAAGGGCGCTCTTGCTCCGATTACAGATCCTGCAGGCCTTGCCGCAAGTTATGAAGAAGCAGGTGCTGCGGTAATTAGCGTGCTGACGGAGCAACGTCGATTTGGGGGAACTTTGGCAGATCTAGATGCGGTGCGCAAAGCAGTTGAGTTGCCAATTTTAAGAAAAGATTTCATGGTTGATGAGTATCAGTTTTATGAAGCAAGAGCACATGGGGCAGATGTGATTTTGTTGATCGTTGCAGCACTTAGTAAGAATCAATTAGATGACTATTTTCATTTATCTAAAGAACTCGGCATGAGAGCGTTGATTGAAGTTCACACACCGGGAGAGTTAGAAAGTGCACTTGAAATATCACCCGAGATTGTTGGTGTTAACTCACGCAACTTAAAGACATTAGATGTTGATGCACAAGCTTTTGCTCAACTGATTCCACAAATACCAAGCACCATTGCACGCGTTGCCGAATCAGGTATCTCTACTCGAGCAGATGTTGAGTTCGCCCATGAGCATGGAGCAACAGCAATTCTGGTGGGAGAGGCCTTGGTTCGCTCAGGAAATTCAAATGTTGCGATGGCACAGTTGCTCGGTAGGCTTGCGCAATGATTACTGAGGGCCACTTCGGAGAGTATGGCGGCCGCTTTGTGCCGGAAGCTCTGATTGGCGCTCTTGAAGAGTTAGAGGCTGCACATAATGCGGCGCAAAAAGATCCAGCATTTATCGCAGAGCTTGCAGAGCTCCATCGCACCTACACAGGTCGCCCAAGCATCATTACTGAAGCTAAGAGATTTGGTGAGCACGCAGGTGGGGCTCGGATATTTTTAAAACGAGAAGATCTAAACCACACCGGTAGCCACAAGATCAATAATGTTTTAGGTCAAGCTCTATTAACAAAACGTATGGGTAAAAAGCGCATCATCGCTGAAACAGGTGCCGGTCAGCACGGAGTTGCATCTGCAACGGCTGCAGCGTTGATGGGACTTGATTGCGTTGTATACATGGGCGAAGAGGACACGCGTCGTCAAGCACTCAATGTTGCACGGATGAAGTTACTCGGCGCGCAAGTTGTTCCAGTTACATCTGGATCAAAAACATTAAAAGATGCAATCAACGAAGCGATGCGTGATTGGGTGACTAACGTTGCCGATACTCACTACATGCTCGGCACAGTTGCAGGACCGCACCCATTCCCAACTATGGTTCGTGACTTTCATAAAATTATTGGCGAGGAAGCCCGTGAGCAAATGCTTGCTTTAACAGGCAAACTGCCAGATGCAGTGCTTGCTTGCGTTGGTGGGGGATCTAATGCGATTGGCATTTTCAATGCATTTATTCCTGATGCTGGTGTTCGACTCATTGGACTTGAAGCAGGTGGTGATGGTGTTGAAACTGGACGCCATGCTGCAACGATTACTGGTGGAACACCTGGTGTTTTGCACGGAACTCGTTCATATGTTTTGCAGGATGCCAATGGTCAGACAGTTGAGTCACATTCGATTTCAGCTGGTCTTGATTACCCAGGAGTTGGTCCAGAGCACGCCTACCTTCATGACATCGGTAGAGCTGAATACCGCGCAGTAAATGATGATGCAGCAATGGCCGCATTTGAACTGCTGTGTAAAACAGAGGGAATTATTCCTGCGATAGAAACCGCGCACGCTTTGGCCGGTGCATTGGTCTTGGGTAAAGAGCTAGGACCAGATGCGAATCTATTGATCAATTTATCTGGTCGCGGAGATAAAGATGTTCAAACGGCTGCTGAATACTTTGGAATTCCACTGTAATGACGCAATTAGATTCAGTAATGGCAAAGGTGCGCGCAGAAAATCGCGCAGCACTAATCGCCTATATCCCTGCTGGATTTCCTTCTAAGTCTGGTTGTGCCAAAGCAATTAAAGCGTTAGCAGATGCTGGCGTTGATGCAATTGAAATCGGATTTCCCTACAGCGATCCAGTAATGGATGGACCGGTTATTCAAGAGGCTGCAGATATTTCACTAAAGGCCGGAACAAATGCTGCTGATGTGTTTGAAGCGCTCAATGTCGCATCAAGCACAGGTGTAGCAGCAGTTGTCATGACCTACTGGAATCCAATTGCCAAATATGGAGTGGAAAAGTTCGCCCAATCCATTTCAGACAATGGGGGATCAGGTGTAATTACTCCAGATCTGACAATTGAAGAATCGGATTCATGGATTGCTGCAACTAAAAAGAGCGGAATCAATCCAATTTATGTTGTTGCGCCAAGTACCAAAGATGAGCGCTTGAAGAGTGTCACGGCTAAAACTGGTGGATTTGTCTATGCCGCAAGCATGATGGGAGTGACCGGAACTAGAAGCACAGTGGCATCAACTGCTAGTGAACTAGTTGCACGAGTTCGAACAGTTACAGACTTGCCGATTTCAGTTGGTCTAGGTGTTTCCACACGTGAACAGGCTAAGTCACTTGCGGCATATGCAGATGGAGTCATTGTTGGCTCAGCATTTATTAAGTTATTACTTGATGCACCATCAGAACAAGAAGGCTTAGATGCGATCTCCCACTTGGCTAAAGAACTAGCTTTAGGAGTACGTGAGGGACGATGAGAAATTTCAATGAGCGCTTTCAGCCGATAATCACATTGTTGGCCCGTCTTGTACTTGGCGGTGTGCTTCTAGCTGCAGGTGGGTTAAAGGTATTTAAGCCAACAGAATCTGCAAATGCAGTTGCTGCTTACAAAATATTGCCAACAAATTTGGCGCACTTAACCGGCTATGCCTTGCCGTGGCTAGAAGTTGCAATTGCGCTGCTTTTGATTCTTGGTTTTATGGTTCGCCCAGCAGCTGTCATCAGCGGTTTGATCATGATTGTCTTTATTGGGGCAATCGCCTCGGTCTGGGCACGAGGCATGCTGATTGATTGTGGATGCTTTGGCGGAGGCGGGGAAATCGACCCATCTTTAGCCTCAGAGGTTCGTAGGACCTATTTCATAGAAATTATGCGCGATTTAGGTTTGGCCCTGACCGCGCTTTATCTGTATTTTTTCCCATACGGAAAGCTATCCATAGAAAAAGCAGCACCCTCAACTAAGGAGCAATAATGGCAAAGCAGCAGGCAAAAAGCGGTGACAACGTAACTCGTTGGATCGTAATTGCGATGGTCTCACTCGTTGTTGTTACAGGTGTTGTCTTTTCAATCTTTAGTCAAAACAACAAAGAGACTGCATCTCTTGCAGCCCTGGATGGCTTCAAGTCGAAGGGTTCAATAGTTTCAACAATTGATGCAGAAAGTGGCTCAGCAATTACCTTTAATCCTGGCTTGGCCAAAACAGTTGACGTTTGGGAAGACCCTCAGTGTCCTGTTTGTAAGTACTTCGAAGATGCAAACGGTGAATACATCGATAGCTTGATTCGTGAGAAGAAGGCGACTGTTCGTTTCCATGTTCTTTCATTCTTAGGAGATGAATCAGTACGCGCCGCCAATGCCTCATTCTGTGCAGCAGATGAAGGTAAGTACATAGATTTCCACAAGGCTTTGTATCGCGTTCAATCTCCACTCGAGAACTCAGGATTCTGGAGCAATGAGACTCTAGTTGCGATTGGAAGCAAAGTTGGCATCACTTCTGAAAAATTCACGAAGTGCGTCAATGACGGCCAGAAAGTTGAACTTGTCAAAGCTAATTATGATTCGATGCAAAAGTATGGCGTTCAAGGAACTCCAACTGTTTTCATTGATGGAAAATTGTGGGAGCGCAAGAGCTCAGACTTTAATCCAGATGAGTTCCGCGCCGCTGTAGAGGGTAATTAAAACTTGTTGATCGCATTTCCAACGCCAACGCAATCGGCGTTGGAAATTGGTCCATTAACAATCCATTTCTACGCACTCTGCATCATCACCGGTATTGCTATAGCAATATGGTTAGGTGACAAGAGATTTCGTGCACAAACAGTTAACGGCAAATCAGTAGTTTCTGAAGTTGCAATTACTGCAGTTCCTGCCGGAATAATCGGTGGACGTATTTATCACGTGATCTCTTCACCTTCTGCTTATTTTGGCGCAGGAGGCAATCCGATAGATGCATTCAAGATATGGGAAGGTGGATTAGGTATCTGGGGCGCTATTTCTCTGGGGCTCTTCGGTGCTTATCTGCGATACAGATCATTGCAAAAGCGGATTGAATTGCCATCATTTGCAGTTTTTGCTGACGCATTGGCNCCCGGAATTCTGTTTGCCCAAGCTATAGGTCGGGTTGGAAATTGGTTTAATGGTGAACTCTTCGGACGACCATTAGATACCTGGTGGGCACTTGATGTTCCATTCAAGTATCGCCCTTTTGGATATAGCGAAGTTGAGTCATTTCATCCAACATTTTTGTATGAAGCGATCTGGTGCGTTCTTGTGGCAGTGGCNCTGTTGAAATTTGGCAAAACACTCAAGGCCGGACAAGTTTTTGCAGCATATGTCTTTGCCTATTGCTTCGGAAGATTCTTCATCGAGTTAATTCGCATTGATTCGGCTAACACCATCGCAGGATTACGTGTGAACGTATGGGTGAGTCTGATCGTTGGCATTGGATCTGCCCTATTTTTCCTCCGTGCCTCAAGAAAGAACAGTTAGCTTTCAGGTAGGCTTATCAAATGGCTCTTGAAGAGGTTTATAAGCGCAATCTTCAACACCGTACCCACCGAGCAGGCTGGCTACGTGCTGCAGTCCTTGGCGCAAACGATGGCCTTGTCTCAACTGCATCATTAATGGTTGGCGTTGCAGCTGCCGGTAAGAATGACTTTTTGATCACCGCTGGCATTGCAGGCATTACAGCTGGTGCAATGTCGATGGCAGTTGGTGAGTATGTTTCAGTGCGNTCACAAAACGATGTCGAAGATTCAGATCGCTTGTTAGAGATTGAACATTTAGCAGCAGATCCAGATGGCGAGTTGCAGGAGTTGCAACACATCTACATTGATCGCGGACTTACTCCAGCACTTGCTCTACAAGTTGCACTAGAGATGCATCGCAAAGATCCATTGGAAGCGCACTTGCGAGATGAACTCGGACAAAGTCCAGAGACCAAGGCCAAGCCTGTTCAGGCAGCAATTGCATCGGCTATCGCCTTTACATGCGGTGGCTTGATTCCATTTGCTGGAGCTTTTGCTCCAACCCTTGGTGCCAAGGCATGGAGCATTGTCGGATTTACTCTTGGTGGTTTGGTTTTAACAGGCGTGGTTAGCGCGAGAATCTCAGGTTCAAAGGTGTTAGCTCCAACAGTGCGCGTGTTACTTGGCGGTTGCCTAGGTATGGCTATCACCGCAGGTATCGGCCAAATCGCCAACATCTCTGGCATCTAATTAGCCTGTTCTGAGGCTTCCCTTCTCCCGACTTGTTGCTACCATTTCGCATTAAGTAAGGCCCGGGCCAAGGATGTCCCTCTTCACGTAGGACCATTCTGTAGGAGCTTCGCACATGGCACTTGCATCCAATTATCCACAAGCACAAGGGCTCTATAACCCTGCCCAAGAACATGATGCTTGCGGTGTTGCGATGGTTGCCACCCTCAACAAAGTTGCCACACACGAGATTGTTGCAAAAGCTCTAACTGCACTTCGTAATATGGAACACCGCGGGGCATCAGGTGCTGAACCAGACAGTGGTGATGGCGCAGGAATCTTAATTCGCATTCCAGATGCTTACTTTCAAGCAGTTGTGGACTTCAAACTTCCTGCAGCAAATGCATATGCAACAGGTATCGCATTCGTGGCTAAAGGGGCAGATGTTAAGAGCGACATTGCAAAGATTGCAGAACAAGAGGGATTGGTAGTACTTGGCTGGCGAGAAGTGCCAATTAACTCATCGTCATTGGGAAAAACTGCACTATCTGTAATGCCTGATTTTCATCAAGTTTTTGTTGCCGGAAAGAATGGCGAAACAGGTATTGCACTTGATCGTTTAGCTTTTTGCTTGCGAAAGCGTGCCGAGCACTCACTAGATCTGTATTTCCCTTCGCTGTCCTCACAGACCATCGTCTATAAGGGAATGCTTACAACTGGACAGCTTGAGGAGTTTTTCCCTGAGCTTTCAGATGAGCGTGTTGTCTCTCCACTTGCGCTAGTTCACTCACGTTTTTCTACTAACACTTTTCCTTCTTGGCCACTTGCCCACCCTTATCGCTTCATTGCACACAACGGTGAGATCAATACCGTTAAGGGAAATCGCAACTGGATGCGCGCTCGCGAATCTCTACTAGCAAGTGATGTTATTCCGGGAGACCTAAAGCGCTTATTCCCAATTGTTGAAATGTCAGGTTCAGATTCAGCATCCTTTGATGAAGTTCTAGAGCTTTTGTATTTGGGTGGACGTTCATTGCCGCATGCAGTCTTGATGATGATTCCTGAAGCATGGGAAAACCATGCAACGATGCCGCAGAACCGTCGTGATTTTTATGCATTCCATGCATCGATGATGGAGCCATGGGATGGACCAGCGTGTGTGACATTTACTGATGGACATCAAGTTGGCGCAGTATTAGATCGCAATGGATTACGTCCTTCGCGCTTTTGGGTGACAAAGGATGGTCTTGTAGTACTTGCATCTGAAGTTGGCGTACTTGATATTCCAGCAGAAAACATTGAGCGCAAGGGTCGCTTGCAGCCAGGAAAAATGTTCTTGGTAGATATCGAGCAGGGCCGCATTATTGAAGATGGCGAAATTAAAGATGAACTAGCAAATGCAGCGCCCTATAAGGATTGGCTGCATGCTGGAATGGTCAAGCTCAGTGAGCTTCCATCACGCGAGCACATTGTTTATCCGCACTCATCTGTTGTCCGACGCCAGCGCGCATTCGGCTACACAGAAGAGGATCTGCGCATCCTTGTTACACCTATGGCCAAAAACGGCATGGAAGCACTTGGGTCAATGGGAACAGATACCCCGATTGCAGCACTTTCTGATAAGCCGCGGTTAATTTTTGATTACTTCTCACAACTATTTGCTCAAGTTACAAATCCACCGTTGGATGCAATTCGTGAAGAGCTTGTAACAAGTCTTGGAACTTCAATGGGTCCTGAACATAATTTATTGGATCCAGGTCCAACAAGCTGTCGTCAAGTTTCTTTGGCTTTTCCTGTTATCGATAATGATGAACTTGCAAAGATCATTCATATTAACGCCGATGGTGATTATCCAGGTCTGAGCGCGCATGTGATTCGCGGTTTATTCAGTATCGCCGATGGTGGAGATTCACTGCGTGATCGCTTGAATGAGATCAAGGCTGAAGTTTCACAGGCTATCAATGAAGGTGCTCGCATAATTGTTCTTTCTGATCGTGACGGCGATGCTGAGAACGCACCGATTCCTTCACTTCTTCTTACATCTGCTGTTCATCATCATTTAATTCGCGAAAAGACTCGCACCAAGGTTGGACTTGTTGTTGAAGCTGGCGATGTTCGAGAAGTTCACCACGTTGCACTTTTGATTGGTTATGGCGCAGCATGTGTTAATCCGTATCTTGCGATGGAGTCTGCAGAAGATCTAGTTCTGCAAGGCGTCATCACTGGAATCACTCCAGAAAAGGCTGTTAAGAATCTCATTAAGAGTCTTGGTAAAGGGGTGCTTAAGGTGATGTCCAAGATGGGTATCAGCACAATCGCTTCTTACACGGGTGCACAAGTATTCGAAGCAATTGGCTTGTCACAAGAAGTTGTTGATGAATACTTTGTTGGAACAACTTCACGTCTTGGTGGAGTTTCACTCGACATCATTGCTGAAGAAACAATTGCTCGCCATCACGTTGCATATCCACCTGGGGGAGAAGTACCTGGCACAAAGCGCCTTCCAATTGGCGGGGAGTACCAGTGGCGTCGCGAAGGTGAACCACACCTATTTGATCCAGAAACTGTCTTTAGATTGCAGCATGCAACTCGTAACAAGCGTTATGACATATTCAAGCGCTACACCGAGCGCGTTAATGAGCAGAGCACGCGACTGATGACTCTTCGTGGATTATTCCAATTCAAGGAAGGCGTTAATCCGCCAATTTCTATTGATGAAGTTGAGTCTGCGCGCGAAATCATCAAGCGCTTTTCTACTGGTGCGATGTCATATGGATCTGTATCTGCCGAAGTTCATGAAACTTTAGCAATTGCTATGAATCGCCTTGGAGGAAAATCAAACACAGGTGAGGGTGGCGAAGAACCAGAGCGCTATTTACCAATGGCAAATGGTGATTCAAAGCGTTCTGCCATCAAGCAGGTTGCATCGGGTCGATTTGGTGTGAACAGCAATTACTTGGTTAATAGCGATGATATTCAAATCAAAATTGCGCAAGGTGCAAAACCAGGAGAAGGTGGCCAGCTACCTGGTAACAAGGTTTATCCGTGGATTGCAAAGGCGCGTTACTCAACACCAGGTGTTGGATTGATTTCACCACCTCCACATCACGATATTTATTCAATTGAAGATCTTGCCCAGCTTATTCACGATCTTAAGAACGCAAACAAGAATGCACGTGTTCACGTAAAGCTGGTGGCAGAAGTCGGTGTCGGAACTGTTGCAGCTGGTGTCTCTAAGGCGCACGCTGATGTTGTTTTGATTTCTGGCCACGATGGTGGAACAGGTGCATCACCTCTGACCTCACTCAAGCACGCAGGTGCGCCATGGGAGTTAGGTTTGGCTGAAACCCAGCAGACATTGCTGCTTAACGGACTTCGCGATCGCATTGTTGTGCAGACAGATGGTCAGTTAAAGACTGGCCGAGATGTTGTCATCGCAGCGTTGCTCGGTGCCGAAGAGTATGGATTTGCAACTGCGCCACTTGTTGTTTCTGGTTGCATCATGATGCGTGTGTGCCATTTGGATACCTGTCCGGTTGGAGTGGCAACGCAAAACCCAGAGCTACGTAAAAACTTCTCAGGTAAGCCTGAGTTTGTTGAGACATTCTTTGAGTACATTGCAGAAGAAGTTCGTGAGATCTTGGCCCAACTTGGATTCCGCACACTGCTAGAGGCAGTTGGACATGTTGAATTCCTTGACACACGAAAGGCTGTTGATCACTGGAAGGCTGCAGGATTAAACCTTGAGCCACTATTGGTTCGCCCAGATGTTGATAGCCCACTGCACAACACGATTACTCAGGATCACGGACTAGATGCCGCACTTGATAACACATTGATCAAACTTTCTGAAGGAGCACTTGCAAAGGGTGAGGCTGTCAGAATTGATTTACCTGTGCGCAACGTTAATCGCACAGTGGGAACAATGCTGGGCGCAGAGATAACTCGCAAATACGGCGCAGAGGGTCTGCCAGAAGGAACTATCGATGTCACATTGCATGGATCTGCTGGTCAATCACTAGGAGCATTTATTCCAAAGGGTCTAACAATTCGTTTATATGGCGATTCAAATGATTATGTTGGTAAGGGAATTTCTGGTGGTCGTGTAATTGTGCGACCAGATGAGAAAGCTTCATTTAAGTCACAAGACAATGTCATTGCCGGAAATGTGATTGGTTATGGCGCAACTGCTGGAGAAATCTTTATTCGAGGCGTTGTTGGCGAGAGATTCTGCGTTAGAAACTCTGGCGCACTAGCCATTGTTGAAGGCATTGGCGATCATGGTTGTGAATACATGACCGGTGGCACAGTTGTTGTTCTTGGACGCACAGGTCGCAATATTGCAGCTGGTATGTCTGGTGGAAGAGCATTTGTCCTAGATCTTGACACCGCAAATGTTAATCCGGACATGGTTGATGTTTTAGCTGTTCCAGATGATCAAAAAGAGATTCTTAAGGCACACATTTCTTCTTACTTCGCAGAAACTGGATCTGAAATTGCTTCTGCGTTACTTAAGGATTGGGACAAGAGTATTGGCCGAATTTCTTTAATCATGCCTCGTGACTATGCACGCGTGCTTGCAGCTATGGAGCGAGCAGTTCGCGAAGGCTTACCAGCAGATGCACTAGTGATGGAGGTTGCAGCTAATGGCTGATCCAAAGGGATTTATGACAACTCCGCGTGAGACCCCAACTCGCAGACCTGTCGATGTTCGCATTCAAGACTGGCGGGAAGTATATGAACCACAAAGTTTTGAACATCTGCAAAAGCAGGCTGGACGTTGCATGGATTGCGGAATTCCTTTCTGTCACAACGGTTGCCCATTAGGAAACTTGATTCCTGAGTGGAATGACTTGATTTGGCGTGGNGATAAAGAAGAAGCGATCAATCGCTTGCATGCAACAAACAATTTCCCAGAGTTCACTGGGCGCCTATGTCCAGCACCATGTGAGACTGCGTGCGTTGTTGCCATTAATCGTGAGGCAGTAACTATCAAGCAGGTTGAGCTTCGCACAATCGAAGAAGCATTCGATGCTGGCAATGTGAAGCCAATGGCACCTGATCGCTTAACTGGCAAAACTGTGGCAGTTATTGGTTCCGGGCCTGCCGGACTTGCTGCAGCCCAACAACTAACACGCGCCGGACACACTGTTGCCGTCTATGACCGCGCAGACAAAATTGGCGGATTACTTCGCTACGGAATTCCAGAATTTAAAATGGAAAAGCACATTCTTGATCGTCGCCTAGAGCAGATGGAAAAAGAGGGAACTCGTTTCCGTCCAGGAGTTGATGTTGGCGTTGAGCTAACTGGATCTGACTTGCGCAAGAAGTATGACGCGATTGTTTTAGCAGTTGGTGCAACCCAGTGGAGAGATCTTCCAATTAAGGGTCGTGAGTACAAAGGCATTTATCAAGCGATGGAGTT
>JGI25921J50272_10000559_pt1 | contig 12113 bp, 13 predicted proteins | sample LauGreSu1BDMLBSD_2_FD_50272 | JGI IMG/M metagenome (IMG submission 50272) | reverse complement strand
ATTGTACTTCTATTCATCACAAGCTTTAATGCTATGGCGATTGAAGAACCAGAATTTATCAGCATTGAAAAAAAAGATGCATTTGAGATTAGAGAGTACCAACCTAAATTAATAGCTCAGGTTCTTGTTAATGGAACATTTGATAGCGCATCGAGCAAAGGATTTCGTTTGTTAGCCGATTTTATTTTTGGAAATAATAAAACGAATGAAGGCTCAAAAAAAATTGATATGACAGCTCCAGTGGTTAGTCGTGATGCTGCAGAAAAAATTGATATGACAGCACCAGTTATTTCTGAAGAAACTGAGAAAGGTTGGTATGTTAGCTTTAATATGCCAAAGCAATTTACAAAAGAGACTCTTCCTGTGCCTAATAATCCAGAAGTTAAAATTATCGAAGTGCCATCAGAAAAATATGCAGTGATTACATTCTCTGGTTTGGTGAGGGAAAAAAAATATGCGGAGATGTTAAATTTACTTAATGAAGAAATGAAAAAAAGAAATATAGATCCGAAGGGGCCCGCAATACTTGCTCGTTACAATCCTCCCTGGACTCTGCCATTTCTAAGAAGAAATGAATTAATGTTTAGAATTTAAATATTAATTTTTAATTTAATAGGATTATGTCTCTGCTCTTCATAGGGACAGAATTGGGACAAGCATTTTTTTATTTTACTTTTTTGGACTTTGTTTTATTTAGTCCCTCACCTCGTTTATAAAGCCCAGATCGTCCCCCAGACTTTTCCACTAAGTGGATATTTGAGATCACCATCGTACGGTCTACTGCTTTCACCATGTCATAAATGGTGAGAAGGGCGATGTTGACGGCTGAGAGAGCTTCCATTTCAAGCCCTGTTTGTGCAAAACATTCACAAGATGATTGACAAACAATCGTATTATTTTTTTTATCAATCTTAAAGTTAATATCAATTTTAGTAAGGTTGATTGAATGACAAAGAGGAATAAGCTCCCAAGTTTTTTTTGCTGCTTGAATTCCTGCAATTTTTGCAGTATTTAGAACATCACCTTTTTTAATTAAATTAGCTTGAATTAGCTTTAAAGTTTCTTTGTTTAATTGAATTGTCCCTTCGGCTATTGCTTTTCGATGGGTAATTGCTTTATCAGTAATGTCTACAAGTTGCGCATCACCTTTTTGATTAATATGAGTTAGTTTTTTCATGAATTTAATTAGCTTATCTTCTCAAACTTAGATGTAAGTGATTATTAATCTAGGTATCATACCAATGATGAAATTTAAAATTATATTATTAGCAACTTTTTTTTGTTGCCTTTCGTTTTTGCCAATGAATTACCTGATCTGGGTGATTCATCTCAGCTCATTATATCCGCGAAAGAAGAACAGGCTATTGCCAAAGCAATTTTAAAGGAAGTGGCAGTTAGCCCTGAAATTGTTCAAGATATTGAGGTGATTGATTATTTGAAAAATTTGGGAGATCGATTAGTCGCATATAGCCCTAACAAAAGACAACAGTTTAATTTTTTTGTAGTTAATGAATCTTCAATTAATGCTTTTGCAATGCTTGGAGGAGTAATTGGCGTTCATACAGGCTTAATTTTGGCTTCAAATAGCGAATCAGAGGTGGCTAGTGTATTGGGCCATGAGATTGCTCACGTGACACAAAGGCATTTGCCAAGAATGATTGCTCAGCAGAAGAATGATTCAATTAAAACTGTATTAGGTATTGCCTTAGCACTTCTTGTCGCAAGAGCCAATCCTCAGCTATCAGCTGGAACTATGACAGCTGCTTCAGCTATGGGAGTGCAAAAACAATTGGACTATACAAGAGAGCATGAAAAAGAAGCAGACCGGGTAGGTTTTCAAATTTTGACTGACGCAGGTTTTGATGGTCGATCAATGGTTACATTCTTTAATACTCTCCAAAGAGGCTCTCGTTTTTCAGAAGGTGCGGCACCTAGCTTCTTAAGAACTCACCCGATTACAACTGATCGTATAAGCGACATTTCAAACAGAGTCAAGGAAAGTCGTTATAGGCAAATACCTGATAACCCTGATTTTATATTTATCAAATCAAAATTGAGAGCTACAAATGGCACCCCTCAATCAGCGGTAGATACCTTTGAAGGAAGCATTAAAGATAAACGTTATATGAATGAGGCATCCGAGCGATATGGACTGGCAATTGCTTATATGAGAAAAAGTGACTTTGTTAGGGCTCGGCAGGAAGTTGAATGGCTAAAAATGAACTCTAAAAAAAATGCGCTAATTGAAACGCTTGCATGTAAATTAGAAGTTTCCACAAATCAACCAACCCAAGCATTAAATCATTATTTAAAAGCGCTAAATATATACCCTAACTATCGAGCTTTAATTTACGGACTAGCAGAACATTACCTAATGGCAAATGAACCTGAAAAATCTGTCAGACTTATTAATGAAAAGTTAAATACCTANCCTGAAGATAGCTATTTCTATGAATTGCTTTCTAAGGCTTATGCAAAAGAAGGAAAAGAATTGCTTCAATATCAAGCTCAGTCCGAGGCTTANTANCGTAAATTTAACTTGCCTAGAGCNATAGAGCAGATGGAGTTTGCTGCTAANTCTAAAGATGGTAATTTTTATCAAAAATCGATTGTGGAGTCNCGNTTAAAACAATTGAAATTTGAGAATAGCCTCGAAGACATCAAAGATAAAAAATAAAATTATATTTTTAGNCTTATCTAGANNTTAAATATATTNTTTTACTNTGATAAGTAAAATATATCACATATATAATAACAATTGATTTTACATATTAAATTGACCTACCTATAATCATCATTTTTAAACCAACCAAAGAAGGAGAAGACGATGTCTTCATTAGTTAATACCGAAGTAAAACCGTTTAAAGCAACAGCATTTCACAACGGTAAGTTTGTTGATGTTTCAGAAGCAAGTCTTAAAGGCAAATGGTCAGTGGTAATTTTTATGCCAGCCGCATTTACATTTAACTGCCCAACAGAAGTTGAAGATGCTGCTGATCATTATGCAGAATTTCAAAAAGCAGGCGCAGAAGTTTATATTGTGACGACAGACACACATTTTTCCCATAAGGTATGGCATGAAACATCGCCTGCAGTTAGCAAAGCTAAGTTTCCATTAATAGGTGATCCAACGCATCAATTAACACGCGCTTTTGAAGTGCATATTGATGAAGAAGGTCTTGCTTTGCGCGGTACTTTTATTATCAATCCAAAGGGCGAAATTAAAACGATGGAAGTGCATGACAATGCCATAGCTCGTGACGTTAAAGAAACATTACGTAAGCTTAAAGCCGCACAATATGTGGCTAATAATCCAGGCCAAGTATGTCCAGCTAAATGGCAAGAAGGTGCTAAAACAATCGCTCCATCTCTAGATCTCGTAGGCAAGATCTAATTACAAAAAAATGAACCCCAGGCCATAGAGGCCTGGGAATTTCATAAACATCTTAGGTAAATAAATGGCTCTCGACATAACAATTAGAAATCAATTACAAGACTACATGGCTAGNCTTGTGAGCCCTATTAAGCTTCTAGCAAATGTTGACGAGAGNGCTTCATCCCAAGAAATGTTAGGNATGTTAGAAGAAGTTACTTCTTTATCAGAAAAAATAACTTTAAATAAGGAAACAGATGTTTCCAAAAGAATNCCATCTTTTGAGGTCAATCGAGAGATAGACNCTACAGGNATAACTTTTGCAGGNATTCCGTCGGGGCATGAATTTACGTCATTTGTTTTNGCTTTGCTTCAAGCAGGAGGNCATCCATTAAAGTTAGATGCCGAAAAAATAGAACAAATTAAAAACATACAAGGTAAGTTTCATTTCGAAACTTATATTTCGCTGAGTTGCCATAATTGCCCTGATGTTGTTCAGGCGCTAAATGCAATGTCTATTATTAATCCCAATATTTCTCATACCATGATAGATGGCGCCTTATTTCAGAAGGAAGTGGAAGATAAACAAATTATGGCTGTACCTACTATCTTTCTTAATGGCGAGCCTTTTGGCCAAGGAAGAATGGAGCTTGATGAAATTGTAAATAAGATTGACTCAAGTGCTAGCTTAAAAGAAGCTGAGAAAATTTCTAAAAAAGAAACTTACGATATTTTAATTGTAGGAGGCGGTCCAGCAGGTGCGTCAGCTGCTATTTATAGTGCTCGAAAAGGCATACGAACAGGAATTGTGTCTGAGCGTTTTGGCGGACAAGTTATGGACACTTTAGGCATAGAAAATTTTATTTCAGTCAAAGCCACAGAAGGACCAAAGTTAGTCACAGCTCTTGAAGAGCACGTAAAAGAATATGAAGTCGATATTATGAATTTACAGCGTGCAAAGAGCATTCAAAAAAATGATGAAAATGCTTTGTTTGAAGTAGAGTTAGAAAATGGCGGAAAGCTTAAAAGTAAATCAGTCATTGTTGCAACAGGCGCAAGATGGAGAGAGTTAAATGTTCCTGGCGAAAAAGAATTCAAAGGTAAAGGTGTAGCTTATTGCCCACATTGCGATGGACCTTTATTTAAAGGCAAACACGTTGCAGTCATAGGTGGGGGAAACTCTGGTGTTGAAGCCGCGATTGATCTTGCAAATATCGTTGGGCATGTCACGCTTTTTGAATTTGCCGGAGAACTCAAGGCTGATGATATCTTACAAAAGAGACTCTATAGCTTGTCAAATGTTGATGTCATATTAAATGCACAAACATTAGAAGTTCTTGGCTCTGATAAAGTGAATAGTATGATTTATCTTGATCGAAAAACAAATGAAAAGAAAACGATTGTACTTGAAGGTATTTTTATTCAAATTGGACTATTGCCAAATACTGACTTTGTAAAAAATACTGTAGATCTTTCTAAGTTTGGAGAAATTATTATTGATAGCCATGGCCAATCTTCATTGCCAGGGCTATTCGCAGCTGGGGATGTAACTACCGTGCCTTATAAGCAGATTATTATTGCAATGGGCGAAGGCGCTAAAGCTTCCTTAGGGGCTTTTGATTACTTGATTCGCCAATAAGATTAAATTTTATTGGCTGCAATAATTTCTTTAAGCAGCGGAAGAGTAATAGGTCTTTTGTAACTTAAAGACCATTTATCTAAATCTTCTAAAATAGAAAATAAATTTGGCATATCTCTTTTTAGATGCTTTAAGCAATAGTCAACAATATCCCCGTTAAGTTTCATACCTCTTTCATCAGCGTGTCTTAGAAGTGCTAATTTTTTTTCTTCATCTGAGAGAGCTATAACTTCATAAGTTACTCCCCAAGCAAGTCTAGTGGCTAAATCATCTCTTAATTTCATCTGGAGCGGCGAATAAAGTCCTGTCACAAGCATGTTCTGATGAGATTCTTTGCATCGATTATATGTGTTGAATAATTCGATTTGACCTGAGTCATTAAGTAAATGCACGTCATCATGAATCACAAATCCATGATCAGATGCAATTTGAGCCAAATGTGATTTACCTGAACCTTCGTTACCCCAAAGATATATGAATTGAATAGGCAGTTTATGAGAGATGATTTGCTTTAAGGTATGAATTACTTCGATATTGTGACCAACCACAAAATTTTCAAAAGATTGTTTTGGTGTTGGAGATAGAGCTAATAGCATCTGTTTCATATCTATGAGAAAGCTTATTTAAGTAAAGATAGCCTTAATTATGCACATCTTTAAAATATATTTCGGTTAAAATTTCAATTATAACGACTAACCCAAATGTTTAATGAAAGAGAGTTAATCTTTTGAATAAAGATGATACAAGAAAAGATAATCAACCCATCACCTATAGAGATGCAGGGGTAGATATTGAGGCGGGAGATGCGCTTGTTGAAAGAATCAAGCCTTTTGCAAGAAAAACTATGAGAGCCGAGGTTTTGGGCGGTATTGGAGGTTTCGGATCTTTATTCGAAGTGCCTAAAAAATATAAAGAGCCTGTTCTCGTTTCGGGTACAGACGGGGTCGGTACAAAACTTAAATTAGCATTCGAATTAAACAAACATGACACAGTTGGTATTGATTTAGTGGCTATGAGTGTTAACGATATATTGGTTCAAGGTGCTGAACCCTTATTTTTTCTAGATTATTTTGCATGCGGGAAACTTGACGTAGAAACAGCATCTCAGGTTATTAAAGGTATTGCTGAAGGTTGCGCTCAGTCTGGATGCGCTCTTGTGGGTGGAGAAACAGCAGAAATGCCAGGTATGTATCCTGAAGGTGAATATGATCTAGCTGGGTTTGCAGTAGGTGTTGTAGAAAAAAGTGAAATCATTGATGGCAAAACAATTCGATCTGGCGATGCAGTGATTGGCCTTGCTTCTAGCGGAGCTCATTCAAACGGATATTCGCTGATTAGGAAAATTATTAGTAATGAAAAGGCTGATTTTTCAGCACCCTTTGATGGAAAAACATTAAGAGATATTGTAATGGAGCCCACTAAGCTTTATGTAAAATCTATTCTTAAGCTGAAAGAGACAGTCAAGATTAAGGGTATGGCACATATTACGGGTGGAGGTATTACAGAAAATATCCCACGAATTTTAGGCGAAGATTTGAAAAACAGCAGAAATTCAATCATCAAGCTGGCCATTACCAAAACTTTTTACATGGCTTCAAGATAAAGGGAATATTTCTAGTGCAGAACTTTATCGNACATTTAATTGTGGAATAGGTATGGCTATTATCATTGATCAAAATGACGTGGCTCGCGCAAAGAAAATCTTAGANGNATCACAAGAGACTGTTTACGAAATAGGCATCATTAGGAAACGTGAAGCTAATGAANACCCTACTATGGTGATTTAATCTAAACATGAAAAGATTATTGCCATTCAAAAAGTGGCTAGCAGTTTTTTTGGTTTTATTTAATACGTTAGCTTTNTCAAAAGAACTTCCCAATATTTTAGAATTGAAGTACGACCTCACTCAAAACGGAGAGTCGCTGGGAACAGTCATTGAGAAATTTANGATTGATGAGGTAGGAAACTATCATATTGAGAGCATTACAAAAGGGATTGGTNTATACGCTCTGTTTGGAGATCGAGTATTGATGAGCGAAGGCAAGATTACAATTGAAGGCTTAAAGCCANAACGCTTTGAAGTCCATCAAGGAAGTAATGCGAGTAAAAATGCAATCGTAGATTTTGATTGGGANAATNAAATATTGATTACTCAGTATAAGGGCAGTGAAACAAAAGAGAATATAGAAAATAAAACACAAGACTTGATTAGTTACTTATACCAATTTAATTATGAAAATTTTGACGAGCCTATAATTGAATTTGTGGCTGCCACTGGCAAGAAATATAAAAAATATCAATTCAGAGTTATAGATAAAAAAGTGGCACTTTCNTTAGGCAATACAAACTTTGAGACCACTTCAATTCAAAGTATCGCAGAAAAAGACGGAAAGCCAGAAACTCAAATATGGTTGAGCAATAAGCTTTATAAGCTGCCTATTCGTATTCGTTATCAGGAAAAGAATGGCTCAACGTTAGAGCAAAACTTGGTGCAGACGAATATAGATCTAAATGCATTTTAATCGCACAAAAAAACTTTTAAAAAGTAACCATGTAAAATTTTTGCTAGCCATTGTAGTTTCAATTCTGGCTCATCTTTTTTTGTTGGGAGGTATAGATATATACAACCCATTCTTTTTAAAAGACTCAGATAGTCTAAATATTGTTATTGTCAGCCACCTTGAAAGCCCTTTGAAAAATGATCAACCGGTAAGTCGAAAGAAATCAAATGCCCCAAAAAAAAGCATTAAGCAAAACAAAGAAATAGATAACAATTCGATTAAAAAAGAAGAGGGTAAAGGAGATGATTTAGAACAGAGCATTGAACATAATGATTTAAACCAAACTCCCAATAGCGACGAAAAAAAAGAAATCCACTATAAAAAAGTGATTATTGATTATGATGTAAGAAGAGGCATAGATGGTTCACCTATTGGTGCTGCCAAAACGACCTATTCAATAGATCAAGATAANCGTTACAGTATTAGAAACGAAGTTGAGGCAAGGGGATTTGTGTCTCTTTTTTATTGGAATAAATTAGTGCAAACAAGTAATGGGCTAGTCACTTCAGAAGGCTTGAAGCCACTTAATTACCATTATCAATTCGGCAGCAAGATAGATAATTCAGCAGCATTTGATTGGGAATCTAAAAAAATAATTACTACAATGAATGGAAAAGTAAATGAGTTTGAAATATTGGAAGGTTCACAAGATATGTTGAGCTTCATGTATCAATTCATGTTTGAGCCCCCTTTAACCAAAATGAAACTGTATATTACAAATGGTAAATCTTACAAGCCCTATGATTATGCTTATATTGGAGATGAAGTTATCGAGACTGACGTTGATAAGATAGCAACAATGCATATAGCAAAGTTTAATTATAACAATGAAGAAAGAATTGATTTGTGGCTTGCAAAAGACTATAGGTATCTTCCAATCAAAATAAGAAAAACAGAAAAAGATGGAAGTATTTTAGATCAATCCGCAAAAAAAATTGAAACTGAAAGCCTAGGTTTATAAATATGCTTAATCTGAATTTGATGCAACACTGTGCCAATATTTTGGGGGAGGCATTAGATTTTCATGGCCCTGCCGATATGAAATTGAGTAACTATTTTCGAGAGCATGGCGAATTGGGACAGAAAGATAGAGGTGAGATTGCTGAATGTATCTATGGTGTGATTCGGAGATTTAGATTTTTAAAGAAAATAAATGGAGATGAAAATAACTATAAAAAACTAGTTATTGCCTGGCTAATAAAAATTGAAGGAAGAAGTNTTAGAGACCTGGAGCATGAATTAAGTAAAGAAGAAGTTGAATGGGCCAAAACATTAAAATCAAAAGATACAGAAGAATATACATGGCCAGAAAAATTAAGTCTACCTGACTGGCTTTGGGATTTATTAGTTGAACAATATGGCATAGATGAGGCAATACTTCTAGCTAGAAGTTTTCTTGAGCCAGCTAAATTGGATATACGAGTTAATACAATAAAAATAAGTCGAGATGATCTGGTTGATGAACTTGCAAAAGATACAACTGNTATTGAAGTTATGACCTATTCCCCATCCGGCATCAGAATTGCCCGAGGGACGTCGCTAAGTCGAAATAGATTATTTTTAGAAGGAAAGATTGAAGTTCAGGATGAAAGCAGTCAAATATTAAGTTTTCTGGTAGATGCAAAAAGAGGAATGATGGTTGCAGACTTTTGCGCTGGCGCAGGTGGGAAGAGCTTAGCCATTGGGGCAATTATGAANAACACTGGCCGNATATATGCTTATGATATTTCTGAAAAACGAATTNTTAATTTAGGTAAGCGACTAAAAAAATCAGGATTATCTAACTTATTNGCACAAAAGATTAAAAATGAAAAAGATGCAAAGTTAAAAAAATTACATGGAAAATTTGATCGAGTACTTGCTGACGTTCCTTGCAGNGGAACTGGCACATTTAGAAGAAATCCAGATTTGAAATGGAAAAATTCTATTCAGGACTTNGATGAGCTTAATTTAAAACAGTTAGCTATTCTTGANGAAGCTAAAAAACTAGTAAAAAAAGAAGGCCGATTAATTTATTCNACATGTAGTCTTTTAAAAAGAGAAAATGGGCTCATTGTTGAAAGTTTTTTAGAGAAAAATAAAAANTTTAAAATAATTTCAGCGAACGATATTTTGATAAAAAATCAAATACCACTTTCGACAGGTATTTTTTTGGAACTGACCCCGCATAAACAGAAAACAGANGGATTTTTTGCAGCAGTTCTAGAGCGNACTGATTAAATGAAAAAATTAACGTTTATAAGGTAATTTTTCAGCGTAAGATTCTATTCTTGTCCAGTCAAAGTAAGGGCCTGGGTCTGTTTTTCGTGATGGCGCAATATCAGAGTGNCCTACAATACATTCAATCGGATATTTTTTNAGTATGCTTTGAATAAGTTTTTCTAAGCACTTATATTGCTCAGGTTCAAAAATATCATAGTCGCTACCTTCCAGTTCAATCCCAATCGAAAAATCATTGCAATGATTAAATTGATTCCATGTTGATTCACCTGCGTGCCACGCCCGATCCAAACATGACACAAATTGAATGAGTGAACCATCTCTTCTAATTAAAAAATGAGATGATACTTTTAGATTTGAAATAGATTTAAAGTATTCGTGGTCGTCAGGGTTAAGTTTATTTGTAAATAAATCAATGATACTATTGCCGCCATAAGTTCTGGGTGGAAGGCTAATATTATGAATTACAATCAAATTAATATTAGACTTATTCGGTCGATTGTCAAAGTTAGGCGATAATATAATCTTTGCTTGATCTGCAAATCCTGAAGTCGTTTATTAATAAAGATGTAAGCATTGTTAATTTGAGTGGTGTTTAAAATTAAAGGATTGAAATGATTTTTTTAGAATTATTTTTTATGTTATTAGTTATTCTAGTCTCAGCTGAGATATTTACCAATGCACTTGAGCATTTAGGAGAAAAATTAAAAATTTCAGAGGGCGTCACAGGATCAATTTTTGCAGCTATAGGAACTGCTCTTCCAGAGACATTAGTCCCGCTATTAGCACTTTTGTCTTCTCATGGAGATAAGGAGACTAACCACCAGGTTGGAGTCGGAGCAATTTTAGGCGCCCCTCTCATGCTCTCTACTTTAACAATGTTTATTATGGCTATGTCTGTAATTGGGCATAGAGGATTTGGAGGGCATTTAAAACCTGAAAAAACCGGATTGATTAGGGACTTAGATTTTTTTATATGCTCATTTATCTTTGCTGGCATAGCTTTATTTATTCCACATACGTCCGAGCTTGCTAGAGGCTTAATAGCATTTTTAATGGTTTTTTCATATTTTATTTATATTTTAGTGACTATTCGAGCATCAAAAAAACTTGTTAACGAAGGCCATGCGACTGAAGCATCAAATCCTATGTTTATGGAAAGAATTGGTCTTCCAAATAATTATTTGATTATTTCCATTCAATTACTTATTGGCTTAGCTCTGTTGGTATTTGGAGCAAAAGGATTTATTTCTGGCATTGAGGAAACTTCGTCTATTTTAGGAATTTCTGCACTTATTTTGTCTATGTTAATTATTCCAATAGCGACTGAGCTCCCTGAAAAAGTAAATAGTATTTTTTGGATTCGCAAAGGTAAAGATACGCTTGCTTTTGGCAATATAACTGGCGCGATGGTATTTCAGGGAACACTTCTTCCCGCAATTGGCATACTTCTAACGCCATGGGAGCCAAGAAAAGAAGTTTATTTATGTATTTTTATAACACTTCTTTCTTCTTTATGGATCAGAATCCTCATTCAAAAATCTAGTATCAAAATTTGGCATTTAGGTATAAACGGTATTTTTTATTTTACATATCTATATTTTGCACTTCATTGATTTAGTTTTTATTTGTGAATAAAGATAATCCGTCGCTTATCCGAGTTTATAGTTCTTTAATATATGAATTATTTGCTCTAGTACCTATATGGATGGTGGCAGGGTTTATTTTTATATATTTCTTTGATGAATTTTTTGGCGCATATCGCAGGCCAATATTTCAGATTTATTTATGGTTTATCTCAGGAATTTATTTAACCTATTGCTGGACTAAATCCGGGCAGACTCTCGCAATGAGAGCATGGAAATTAAAAATAGTTTCTGGACGTGGCACCCTTAATCAAAAATTAGCATGGAAGCGTTATATTTATGCAAGCTTGGGGGCGTTTATGGGAGGTATAGGTTTTCTATGGGCGCTCACCAATAAGAAACATTTGTATCTTCACGATCAAATTTTAAATAATTATTTTATCGATGTTCAGTTTTATAAATCATCATCATACCGATTGAGAAAAAGATAAGTGTAGGAATTGCTGCGCAAGAAAGTGGGTGCCAGTCATTAAGAAGGCCAATATATCTAAATCCTGAGTTCATAATCTGGTAGAAAATACCAAATAGAATGCCTAGAAATATTTTTACATTTTTACCACCAGAGCGTTCTTGAAAAAATCCGAATGGTATTGCAAACAATACCATTGCGATAGATGCTAGCGGATAAATTAATTTTTCCCATAAAGCAATTTCATACCTAGTAACTTTTTGC
>JGI25921J50272_10000553_pt1 | contig 12192 bp, 7 predicted proteins | sample LauGreSu1BDMLBSD_2_FD_50272 | JGI IMG/M metagenome (IMG submission 50272) | reverse complement strand
TTGCCATCACCACCGAGCTGATCAAGAAAGCAGATGGCACCAAATTCGGTAAAACAGAGTCTGGAGCAGTTTGGTTAGATCCCAAGAAAACTTCGCCATTCAAATTTTATCAGTTCTGGCTCAATACCAGCGATGATGATGCCAAAACCTGGATCAGGATTTTTACGCTGAAAAACAGGGAAGAAATAGAATCACTAGAAAAGGAACACGATACTGCTCCACATCTACGTTTGTTGCAGAAAGCCCTGGCAGAAGATATTACCATTCGTTGTCACGGAGAAGCAGCTTTGCAAACAGCTCTTAAAACCACCGATTTCTTGTTTGGTAATGGTTCGTTGGAATTCCTTTTAAATTTGAATGATGAGGAGATTCTAGATGTTTTTGAAGGAATTCCTCAATTCAAGATATCAGGCTCAGCCTTAAAAAATGGCATTACGCTAAATGACTTGCTGGCCGAACATGCAGCTGTTTTCCCTTCTAAAAGCGAGGCTCGAAAAATGATTCAGGGAGGTGGAGTGGCACTCAACAAAGAGAAATTAGCTGATCCGGCACAAGTAATTGATGCTGCACAACTCATCAAAAACAGATACCTGGTGGTGCAAAAAGGAAAAAAGAATTATTTCCTGCTGATTGTTGAATAATTACTGCACCAAAAGGTTACAGCCACGAATATCACTATCATCAAATCGACCTAAGACCTCAAATCGGTCCCATTCATGGAGCCGGCCCAAATCTTGGGTGGCAATAAAAGAACAAGAATACAAATTAGCCAGATCGATTACGTTGATGCCTCCAGTTTTGTTTGCTGATAAATATTGGAAGGGATCGTTGGTATCACGGATCATCACTTTCATCCAGGGCGGACACTCGAAAATTCCATCGCCTTTGGAGTAGGCTTGCGAAAGCAATTCTGTCATTCCATATTCGGAGTGAATTTTTGGCACACCAAATCCTCGGCAAAGAATTTCATGTAGTTCTTCCCTTACGATTTCTTTGCGTTTACCTTTCATTCCGCCGGTTTCCATCACAATGAGCTCTGGAAATTGGAATTGATACGTTTCTATAAAGTCGAGCAAGGCATAAGTCACCCCTATTAAAATTACTTTTTGCTTTTCTTTTTGAAGTTGACAGAGCTTGTCGGCTAATTCCTGGTGATTATAGAGGAAGTAGTTGCTGTCCGGCCGACTTTTACTCATCAGATCATCAATCATGTAAATCAAAGATGATCCTTCTCGCTCAGAATAGGAGGGTAATAATGCTAATAAATTATATTCGGCAATATCTCCATAAAATTTATAGAATGCCTGCTGAAAACTTTGCCGATACAAGTCGATATCTATGACGGGATGAAAGCTGTTAACTGTACCTGTTGTGCCCGAACTACTGAAAACGATGGCAGGCTCTGCATTACTGCTCAGTATTTGGTGGCTTTTAAAAAAAGAGATGGGTAGAAATGGAATGGCAGATAAAGTTTGGACTTCCGCACTTTTAATACCCAGATGCTGAATAAATTCGCGGTAAATCAAATTATTTTCGGCTTGAAACCGAAAAACCTCCAGTGCTTTGGGCTCAAAGTCCTGGAGGTTTTTAATCTTAAATATTTCTTGGGCCAAATGTTTGATCACCTTGCAAAGATATAATTTGCAGGATCAGCATTTTTATCTTCTACGACCAAAAAATCCTTTTTTAAATGCAGCGCCAGCCAAGGCTGCAGTTCCGGCAACCAGTCCGCCCAACACACCAGTAATCAGCGTCAAGATGAGCCAGTTAAAGTCCGACACCGGCAGCATTAACATTTGTGCAACACGATTGGCCAATAAATTTTCGTTGGGTAAACTGCGAAATAGCGCCATACACACCCAAAGTATGAAAATAGCACTGAAGCCATTCCAGAATGATTTCTTTTCACTTTGTCCGTTCCATGCGGCTAAGGCAAAAGCAATGGGGGTGATGACCCACCATGGCAAAAAGAATTGTGCAATTAAAGAAAGGAATAGTATGAGAATGAATAACATGATGCAATAATTTTAGGTTATTTTTTTGTGAATTTCCAAGTGGAGATGATCCTTTCGGATGGTTGATCATTGGAACGTAAATAAAGCAATTCGTTTAAACGGCCCTCAGCCCAGATATCCAGCATGTCATCATAATAAAAACTACCAGGGTTGCCTGATTGTCCGCCGGGGAATACACCGTAGGCCTTTGGCTCCTTACCTAAAGCTACTATCATTCTCCAGGAGGGCCCATTACTCTCGCTCAAGGCATTTACAGATGTTTTAGAACCACCGTTGAATAAGGTTTTAGAACCAAATCCGGCAATTTTAGCCAAGTGTGGCACATTGCTGTGTTTCACATGGCCCCACTGCCATTTATCACTCATTGGGCCGTATTTTTTAGTCAAACTGTCAATGGTAAGCTTGTAGGAGGTCAGTAAAACATCATTTAATCCCTCCTTTTGAGGTGTTTTGATGTTATCAAACCATTTTGATTGTGACTCCGAAAGGATCAACTGTACCGTGCGGTCACGTGAGGGGTAGCGCATCGGGGTGTTGGCATCGCCAAATTCATCCTCCCAAATTTGTTTTGTCAATAGCTTTTGCCAGATCTCAAAAATGCTGGCACCTATCTCTTTGGCATCGTAAAATTTATTCCATTTACTCACCACATTAAATGCTGTGCGTTCTTCATTAGTAAGCTTGGCAGTATTTACTCCACTTACAAAAGCTGAGAGTACATTTTCAGCAAAAATGCTGTAATTGTCATTTTGCAAATTACGCACGCTATCTACCGTAATCTGGTTCATTTTGCTCAAGCGATCGTTGATGCGCTTGCCACGTTCATAACCCGAAAATTCCCAGTGTAAATAATAAGGATAGGAAGGATCAGCAGAGAACTGGTTAGCCGAACTCACGAAACCTCTTGCCGGGTTTTTTACAGTTGGGTTCTGATCGGCAGGAATTCTGCCTTGCCACTCGTTGGCTGGATTGGCGCCATCCAACAAAAATTTACCCTGACCTTTCCATTTCAAAGGAAAATATCCGTTGGGTGTAATCGCGATATCATTATCGACGGTTGCAAAAAGAAAATTTTGAGCCGGAGCACTGTAATAAGTAAGCGCTTTACGATAATCGTCGTAATTATTTGCTTTATTTAATAAGTAGAAGGTGCGAACATCATTTGACCCTTCATGGGCAATCCATCTTAATGCGTAACCCTCCGGAATATTTTTTGCCTTAGCAAAATTACCAGGTTTTTGATCCTGAAGATAAACAACAGGTCCATGATGGGTATAGTAAACGGTGTCGGTGATCGCTTCCCCGCCACGAACCTGAATAGTCTCTATTCTTTGCTTTGTGGCCTTCCATTGGTTATTATACCAATATGACTGGTGAGATGGGTCTTTAAATTGAACCTGATACCAGTCGAGTACATCAGAGCCTACATTGGTTACCCCCCATGCCACTTTTTGGTTAAAACCGATGATTACTCCAGGAGCGCCAGGAATAGAAACGCCGTATACATTTTGTTCCTGATTGATCAGCTGGATTTGATACCAGATGGCCGGCAAGGTCAAGTCTAAGTGTGGGTCATTGGCTAAAATCGGGTAGCCACTCACCGTCTTTTTCCCTGATACCGCCCAGTTATTACTGCCAATTCCTTCTTCTTTCTGTTTGGTTCGGATGGAAGCATTGGTTCCAATATTGGCATCAGCTGGAGCATTTGGACTTGGTATTGGCTTAAAATTCCAGGCAGTACCCACCGGGATGATCGGTTCTTCCCGATAAGGATAGTCTGGGAAAAGGTCTTTCATAACATCAGCGCCATATTTTTTTAAAATATTGCTCATGTAAAATTCATCAGACCCACTGGCAAGTGTGGCAGACATCATTTTTAAGAGTAAGGCAGAATTCAGTGGCGTCCAGTTTTCTGGTTCATAATCCAGTATTTTAAACTCAATAGGATAATCTCCCGGTTTGAGTGATTGGATGTAAGCATTGATTCCTTCTGCATAAGCACTCATCATGGCTGCAATTTCAGGATCAGCCATCATGGTTTTCATCATGTTTTCTGCCCCAAAAGTCATCCCCATGCGTCTTTGAAAACGGTCTATATCCAAAGCTTTTGGTCCGATGACTTCCGACAGCCGCCCAGCGGCAAAACGGGTTTGAAAATCCATCTGCCATAAGCGGTCACGGGCAGTCACAAATCCTTGTACAAAATATAAGTCGTGGTTATTGCTTGCGAAGATGTGGGGAATGCGTTGGTTATCGAACTGCACACTCACCTCGCCCTGTAATCCTGCTAAATTTAAATTCAGCTCAGGACTGGTATCGCTGCTTTCTGCATTTTTCCAAAAACCTTGAAAGGGATCCAAGAATTTCGCGAGAGGAGGAATACTTCCCCATTTATGATTTAAAGCAAAAGTTAGCGACAGGGCTAAAAATAAGGTGAAGATTGGTTTTAGTGCTCTCATGGAATGAATAGTAAAAAGATGCAATGTAATATCTAAAATAATTATTTAACAATTAAATGTGTGATTATTTTGTTTCTGATTGCTTTTGAAAACAAAAGTTTTAAACTTTTGTGGATTTAGAGTAGATAAAAAAATTTGTTAAGTGTTAAATAAGTATTAAGTTTATCCTTGATTAACCATTAATCATACCAAGTTATAAACTAAAACCAAAAATTATGCGTAAAATTTTTACTCATGTAGCCGGTACACTTTTGATGTGTTTGCTTACGATTTCGGTAGCTATGGCCCAAAGCGTAACCATTTCCGGTTCAGTAACTGACAAAGCCAGTAATGAAACCCTACCCGGAGTTTCAGTTACCGTTAAAGGTAAAACTGTAGGTACTTCTACCAACAGTTCTGGTAAATTCACATTAACCACCAATGAAAAAACTCCTTTCACATTGGTGATTTCTTACATTGGTTACAAAACCATTGAAACTACAGTTAATGGAGCTTCAACTAACTTAAATTTCCAATTAGAAGCTCAAGCACTTCTTGGTCAAGAAGTAGTAGTAGCCGCATCACGTACACCTGAGCGTATTTTAGAGTCTCCGGTTTCTATTGAGCGTGTGAGTGCTGCTGCAATCAGAGAAGGTGCCAACAACTCTTTCTATGATGCCTTGGCAAACTTAAAAGGGGTGGAGACCAGCTCTCAATCATTCACTTTCCGTTCAATCAATACCAGAGGTTTCAACGCCAATGGTAACGTAAGAGTGAATCAATTTACTGATGGAATGGATAACCAGGCTCCTGGTCTGAATTTCTCTGTTGGTAACATCATCGGATTATCTGAATTAGACGTAGAAAGTGTTGAATTATTGCCTGGTGCATCTTCAGCTTTATATGGTTCAGGTGGTACAAATGGTACTGTTTTGATGAATTCTAAAAATCCATTTACCTACACTGGATTAAGTGTTCAAATCAGAACCGGTGCCAACCATTTCGATAATGCCCGTGCTCGTAGTTCTGCTGCGGCTATGCAAGATTATTCTTTCAGATATGCGGTAAAATCAAACAATGACAAATTTGCTTTCAAAACCACTTTCTCTTACTTAACTGCAAGCGATTGGGAAGGTTATGATTATTCAAACTTTGATAGAACCAAACAAATCTACAAAGATGGTAACCGTCAGTCTGATCCAGGTTACGATGGTGTAAACACTTATGGCGATGAAACCTTAATTCCTTCTATGAGAAGCATCGCATTCCCTTATTATTCAAGTGTGAATGCGGCTATCAACCAAATGAAAGGATTGGGTATGAATGCATCTCAAGTGAATGCTGCTATTCAAGCCAATGCGCAGTTGAAAGCGGGTTTCCCAATTTGGTTAGCTTATGCTTCTGGAAACGAAGCAGGTTTCTTTGGTTACATCAAAGAGAATTGGTACTCAACCAGCCCAATTACCCGTACTGGTTATAATGAAAGTGATTTAGTTGACTATGGTGCAAAATCCATCAGAACCTTAAATTCATTGCATTATAAAATTTCTGATAATGTAGAAGCTATCTTACAAGGAAGCTGGGGTTCTGGAACTACGGTTTATACCGGTTCTGAGCGCTATTCTATCAGAAACTTCCGTTTATCGCAGTATAAAGCCGAAATTAAAGGCAAAGACTTTTATGTAAGAGCTTATACTACTCGTGAAGATTCTGGTGATTCTTACAATGCAACAGCTTTGGCTGCATTTTTGAATGAAACTTACAGTCCTTCTACAAGTACTTGGGTACCTACTTACTTCCAAACTTATACTGGTGCCGTATTGCCAGCTGCTTTAGGTGGTGGCGGTTTAGGAGCAAATGCAGCAGCAGCGCATGCAGCAGCACGTGCTAAAGCAGATGTAGGCAGATATCAGCCTGGTACAGGTTTATTTGACCTGGCAAAAAACATGATCACTTCAAAAGTGATTGGTTCAGCTGGTGGTGGTGCTAAATTTGCCGACAAGACCTTCATGAACCAATATGAAGGTATGTACAACCTGACCAATCTGTTGAAAAATACCGTTGAAGTTCAAGTTGGTGGTCATTTCAGACAATATAACCTGAACTCTAATGGTACTATCTTCGATGATAAGGACAAAGATTTGACCATCGATGAGTATGGTGCTTTCTTACAATTAGGTAAGAAATTCATGGACGACAAGTTGAAGTTAACTGCTGCAACCCGTTACGATAAGAGCCAGAACTTTGAGGGTCGTTTTACGCCTCGTGTAGCTGCTGTTTATACCGTTGCACCTAACAACAACATCCGTTTGTCTTATCAAACAGGTTTCCGTATTCCAACTACTCAAAACCAATACATCATGCTGAATACTGGTTCTACTACTTTATTAGGTGGTATTGCCGAGATTTTAGATGGCAAAGGTCTACGTGGTGGAGTAGGTCAAGGTTATACTCGTGAGAGCGTGGTAGCCGGAAATCCACAGAAATACACCTTCAACGCTGAATTGAAACCAGAAAGTTCTCAGTCAATTGAATTGGGTTATAAAGGTTTGGTAACCAAAAATTTATTGGTAGATGCTTACTACTATAACACTACTTATAAAGATTTCATTTCTAGCTTAGCTTTGTTAAGAGCTGAAGATGCGAATGGTGTTCCAACTGGAGCTATTCCAACTACTTCAAGTAAATCATACGGTACTGTTGTAAACGATCCAAACAAAGTTAAATCTCAAGGTTTTGGTATCGGTGTAGATTATCTTTGGAATGGCTTCAAGTTTTCTGGAAACGTATCTAGCGACAGATTAATCCAAGAAACTAATGGTAGCTTATTACAAAGCGAATTCAACACTCCTGAATTCCGTTACAATGTTGGAGTATCTAACAACAACTTGTACAAAAACGTAGGCGCAAGCTTAGTTTACAGATGGCAAGATTCTTTCAACTGGAGTTCTTCTTTCTTGAGTGGTTATGTTAAAGAGTTTGGTACCATGGATGCTCAAGTGAGCTTCAGAATGCCAGCTCAAAAATTAACCATGAAAGTGGGTGGTTCAAACATCTTGAACTCATATTACAGAACAAACTATGGTAACCCATTGGTTGGTGCTGTATACTATGTTTCATTCACTTTCGATCAGTTAATGAAATAATCAATAGTTATATAACTGAAAAAGCCTTCCCGATTTCGGGAAGGCTTTTTTGTTGGGATCCAATTCGTTCTCTCAGTTGACAAAGTAATTAGGAGAGGAGTTAGGTATCCATGTTTGCTACATAAAAAAACCGCATCCATTTAGGAGCGGTTTTTTTATAAACTCTGCTGCTTTTATTTCAATTGAGCAGCGTATTGTGCCAGGTCCACCAGTTTGTTAGAATAGCCCCATTCGTTATCATACCATGAAACCACTTTAACAAAGTTCTCGTTCAGAGAAATACCTGCTTTTGCATCGAATATAGAAGTGCGGGCATCGCTTAAGAAATCTTGAGAAACTACATCATCTTCTGTATAACCTAAAATTCCTTTCAGCTCACCTTGCGCTGCCTTTTTCATGGCACCACAAATTTGCTCGTAGGAGGCTGGCTTGTCCAGTCTTACCGTTAAGTCCACTACCGAAACATCAGGTACGGGTACACGGAAAGACATGCCGGTTAACTTTCCTTTTAATTCAGGAATAACCAGTGCAACTGCCTTTGCAGCTCCGGTTGAAGATGGGATGATATTTTGATAGGCACCCCGTCCGCCTCTCCAATCTTTTGCTGAAGGACCATCAACGGTTTTTTGAGTAGCTGTTACCGCATGGATGGTACTCATCAAGCCTTCTAAAATTCCGAATTCATCATTTAATACCTTAGCAATGGGAGCCAAGCAGTTGGTAGTGCAAGAGGCATTCGAAATGATATGCTGATCGGCACGGAGCGATTGATGGTTCACACCCATTACAAAAGTAGGGGTGTCATCTTTGGCAGGTGCAGAAATTACTACTTTCTTAGCACCGGCTTCCAGGTGTTTTTGAGCATCAGCCTGGGTTAAAAATAAACCGGTACACTCTAAAACCACTTCGGCGCCCACTTCATTCCATTTTAATTGTGAAGGATCTTTTTCGGCACTTACGCGTATGGTTTTACCATCGATCACCAATTGGCCATTCACTACTTCCACCTCACCTTTAAAAGGCCCGTGTGTAGAATCATATTTTAGCAGGTAAGCAATGTAATCTACATCCATTAAATCGTTGATACCTACAATCTCTACATCTGGTCTGGAAGCTGCTACCCTGCATGCAAGCCGGCCAATCCGACCAAATCCATTAATTCCTATTTTCATTCTTTATATAATTGTTTGATAAATAATTACTTATTTCTCTTTTAAGAGTTTCCGTTATTTATCTCCAAAGGTATGAATTTTTATAAATTAATATTGTACTTTGTACACTAAGTGAAGCTTAAAATTCTGATTATTCTCTTTTTACAGAGTATAATTAAATTTATCTTTAAGCCAATAAAAATTCAGTGATTTGAAGGATAAGCTACCCATATTTGAATCGGTTTTTTCTACAGACTGTGTGATCTTCGGTTTCGACAAGGGGGAATTGAAAATATTGCTCATTGAACGTAATGAAGAGCCTTACAAGGACTGGCTAGCCCTGCCAGGTTACTTGGTTGAACAGCAGGAAAGTATTGAGGAGGCAGCCGCCCGTATTCTTTACGAACTCACCGGGCTTAGAGGGATCTTCATGGAGCAGTTCTATACTTTTGGTGAGGTGAAAAGGCACCCTCAGGGCCGTGTAATTACCGTGGCCTATTTTGCGATGATCAGACTGAGTGGAGCAAGGGAACTGAAACCGGTTACCAACTATGCGAAAAAAGCCATTTGGCATCCGGTTGATTCTCTCCCAGAGTTAGCCTTCGACCATAGTGCTATTTTCAATAAGGCGCTTCAGAAAATTAAGCGAAAAATTGCTTATCAGCCCATTGCATTTGAGCTTCTGCCCGAAAAATTTACGCTAACTCAGCTACAATCGCTTTACGAAGCTGTACTCAATAAAAAATTAGATAAAAGAAATTTCCGAAAGAAAATGCTCAATTATGGCATTTTGAAAGAATTAGATGAAAAGCAAAAAGGAGTATCTTATCGTGCTGCCAAACTTTATAAGTCTGACAAGCGCAAATACGCCAAACTTTTCAAAAACGAATTGAGTTTCTAAGCTATTCAGGTCGGCTTATTTTGATGGATTAATGGTTTTGTTTTAGATGCCCGATTTTTCACACCTTCACGTACACACTCAGTTTTCCCTGCTAGATGGAGCAGCAGACATTGGTCGTTTATTTAAAAAAGCACAGGCCGATGGCATGAAAGCCATGGCCATTACCGACCATGGAAACATGTTTGGTGCCTTCAAGTTTGTTGCAGAAGCCAAAAAGTATGGAGTGAAACCCATTATAGGTTGTGAGTTTTATGTAGTAGCCGATCGTCATAAAAAAACATTCACCAAAGAGCACAGAGATCAACGATTTCACCAGCTTTTCCTAGCAAAAAATGCCAAAGGGTATCAAAACCTAGTGAAGCTATGTTCTTTAGGTTATATGGAAGGCTTGTACAGTAAGTGGCCCCGTATAGACAAGCAGTTAATTGAACAATACCACGATGGGCTCATTGCAACCACCTGTTGTTTGGGAGCGAGTGTTCCACAGAGTATTTTAAAAGATGGAGAAGAAGCCGCCGAAAAGGAATTTAAATGGTGGTTAGACCTCTTTGGGGAAGACTATTACATCGAACTCCAACGTCATGATATACCGGAGCAAGAAAAAGTAAATGAGATCTTGCTCAAATTTGCCAAAAAGTACGAGGTGCCGGTCATTTGTTCCAATGACTCTCATTATGTAGATCAGCAAGATGCCAATGCACACGATATTTTATTGTGCGTAAACACCGGCGATGTTCAAAATACGCCCATTGCAACCGATGAGGAGGGAGGCCGTGGATTTAGGTTTGGTTTCCCGAATGATCAGTTCTTTTTTAAGACCCAGGCCGAAATGGCTCAGTTGTTTCACGACCTGCCGGAAGCCCTCGATAATACCAATGAGATTGTAGACAAGGTGGATGTATTGGAATTGAAAAGGGATATCTTATTGCCCAATTTCCCCATCCCACCCGAGTTTAAGATTCACGCAGATGATACCCTGAATCAGTGGGAATACCTAAGAGACATCACACTAAAAGGAGCAAAAAATCGCTACATCGACATCAGTCCTGAAATCCAGGAACGCCTCGATTTTGAGTTGAATACCATTAAGCTCATGGGTTTTGCTGGTTATTTTTTAATTGTTTCTGATTTTATTCAGGCTGGCCGCGATCTGGGCGTTTTTGTGGGTCCAGGCAGGGGTTCGGCTGCCGGTTCGGTAGTGGCCTACTGTATCGGAATTACCAATATCGACCCCATCAAATACAATTTACTTTTTGAGCGTTTCCTCAATCCCGACAGGAAATCCATGCCCGATATTGATACCGATTTTGATGATGCCGGTCGACAAAAAGTGATTGATTATGTGGTAGATAAATACGGTAAGAACCAGGTGGCCCAAATCATCACCTATGGTTCCATGGCTGCAAAATCGAGTATCAAGGATGTAGCGAGGGTGCTCGATCTTCCTTTGGCCGAGTCAAATGCGCTCGCCAAGTTGGTTCCAGATCGTCCGGGGACAAACCTGGTTCAGGTGCTCACCGCCCCCATCGACGGGATCAAAAAGGATCTGGGCAACGACGATCTCGAAAACGTTAAAAAACTTAGAAAAATATTGTCGGAAGAGAAATCAATCCATGCCAAAGTGCTGAAGGAAGCCATGGTATTGGAAGGATCGGTTCGAAACGTAGGCATACATGCAGCCGGTATCATCATTGCCCCCGATGATTTAACAGATATTATTCCGGTAGCTACTTCTAAAGAATCCGATTTATTGGTGACCCAATACGATGGGAGGGTAATCGAAGACGCCGGGGTCATCAAGATGGACTTTTTGGGCCTCAAAACGCTCACCATTATTAAAGATGCACTTGCTTTAATTAATCAAAACCATGGTTTGGAGATAGACATTGACCACATTCCGCTGGACGATGCCAAAACATTCGAGCTTTATCAGCGAGGTGATACCAATGGTACTTTCCAGTTTGAGAGTGATGGTATGCAAATGTACCTCCGCGACTTGAAACCGGATAAGTTTGAGGATCTCATCGCAATGAATGCCCTGTATCGTCCGGGACCGATGGTTTACATTCCACAATTCATCCAACGAAAACATGGCCGCGAACAAGTAAGTTACGACCTTGCGGATATGCAGGAATACCTCGAGGAAACTTATGGTATTACGGTTTATCAGGAGCAGGTGATGTTGCTTTCGCAGAAACTGGCCAATTTCAGTAAAGGAGATGCCGACGTTTTGCGGAAAGCCATGGGTAAGAAGCAGATCGAGGTATTGAATAAAATGAAATCGCAGTTTATGGAGGGTTGCGAGGCAAATGGGCATGATCCGAAGATTTGCGAAAAGATATGGACCGACTGGGAAGCCTTCGCTCAATATGCTTTCAATAAATCTCATTCTACCTGCTATGCATTTGTAGCCTATCAGACTGCTTACCTCAAAGCCAATTATCCGGCCGAATACATGGCTGCGGTACTGAATAACCAAGGCAACTTAGATAAGATTTCTTTCTTTATGGATGAATGTCGTAAGATGGGAATTCCGGTGCT
>JGI25921J50272_10000549_pt1 | contig 12214 bp, 13 predicted proteins | sample LauGreSu1BDMLBSD_2_FD_50272 | JGI IMG/M metagenome (IMG submission 50272) | reverse complement strand
TGCCACGCATGGAGTCCGCGTGGGGACACAGACGAGCAGGAGGCTGGCATGCATCATGTGGACAGGGCCGTCGCAGAAGCGAGGCGGAACCCGAATGGAATTGCATCGAAGATGGTCGACCGCTGCGTCACCTCGCAGGTTTTGGGCAACCCAAGCACGCTGGAGTTTGCGTTCAATTCGCTCAGCGCACGACCTGGATTCGGCACGGTGTCAGGAACCCGTGTGATCGGAGCAGAGAACATTCTGACCCGTGCNGAGGAAGAGCAGTACTTCGGCGCATACGTCTACGCCCGCCAGGAGTTGCGAATCCTCCAGTCCACTGGACTAGATTGGGGACAAGTTGTGGATGACGAGTGGGGATGTTTCCTTTTCCGCCGCGCCGTCTGGTTCCGCCATGTCCTCTGGCAATTGAACTGGTCGCTCAGCATCGGATGGTTTGCCAAGAACCGCAAGGCCTGTGGCCAGTGCATGACTCAGGACGAGGATGACCTCCTCACCTTGACCCACATGAAGGTGCTCGACTGCGTGGATCTTTTCAACCCGACGGTGGGGCGAAAGTTTTCCACGTATGCCGTCAACAGCCTTGAGACATCCGTAAAGACGCAGTCGAAGCGGGAGGTTATGCGCAAGCGTAACACTCCTGTCGCAAGCATTTTCGGCTCAGAAGAATCCCGTCAGGTTGTCAACATCAGGGACCGACGGGCTGTCAGCACGGTCTCAGAGATGTCGGTCGGAGACAAGCTTGATTGGATACGCACGAAGGGTACAGGATTGCGACCAGAAACCCGCCGCTACATCGAGCACCTGATCGAGGGGAAGCCAAGTGATTCCGTCGTTTCTCCTGCCGAGGCTCTGTCGGAACTCAGGAAGCTCATGGCTAAGGGCGAGTTTCCATGCCCCATGTGAAGAAGGTCTCCAAGACGAAGGTTCCAGAGATAATCATCCACCGAGATGGCGGAGGTTTCATCGTCGAGGTGGGCTCGCCGTTCTCCGATGTCATCCGTTACCGAACCATTTCTGTGGGTGGCGGGCGACCGCTGGGATGGACGACGATGGAATCCCACAAACCCATGTTCGGTGGCGTGGATGATGTGAGGTTTTTCTGGCCTTGCTCAAGCCCATATAATTTTGCACGCTACCTCTCGCTTCGGGTTGTTGTCAAGAACAGGTCGGTGCAGCATTGGAAGCATGGCTTCATGACCGGTCTGCTGGCATCTAAAATGCTCAAGTTAATACGTCCGAGCGTGGCCATGATGGATCACAGAGCCCCTGCGGCGTGCAGGGAGGTGGCCAAGCACATCGCTTTCGATGACTGGAAGATGCGCTGCTATGGCCACACATGCGCCATCGCGCTCCATTCTCATCTTGAGCACGGGACGCCCTTGAGGCCGGCACTCATACTCTCGTCATCTATGGAAATGGTGGCGGGCATTCCGATGTGGAAGCTAGGTGCAGGGTGTGTTGAGGACAATCCACTTTCCGCCCTTGAGTATCACCATGGTGACGCCTCCCACCCAATATATGACTCGCTTGTCAGGTCTCGAAGACAGCTCCGTGCCGTGGACATCGGAGCGAAACTGATAAACAATTGGTCTTTTTCTTCATGCCCTTCCGGTCAGAAGAATGCCGAAGCGATGGCGTTTGCATTTGTTTCAGGCATGCACTCATGCAGATGCTGCATCGGCGATGACGCCGAGAGTTTCTGCCGAAGGGTCTCTGAACTCATTTCAGAGACACCGCGAAAGGGGCGGAGGTCAAAACTTCATCATGTAGATGTCTGCATCAACAACTGCATGGCGCAAAATTGCGGCAAGGTATCAGAAGAGCCAATTCTCTGATCTCGTGCGGTTCATGGCGATATGGATCACGACAGGGTGGCAACGGACACATGGCTCATGAAGCTGGGCGCTCGACGTGTGGCTGCAATCAGCTGGCAACCCCCGTTCCTGCAGGCATCGATGACCTTCCTGACGGATTCGTCGGTATCTCCAAAGAGATCGATGTCATCGACGACGACGACGCATTGTTTCGCCACACCCACCTCATCCACCAAGGAATCGATGTACCACTTTGAAAGTGGGACGTCTTCCGGCGCCGATGCCACCCGTGCTGTTGGATACCAGAGCAANGTGTCATAAGGCTTTGACAGCCTGACATGACCTGCAATCGCAGGTGCACTTGGCTTGAGCATCCACAGGGAGGAGGATCCCCATGCAGACGAAGATATGCATGCTTCGAAGCGTGCCACCAGCGCACGCAAGGCGGTGGTCTTTCCCCCTCCCGTGGCGGCATGGATCAGGATGTCGTCGGAGGGTTCGTGGCTGTGCCAGGTTGCTGTCGCTCTCATCCCTCAAGTATATGACTGCGGGGCACCCTTACGGCGCCCTTTGCCCCGGTCATCGGATCAGAATGCTCAATCAAGGCCGTCGACCTGCCTGCATCGATGACCTTTCCCTCATATCTCCTGCCCGCGAAGTTATACTCGACAATTCTTCCGGGCTTGAATTCTTCTTTCTTCTCCTCCGACTCGATCCTGCATGTGCTTGCAAATACATCGCGAGGCCCNTNNTCTGTGGACAGGCGGGCAAACATGGTTCCGAATCCATCGCGCCAGCAGGATGTGCACCTTCCCTGTTCGGTGCTGCCGAGCTTGGTGCGACCTGACACCTTGAGACCCTCAAGGGAGCAGGTCTTGCTGCGCTTGAACCAGTTTTCATTTGTCTTGTCACTCATTTCATCACGCCCTTGACGATGTTCGTTGCGATGCCCGCCGCACCTGCAGCAGCAGGTATTGCTGCCAAGCCTAATCCCGTGACAGCATATGGGCTTATCTTACCCTCTTTGTTTTTTAGCAACTTCATCACCTCTGCCATCGTGCCCTCTTCACCGCACCTGCCTGCCTTGCGGCATAGTACCTGCGTGATCTGCTTCACTGCCTTCAATTTTTCCTGATCGGATGCCATGGCCGCTGCATACGGCATGACCTTGCCAGCATTTGGCACGCCTGCCTTTTCTGCGGCTTTCACGACGGATTCATCAACGGATTTCGGCGACCCCAAGAAGCCAGCCTTGCCCAGATAGTATATGAGACCGGCCACGAGGGCTATNCCCGTNCCCCACTTGAGTATTCTTCCGAGNCCGAAGGTGGCGAGAAAGCCAAGGGCTTTTTTNATNGANCCNAGGAANGCCACTTTTTCTAGAACTGCCGCAGANGCCACCACCATCTCGACCTCTTCTCGCGAGGCGCTCACNCCCATCTTGCGTAGAGTTGCCCGTGCCGACTTGCTGTCCGCCAAAACCATCCTGCGCCTGTGCGCATCGATCAGCTCGTCTGGGTCGACTCCGTTCCTGTCGCAGAAGCCCACGAAGTCATCGCGTGACGATGCGATCTTCTGCATGATGGGCGATGGCGTGTCCTTGTGCTCCAGGATGATCCCCAACTCCATCCCGTCTCGAATCCAGTCAGACTTTGAGTATTTTACGAACTTAGACACAATCCTATCCTTTCATATGACCAACCGTCAATTCTTTCCACATCTTGATGTGCCATTCCTCTGTCTCGGCCCTTCTTCTCTCGTCGATCTGAGGAGGAGCAAGGCATCCCAAGAGATGCGCAGATGGATTCCCCGTCGTGGCAGGTTCGTCCTCGCTTCGAGTGGAGGCTCAGACTCATTGGCGATGGCTGTGGCCACCCGCATGGTGGTGGATGATCCATCGCGTGTGTGCATGGTTCACATCGACCATGGCTTGAGGAAAGATGCATGGAATGACATGCGCTGCACCATGCTCCAGGCATGGGCTCTTGGTTTTTCTTTCAGGTCGGTTGGAGTTTGGGTTCCGCGAACTGGAAATGTATACGAACAGGGCAGGCATGCTCGCTATGCCGCGCTTGCGTCCGTCGCAGGCAAGATGCAGGCTAAAACGATCATGACCGCCCACCATGCGGATGATCTTGTCGAGACGATGCTCATGAGGTTGGCGCGGGGATGCCCCCTCCACAGCAGCGACCTCATTTCACGAAGAATCAATATTTTCGGAATGGAAGTCGTCCGTCCCATGCTGTCGATTTCCCGTGAAGCCCTACGACATCTCGCGGTCGATTCGGGCATCCCGTGGGTGGATGATCCATCGAATGAGAATCAGCAAAGGGAGCGGGCATTCATCAGGGCGACTGTCGGCAGTTCTCTTAAGAAATACAGGAATGACTTCTCTTCCAAGGCGGCCGCATCTCTGCTTGCTAGTCGATCAGAGGGTAGTCGTCGGGATCGGGCTCCTCTAGATCGATGCTGCCATCAAGGAGCGGATTGAACCCGAGAGATTCCTGTTTCTTCACCTCTGCCCACAACTGGTGATGGTCGTTGAAGCTGTTCCATGAACCCCTCTGCTCAAGAATCTGCTGAATCCTTGCATAGAACAATCTTGTAAGTTCTGGATATGCCATGAATGTGTTTGCAGCGCAAGCCGACGAACTCCTCCGCTGCGTATAGTTGATCGGACGAAAAAACAAAGCATGAGCAGCGACCACACACCACGTCGTAGAAGGCAGGTACGCAAGCGTGTCCCGAAGGAGGATGGCATCACCCGCATGACCGATGCGGATTTCATCCTCTTTTTGGCAAATGAGGAGACGGAGAGGGAGAAAGATCCACATTATCATAAAGTTCAGCCCATTTTCATGACCTATATAGAAAATAGGGACGAATCAGCCAGGTCTCTTGGGCTTGCGGAGATTCTAGACGTGCCCGATGGGGAGGTGATTCCGATATTCGATGTATACATCGGCATAGACTGCTGCTACAGGTCTGTCGGATGGTTTCTTTCCATCGAGGAGGCCAAAATGGCCGCTTGTTCGGTACGACTGAGATGGGAGCGGCATCTTAAAAACCACCTGAAGGGAATGCTTGGTCTAGATAAACCTTGGATTCCTCCCGCACCGGGCGCTTGACATCGCGTCCGCATTTCGCATATGGTATTTATGCCCACAGAAAGGGGCAACCATACCATGAATGAACAGGTAGAAAAAGTCATCGATGAAATCGAAAAGCTACAGAGGATGCAGCAGCAGGTTTGGGTTCGCGTCAAGCCAAGAAAGGGACAGCCGCATTGGTCTCGCGCTGTCGTCATCGGCATGCTCGGGCGTCAAATCAGAATCAAGCCGATAAAGCATGGCGGGCGCGAGGAGATCGTTCCTGTCGCCGATGTCAAACTTTGGAAGGCAATGAACAGCAAGCAGGTGAGCAAGGAAACATGAAACCATCTCTCTACATTTTTCAGTGGCCATCGGATCTCGGTGGCGCGGACACGAGGATGCGCGACATAGTCACGCTGTGCGCGCATGACTACGACATCACAGTCGTTCCGAACGACGAGTTCCGTCTCCAAGAGAAGAACTGGACGGACTGGATGGACTCTCTCGGGGTCAAGTACTGCATGCTTGAATCTCTACCCGACAAGTTGGAAGGATTTGCATTCTCGTGCTGCAACTTCCGTCTCTTCACTGACAAGGAGAGGATCAGGGGCATCAAGTCTCGTGGCCTGAAGTTCATCTGGGCCAACGACATGATGTGGCACACGGAGGCGGAACTTGCGGCAATCAGACAAGGCCTCGTGGATGTTGTCCTGTACACGAGCCAGTTCCATGCAGACAAGTTGCATGGAGACGTGGTTTCTGCCCGTCCGATGCAGCCGATGCGCATCGTCAAGAACTACATAGACGCATCACACTGGCCAATGGTCGTTCGTCCTGACCGACAGCCGGTGATGGGGAAGGTCAGCCGCCCCGACACGGCCAAGTTCTCAATCGACCTGCCGATGCTTTGGCAGGCAGCCGCTCCACTCTGGAAGTATGACCTCATGGGTTGGGGAGATGATGTGGCTGACAAGTTCTCGTGGCACACATTCGACAGCCGATGGAAGCTGCGACCACCATGCTCGATATCCGTCAAGGATTGGCATGCTGCCGTTGATGTCTTCGTGTACAACGGGTCATTCTCGTACATAGAGAACCAGTCGCGTGCAGTGGTGGAGGCTCAACTATCCGGCATGCCAGTGATCGCCCCTCCCAAGTGGAACTTCCCGAACATGGTCTGGCACACGCGTACTGGCTTCCTTGTGGACGACCTGGACAGTATGAGGGCAGCGCTTGACTCGCTCAAGTCGCCCGAGACGAGGTGGAAGATGGGCTCCCTTGCACGCGAGTGTGCCCTGAGCATATGGTGCGACGAGCGCGATGCACGTCGCGAGTGGAATTCCCTGATTGCATTTGCCGCGGAGGTTCGCTGATGTCTGCTGAAAGAGAACTGATCATTTGGAGCGTTGCCTGGGGCGACTACGCATACATGCTGCAGGCTCTTGTCTCCAGCCTCAGAAGGACAGGGTTTGGCGGAAAGATAGTCGTCTTCTGCGACCGTCCAATCAAGGAGGCCGACTGGCGACCCATAGACCCGAACATAGACCTGGATCAGCTCCAGTTCTGGAAGTTTGAGTATCTGTGCAAGCACATGGCGAAAGAGCCGGGCAAGAACCTTGTGTTCATCGATTCCGACCACTACGTGGTTCGAAATGTCTCTGAACATCTTCCCAAGCTCATCGAAGACGGTCCTTGGCACAGCTTCCTCGAGGGCCCCATCAACACCGCTGCAACCAGGCGTGGCGACTGGTGGGGATGTCCTAACGCCGAATTCGTGCAGATGTGTCGCGACTTCGGTGTGATGCAGAAGGAAATCAGGAACTCCAATGGAGGCTTCTGGGCGATCCGATCTGAATTTGCCGAGACGGCGCGGATTGTGGCCAAGGAGTTCCATGAGTTTGCGAGGAAGCGCGGACATGTGTTCCCCGAGGAAGTTTCCATCGCAGTCATGTCTCACATGTTCTCCGAGGACCACCAGGTGCGCTTCGCGGACAAGTGGCCGCATGTGTGGGGTTCGGAGTGGACTGGCACGTTGCAGGATCGCGTTCCCGACGGAAACCCGTGGAAGCTTGTCAACTACATGAGCGGTGAGACATCCTTGGTGAACCCGGCTATTGTGCATGCCATGCGCAGCAAGTCGGCACTCATCGCTCTGGGGAAGAGCATCGCTGGTGACGAGGTGGTGATGGCTGAGCCACAGAAGGTCAATGTGCCTTCTCCAGGGGTTCAGGCAGCCATGCAGTCGCAGAAGCCGTGTTCTGCATGCGCCCGCAAGCGTCAGCAGATGCTTGAGGCGCAGGCAAAGGCACAACTCGAGGCGGCTGCGGGCAAGGCTGACAGTTCCCCTGCGCCCGCTCTTACGCCTGACTCCATCACGGTTGTGGACTCATCCACGCAAGATTCCGACTCAGCAGCTTCAATCACAGCTCAGGCTGAGCAGACTGAGGCTCAGCAGATGGCGTCTTCTTCGCAAAAGCAACCTTCTCTGCTTGATAGGCTCAAGGGCATGATCGCGAGCTGAGCGTCAAGTTGATTGTTTCGTAACGAAAGTCCCCCATGCACCTGCGCCCGCAGGATGCATGGGGGATGTTCTTGTAAGATAAATCATGGAAGAATTCAGAAAACTTGTGAGCGAACTCCAGGAATCCGATGTATCCACGAGCCATGGCATGTGGATTTCAGATGGAGCATCCTCATGGCAGGCGGGAGCAGACGGAAGCCTCCGTCCCGTGTCAGCGGCATCCGAAAGCATGATAAAGATGGCTGCGGCACTTGTGATGTCTCCTCCCCATCCGTCAGTGCACAACTTCCGAAAGAGAAAGATGCATGTGCACATAGGCGGTCCTCGGGGAGGACTGAGCGAAATCACCGTCGTGGAGGTCACTCCACATGGCGTTGTGCGCAACAGGTTCTATCGGGTGCGGTGCGACGAGCACAAGGTTTTCAGGAAGCTCACATCCCTCGCCCGCATCAAGCACTGGGGCAACCTGTTCAAGATGATAACCGCCTTACGGCACCTGGTCTAACCGATCAAGCTCTCCATGAAGTTGGAGGCGCTCGGTGCGCAGGCTCTTCACCCGTGCGTCTGTTCCATCGATTCCTGAATGGAGCAAATCCACCTCAGCCTGGTCAAGGCGGCGTATTTCATCTGCGATTTGCTTCTTCACCTGCAGTCGGCGATAGTTCTCCGCATCGGCGCCTGATCCGACCACGTAGGTAACATTAACTGGTTCCTGACTGTTGATGCGATGGAACCTTCCCAGTGACTGCGCATCCTTCGCGACGGACCAGTCGAAGTCGTTCACAAAAACATCCGTCAATATGTTGGGGAAGTCAAGCCCAGTTCCGCCGGCTGGCGTGCTGATGACGATTGCCCTGTAGTCAGAGGCGGGGTTCCTAAAGTCCCTGATCACAGTCTTCCTATCAGGCTGACCACCTTCGATCTTGGCAACCCTGCCGACGATACCCTCTTCCTGCATCATCTGCTGAAGACTGAGGTATATTGCGCTGAGAGGTGCCTTGAAGCTCGTGAAGGCAGCGGTCTTGCCTCCGCGCCTTATGACCTGCATCATCATGTCAACGGTATGGGGGACTTTCGCAAGGGCGACAACTTCCCTCTGTCTGGTCGCATTGTCAGGCAGCTGCAGGTTACCCAACTCGACCTCGACATCGTCGATGTTCAGAGCAGGCATGTCTGGTCTGATCTGCTCCTTGGAGCGCTGGAGGTATGTTCCCGAGTGGATGAGCCTCTCCTTCAGGTTGTCGGCGGACATGATCTTGCGCTCCATCGGTGCGTCCTTGGGGTCGAACCTGCGCCTGAATTCTCCATATGGCATCTGGCCCAGAGGATGGTTGATCACCCGCAACTCGTTGTATATGTCTACTGGAGTGTTGCCGATCACGGTGGCTGAAGCCCCCCAGACAAAGGGGACGTGCTGCGTGATTTCCTGTATGTTGAATGTCTGGTAATTATCCCTGTGCTTGAGATTTCCCGTCTCGTCACGATTCGATGGGTCGCCGTTCTTGACATTGTGAACCTCGTCAAGGACAACCACCTTGATCGTCCCGCCACGGGCTTGATCCCTCAGCAGGCGCGTGGCGATCTCCCTGTTGGCGGGAGTGCCGAACAAGTTGTACGAAAGCACCCTGTAGGGCACGTTCGCCGCAAAATCGCTTGACACCTGTTCTTCGGGAAGACCTGTGATCCGTTCAATCTCGTGGGAAATCTGCTCGACCAGTATGGGCTGGGTGATGAAGAGAACCTGCCCACCTGTCTGTCGCCGACGCATCTCAGCCGCGACTATCGTCTGAACCGTTTTTCCGACGCCGACATCGTCACCAAGAAGAGCAGAAGAATTTCCGTACAGAAACGCCATGCCCCTGACCTGTTCCGGGGCAAACTTGCGCCTGTCGGGAGGTATGTTCTTGCCCTCAAAAAAGCGCTGCTCGAATTCAGGAATGTGGGCGGAAAACTGGTCGAACTCCTCAAAGCCATCGAGCGCACCCTCCTCACGCCCCTGCCTGATCATCTGCCTTGCTGCCATATCCTCGATGATCGCACGCACATGACCCGTATCCACCCCGCGACGCTCTGCAGAGATGATCATTCGGTAGTACTCGCTCAGCGTTCCGATCAGCCTCCATCCAATGATCCCGTCACGGTCGTTCTTGAAGAACTGCCTCGCGGGAGGGTGCGATGGATCGGTGGATGTGAATGCAGAGTCGATGGCCGATACCACCTTGTGGGCAACCTCCCCATCGATGGAGGAAACTGGCAGGAAAACCTCCACCTGCCATGGACGCGTCCTGCACGGGCGAGCCGCCAATCCCTCTTCCCGCTGCTCCGTGTCGGTAATTCTAGAAACCTCCTGGAGCATCTTTGCGTCTTCTGGTTTCAAACCCCATGTCTTCGCCGCTTCGGCCATCTTGGGCGCCAGGCTGATGGGAATCCTGAAGCCATATCCTGGATCGTATGAATAGGTTCCATCCCCCATCACCTTGCGGATGGCGGTGATCATGGCGATGTTGCCCGTCACAAGCAGCGACACAACGCCTCGGGCGGCATCTACATGTATGCGTGGGTCCGCCATGTCAGCGGATGCCTGCCTTCTGAACAAGCTCTGCGACCTTACCCCTGCCCTGTCCAGCGGCCGCCAGAACATCTCGGAAAGGGTTGAACTGGGCGTGGTCTCCATATATTTGGGATAATAGCCTGTTGATCAGGTCGATGTCAACCCCATAAGCCGGGCAATTCGGCTGAACAAACTGATGATCCCCCTCGTTGGTGATTGGGGCGAATTCGCCTGACCACCACGACTGGAGCAATCCCTCTCCGAGGCCAAGCGTCGCTCCCGCCTCCTTATCGCGGAGCTCCAATTCCTCCCTAACCCTGTCGGTGATGTCTGTGATTTCTTTTTCAATCGCATCATCCTTTATGCTTTCTAGGTACCCTTCCGATTCTTCCTGGATGACCTGTTCCTTCCAGGGCTGCACCCACTCCCCAACGCTGCGTCCAAAACCCGAGTACAGAGCGAGTTCCGCACAATGTATGGTTAGCTTCCGAAGTTCTGAAGTTTCTTCGCCCGTCCATCCCTTTCCTCGTATCTGGTCAGTTATTGACCTGACATGTGCTGCCCTGTTCAGAGGGGGAATGTCAGAAGTGAACGGCTGAGGGGCAATCATCTTGAGCACAGACCGCAAGGCATTGGTGAACTCAAGGATATGAGATGCGTTGATCTTAGGGTTTCGCGTGGCACTCCGCGTCGTCTGTATGTGATCCTCAGACCATTTCCAATGGGCAAAAACATCCGATCCAAAAAGTTTGTTCAATGTGATTTGCACCAANCTTTCGGGCTCTTTTGCGCCAAGAACTGCCCACCGCTCNATGAGGAGGCACATCTCGTTTATGGCATGTTCTGATGCATCATCNGGGATGTATCCGCTCTTCATGGCGTGCCCCCACATGTCTNCTGGTGTCTGGCCGTCCCTGCCTCTGGCATGCTCGTCTCTCAGATGCATTTCCCACATCTGCTCCGCCATCTCCGCCACCTCTCGACCGTCAGGTTCGTATCGGGGGCGTCCAAGTTCGTCCTCGACGCTGTTGAAATAGGAAGCGATAGCCTCCCTGAGTTCACTGGCATCCTCGTGACGACCCTGCGTCTCCAGCCTTCTGGCGATCCCATCAATATTGCGTGCCGACATGGTCATGGAATCTTTTATCCACACGCAACCAGGTTTCCTCCACAGAAGGAACGACATGGTAAACATACGAAAACAGTGATATGAAAAGGTCAACTTTTAACCTCAGCGGCATGAAGAGACAGGCTTTCGCACCACCGATGACGGAGCCTGAGGTGGAGCCCAATGTTACCCCCGACCACGAACCCGATGAATGGGGTGAGCCTGACTTCAACCCGGGGCCACGACCAAGAATAGACCCAGACCCCCAGAACCGTGCCCGATCAGGAGGTCCAGGACCTGCAACCGCTCCTGACACGGATGAGGAGACCGAAACCATGCCTCCGATGGGAGACCCTGACGAGTGGACCGAGCCCAATTTCACTCCCGGTCGCAAGCCCAAGGTTGACCCAGACCCACAAAACAACTGGCTCAAGCGAGCCATGGGTGCGGCTGGCTGGCACGAAGGAACCGACACTGGAGTGAAGCGCACCTGGGACGCGATCTCAAGAGGCAACGATCCACACAGGAACCATGCCACGCAGACAGATTTCTTCCGTCAGCACGCACACGAGCTCGCACAGGCGAGTTCTCATCATGCGATCTCGTCCCTACGCGAAGGTGGAGCTGCGCCAAACATGAACTCCGTCATGATGGGGATGCAGCAACTGATGGGACAACTCATGGCCTTTGAGTCAGCGCACAAGGCTCAACTCGAAAGGCTTGCGGAAGCTATCGCCGCCAAGAAACTCGGACTTCCGAAGGAGATGTTCAAGGCAGAACTCGTCAGACCAGGTCGCGGGATAGACGACAACCCCCATGAGCACGGCCGTCAGCAAAATCAGATACAGCAGCAGATGGGCGAGGATAATCTCGACACAATCGACGTTGGCGACGCCATCGAGGCGCAGATACCCATGCAGTTCCTGGCGCAGGGCGCAGGCCTGAACACGATGATGAATTTCCAGGCGATAGCCGAAGGCTTGATAGACGACGCCCGTGTCCCTCCGGATGTTGTTGCCAAATACCACCGGCTTGCGAAGCTGCTTGCAGGATGCCATTTCACCTTCGACTTCTACGGAAATCAGGCTTTCGGTGGCAACATGGGATCGAACGACATGGCCGAGG
>JGI25921J50272_10000548_pt1 | contig 12215 bp, 9 predicted proteins | sample LauGreSu1BDMLBSD_2_FD_50272 | JGI IMG/M metagenome (IMG submission 50272) | reverse complement strand
TTTCATTGATGCATATCCAATATCAATTAATTCTATGCCAGTGTCTTATGATAGTTCACAGTTATTAAAATGTACAGTATCATTTACTTACAAAAGATATCTTCTCAGTACTCCTCAACTAGTAAAATTAGATAAAGAGTTTCAACAAGGAAATTCGAACGATGAAACATTAATTTTTGCAGAATCTAACCGTAGATTTGCAGATAGAGTGGGTGAATTATATGATAGTGGAGACTTGGCAGGTGGTGTATATGATGCTATTAATCGTTAATAAATAATCACACTGAAACTTTTATAGAAAATTATGTTACCTAAGATTTCTACACCATCGTATTTTTTGACTTTACCATCAACCGGAAAAGAAATTAAATATAGACCATTTCTTGTAAGAGAAGAAAAGCTACTTGTNCTTGCATTAGAAACAGAAGATATAAAAAATATTACAGAAGCAATTAAAACAGTCATCAAAAACTGTATTGAAACAAAAGGAATTAAAATAGAAGTGCTTCCAACTTTTGACATTGAATATCTATTTTTAAATATTCGTGGAAAATCGGTGGGAGAAGAACTTGATGTAAATATCATTTGCCCTGATGATGAAGAAACCACAGTATCGGTAAAAATTAATATTGATGATATTCAAGTTCAAAAATTTGACAATCACGAAAAAACAATTAAGATTGATGATAAAGTGACAATTGAAATGAGATATCCTTCATTAGATCAGTTCATTAAGAATAGTTTTGATTTCAATTCTGCAAATAATATGGACCAATCTTTTGACTTAATTTCATCTTGTATTGAAAAGATTTATACTGAAGATGAAGTTTGGTCTTCTGCAGATGTAACAAAAAAAGAACTAAATGAATTCTTGGATCAAATGAACTCATCACAATTCAAAAAAATTGAACAGTTTTTTGAAACAATGCCCAAATTATCTCATAAATTAAAAGTACTCAACCCAAAAACAAAGGTAGAGAGTGAAGTGATTCTTGAAGGGTTAACATCTTTTTTCGCTTGATGATGGTTCATATTGATTTGGAAAATTATTATCAATTAAATTTTTCATTAGTTCAATATCATAAATGGAGTCTATCTGAAATTGAAACATTAATCCCTTGGGAAAGAGATGTCTATGTATCCTTATTGAAGGCACATTTAGAAGAGGAAAAAGCAAAACAAAAATCTTCACAATAAATAATGATAATAAGAAAAAAATAAAGAAAAAGAATGCGTCCAGAAGATTCTGTAAAAGAAACTATAGATGAAAGAATTCTAAATCTTCTTGGACTTGAAGATGTATTTGATATTGACTATGATACTTATTTGACTATTCTTCGTGAAAAACTTATAGAAGGAAGAATGGTTGATAGTAAATTATCAACCGAAGAAATTGTTCTTCTTACTGATGAATTTAAAAGAGTCAAAGGAAATATAGGAAGATTTAAGATTAATAGTAAAAAATTCACAGCAGGAAATATATCATCATCTAATTTACTTAAAGTTTCAAAGAAAAGTTATTCACCAATAAAACCAATTACTCCAGTAATGGGGCAAGATGATCCTGGTGCTTTGGTGAAGGTATTTTCTTCTATATCTAAAAGTCTGGATGTAATTGTAAAAGATTTGAGTTCTCAAAATAAATCTCTTCAAAATTCAGAAAAAGATGATAGAAAAAAAAGAGAGGATGAAAAGAGAAGAAAAAGAGAGTCTGGATTAGAACAAGGAATTGGAAAAATTGTATCAGTTGCATCTAAAATGCTTGCGCCTGTTCGTGGTATTTTGGATAAAATTTGGAACTTTATTTTCTATACCTTACTTGGAAGAGCATTCATAAAGTTTACTGATTGGTTTAATGATCCAAAAAATAAAGATAAAGTAGAAACTCTAAAAAGATTTTTAAAGGATTGGTGGCCTTCTTTATTGGGAGCATTTGTTTTATTTGCAACGCCATTTGGCTCATTTGTTCGTACATTTGTTGGAACAGTTACGAAACTTACATTTCAACTGGCTAAGTTTGCAATTCCTAAACTAGCAAAATTTGTTGCAAAAAATCCATTGGTTGCAGCAGGAGCTGTGACTGGAATTGCTGCTGGAGCTGGATATATGATGGAACAGAATAGAATGAATGAGATTGCTAAGAAACAGGGAACCAAACCAGAAAAAAGAGGAGAAGGAAGTTTATTTAATGAGATTGGAAAAGCATTCAATCCAGGACAACTTGGAATGGGAGGTGTAAGCATTACTGGACATAATTCTGGTGGAATTGTTCCTACATTTGAAGGTGGGGGAACAATTGATGAATCTACTGGACTCAAAATTTCTGGGGCTGGAGAAGATACTCAATTAATTGCTGCAAAACCTGGAGAAATTGTAATTCCAACAGAAACAGTAGATAAGTATGGTGCCCCTTTCTTTATGAAGTTGATTCGCAGTTCTGGTAAATCTGGAATGCCAAAGATGGTGAATAACATTCAACTTGCAAAGGATGGTGGTATTGTAGGTGGAATGATGAGTGGAATTGGTAGAATGTTTGGAGCCAAATCAAATACTAAAATATCAAAACCATCTTGGCACAGTCCAGCTCCAATTTACGATCATAAAACTCCAACAGTAAAAGCAATTTTAAGAACTCTAAAAACTGCAGAGGGTACAATAAAAGGTAAAAATCCATATGATGTTGTTTATGGTGGAAAAATGATTCCTGTAACTCAAATGACAGTAAAGGAATTAATTGATACTCAAATGACAGATATATTGCCAAAGAAATTTGGTGGTGGAAGAGCACCTTGGCCCAAAGGTTCTGTAGCTTCTGGTGCATATCAGTTTATGCCAGATACACTAAAACAGTTAATTACTATGAATATATTAAGACCAACTGATAAAATGAATGCTGATACACAGGACCGTGCTGCTTGGGCGTTAATTGAAAGAAGAGGAGTAGATTTACATCAACTTAAATCTCAGGGATTAAGTAGAGGAATTTTAAATACTCTTGGGCGCGAGTGGGCTTCGCTTCCAAATTTGCAAGGTAAAAGTCATTATAACCAACCTGTTAAATCTGCTGAATTTCTTCAGAATGTTTATAATCAATCTTTAAATCTTCCAGATAAATCTTCACCCATTAATACGGTAAAACCAAAAGATAATAAGATGAATCTTGGTCTTCAAGCAAAGTTAAGTCCAGTTGAACCTCCAAATACATCAAGTAAATCTTCGTTTATACAATTACCTGATATTTACCAATCTACAGGAAAACCAGTCTCAAGTGGTGCTGAAAGTAAATTACCTCATATTACAGATAAAATCACAGAGACTCAAAGAATAAATGCATCCATATATGGAATAGCGTAGTATGGCAATTTTAGATCCAAAAAAACTTTTACCACCAAGAACAACAGGATCTGCATTAGTAAAACAGAAATCAATTTCTACTGCAAAATTTATTCCAAATTCATCTTCATTAGTTAAACCAAAAGATATTACTCCACCAGAAACTGAAACTGGTGATTTATATTCTGATGCGATTGTACTTCAGAATAAAGTTTTAAGTATTCAAAAATTAATTGGTAATAATACTTATTTCTTAAAAAAGTCACAAGAAGCAAAAAGAAAAGAATCTGAAAATAATAAGTTTGAAAAGAAAGAACAGAAGTTAGAAGAAAAGAAATTAAAGTTTGGACCAGGAATTAATCTTCCATCATTACCTAAAACAGGATTTTTAGATGCAATTAAAAGATTTTTATTTTATACTTTTCTTGGATATGCTTTCAATAAATTTGGAAAATATATTCCAAAGATTATAGAACTTACAACTAAACTTACTCCTGTAATTAGTTTCTTTGAGAAATTTATAGGTAATGTTTTAAATGGAGTCATTAATTTTGTAGATGCAGGATATGATGCTTATGATAAAGTCAGAGCCATTACAAAATCTATAGGTGGAAAAGACGCAGAGAAAAAGTTTGATGAATTTGGTAAGCAGTTTAATACCTTTGCAAATCTTGCTCTCATTGCTGGAATGGCAACAATGGGTGGGAAGGATGTTGGTTTTGGAAATAAAAAATCAACCTCACCAAAATCAAGTAAAGTTAGTGAAATTAAAAAAGAAATAAGAACTCCAACTGGAACAAGAAAACTTCCAGGAACATTTACACCTAAGGGTTATGTTCCTGGTGATAAAATAACTCAATATGCACCAAAAAATAAAAATCTTTTTCAACGAACAAGTCAACAGGCAAGAATTCTAGGAAAAAAAGGATTTGGAAACTTTGCAGGAAAAGCACTGGGTAGAGTTCCAATTATTGGAGGTCTTATTGATTTTATTATTAGTACTGTAATTTTTAAGGAAAATCCTGGAAGAGCTGCAGCAAAAGCAGTTGGTTCTACTCTTGGAGCTGCACTTGGAACTTTTATACCTGTTCCTCTAGTTGGAACTATACTTGGTGGTATTCTTGGAGATATTGTAGGTGGAGCACTTTATGATACTCTTGCAAGTAAAGAACCAATTCAAGGTAAAGCAAAAGGTGGTGAAGTTACAAGAAAGGGTCAAAAAGTTCAAAGACCAGCAGTAAGAAAAATTAGAAAAATTAAAACAAGACCACCAAAAATAAAACCACAAAAAACAGTTCCAGGAAAAGATATTGGTGGAAAGGAACAAATTAGCAAATTATTTCCAACAACTAAAGATCCCAAGGTAAGAAATCCTCTTGGATTTTTGGAATCTACTTCTACGAATCTCAAAAGTGTTCCAATGATTGGTGGATTGTTGGGAGCATCTCTTGATTTGGCAATGGGTCAAAAACCAGAGGCAAGTGTTTTTAATAGAATCGGAATGGGATTTGGATCTCTCATACAAAGTGCGATTGACGCAGAAACAAATACAACTTTGAATAACATTCAAAAAGAAGTTGTAGCTCTTGCAAACGGGGGAGTTATTCCAAGAACTCTTTCTTCTGGGGAAAATATTGGAATGAAGATTGGAGAAAGAATTGCAAAAACTCTTGAAGTAATGGTGAATGATAAAGTTAATCAAACACTTCAAGCAATTCGTAAAGAATTTGGTAAGCAAGACATAACTGGTTCAACAGGACCAACAGGACCAACCTCAACAAGTGGTGAAATAGCAGAAGGAACACTTGCTAGAGGTCAGATTACAATTGAACAATTAGTTGGATTGGCTAAAGGTGCTGGATTTAGTCAGCAAGATGCAGTAATAATGGCTGCAATTGCTATGGCAGAATCTGGTGGAAATTCAAACGCACATAATAATAATCGTGCTACTGGTGATAATTCTTATGGACTGTGGCAAATCAATATGATCGATAGGTTAGGACCAGAAAGATTGAAACAATTTGGAATCTCAAATTATGAACAATTAAAAGATCCTGTAATTAATGCACATGCTGCTAAAAAAACAAAAGAACGCCAGGGATTTACTGCATGGTCTGTTTATAAAAGTGGAAAATATAAAACTCATTTAGCAGCAGCTCAAAGAGCTGCAGGTTCTCCTGCTATTACAGTATATAAACCAGGAACTGGTGGTGGAGGATTTATTCCATTAGGTTCGATGAATGGATCTCTTAGTGAAGTGCAAAGACTTGCAGAAAGTATGGGTGTCCCTCTATATTCACATATAAGAAAGAAGGACCCAAAAAGTTATCATTACGATGGTAGAGCTATGGATTTTTCCAATGACTCTGTTGGTAATGGAACTCCACAACAGCTTGCATTAGCAAAAGAACTTGTGAAGAGATATGGATCTACAGCGAAAGAAATTTTTTATACTCCTTTAGGATTTAGTATAAAAGATGGAAAAAAAGTTAATCTAATTGCTCCAGATACTCACTATAATCACGTTCACGTAGCTTTTGAAAAAGGAGGAAAGGTTCCCGGACTTACAAGAGCAATTCTTGGCGAAAAAGGTCCAGAGTTTGTTTTGGATAATGATACAACAACAGCATTGGAACAAAACTTCCCTGGATTTTTAGACTCACTCAACAAAGCAGATTATAAAGGAACACTTCAGGTTTTACAGAATTATGCATCATATCATAATCCTTCAGGAACAACTCTAATGATGCAAAGAGTAATTATTGAAAAACCAATTCCAATGCAAAGTAAAGGTGGTGGTTTTATTCCAATAGATAATAGTACATCTTCATCAAATTCAACAGCAGTTCTTTATAAAGGCTAATGGGATTATATAATCAAGCGGCAACAAATTTTAATTGCACTAAATTTGCAATTCATTCCAACACAAATAAAAATGTTGTTGAAGTAAATCGTGGATTTATAAATCTTCATTACTATGAGAGCATTCTTGAAAATTATGTGAAAGCAACAGCAATTATTGCAGATACTGGATATACTATTCAAAAAGACAATAAACTTGTAAGTTTGATTGAAGGATTGAATTTATCTGGAGCAGAAAAAGTAGAACTTCATTTGGAAGATGGTTATGGAAATAAACTTAGATTTTCTGGTGATACATCTTTATACATTGGAAAAATTTATAATAGAATAGAGCATACTCAAAATATGGTATTTGTGATTGATTTAGTTACTAAAGAATTTTTTATGAATGAACTCGTAGAAACTAGAGTCAATACAAGATTTAATGGAACAATATCATCTTCTGTGGATAAAATTCTTAAGGAGGTTTTAAAAACTGAAAAGAAGTTAGAAATAGAAGTGACTGAAAATGAATATTCCTTTAATGGTCATACTGAAAAACCATTTTATAAATGTACTTGGTTGGGTAAAAGATCAATACCTGAAGGTGGAACTGAAAATTCTGCTGGATTTTTCTTTTTTGAAACTCACGATGGATTTAAATTTAGATCAATTGAAAAACTACTAGATGAGAGAAGAGGATATAAAAAATACATTTATACCAACACAACAGATCTTCCTGCTGGATATGATGGTAAGATTTTGGATGCAATTCCATCAATTAATATTGATGTCCAACAAAAATTAATGATTGGTGCTTATGGAACAAAGGTGATTACTTATGACTTTTTTCAAAATAAGTATGAAGAAAAAGAAGTTCTTCCAGAAAAAGATGGTAAATCTGGAGTTAATTTAGCTGGAAAGAATCTGCCGAATTTACCTTCAGATTTATTTGGAAAACCAACCAGAGTGATAAGTAAAATTCAACCTTATGGAGTGGTGCAACCTATAGGTAAAGATGCATCAAAGAAAAAAGATTATGACATAGATAAAATTACAGCACAAGCAGCGATTCGTTATAATCAATTGTTTACATATATTCTTACTATTAAAATTACAGCAGATTTTTCTCATCGTGCTGGGAATTTAATCTATTGTGATTTTCCAGAACTAAGTGCAGACCAGACAAGAATTTCTAGTCCTAGAAATAGTGGGATATATATGATAGCGAATGTAACTCAATTCATAGACCCAAGAGAGAATGCGTTCACTCAATTGACTTTAGTAAGAGATTCATACGGAAGAAAACCATTTAAAAGATGACTGACGCTCTATTCAATTCAGAATCACTATCATCATTATCATCATATTGGTGGACTGGAATTATTGTAAGTGATGAAACTTGGAAAGGAAATTATATTAATAAAAAATGGAACTCTGTGGATGAAATACCTGGATGGGGAGGGAGATATAGAGTCAGAATTGTTGGAAGACATACAAATGCAAGAAATAAACTTAAAGATAATGATCTTGAATTATGTGAAGTCTTGTATCCAGTTACTGGTGGTTCAGGTCATTCGGCAAGTTATCAGTCAGCAAATCTGAGGCAAGGTTCTGTTGTATTTGGAATTTATAAGGATGGTATTGATGGAAACGAACCTCTAATTATTGGATGTATTGGAAATAATGAACAAACAGTTTTAAACAAAAAACAAAAAGATGGATTTGATCCTCTAAGTGGATTTACTCGTGATATAAGTGTTCCTTATTATGCAATTCCTCCTGGAGGTTCTCTTGTTGTTCCTGGATCCGGTCAAGGTGGAAAAGGAGTTGCAATAGAATCTAATACACCAAGTACACCATTAGCTAATAATATTGCAGATCAAAACGAAAAAGATGATGCCAATACTAAAAGTAATATTCCACAAACTACAACCTGTCAACCCATTCAATTAAGTGGAATATCATTACAGATAAAAAATTTAATTCAAGATATAGAAAAAGCAAAGAAATCTATAAATGATTGGAAATATAGTGTTAGCAATAAATTAAATGATATCTCATCTAAAATTGAAAATGCAGCAAAAGAAATAGCAAAGTGGTTTAAGGGACTTATATTTCAAATTAAGAAAAAAATTACAGAAAATATTGAACGTGGTGCAAAAGATCTCTATTATACATTGTTTCCAAATGAACGACCAAAGGCAAAAAAGGCTATGGAAACTGTGATGGATTTACTTAACTGTTTGTTCAGAAAAATTCTTAGCAATCTTATTCCTATGATTACTAAAATGCTTTTTAGTGTTGTAGATAGATTTATCAATGTTCCTCTTTGTGCTATTGAAAATATTGTAGGTGCTTTGATTGGAAAACTTACCGGATTGATTAATTCAGCAGTTCAAGCAATTATGGCTCCACTCAATGCAATTTTGGGTGTTGTTGATTTAGTTGGAGATATTCTTTCTTTGGTTATTGATATTCTTAATTATCTTTCTTGTGATGATAGACCAGAATGTTCACAAATTAAGGAATGGAGTATTTATGATGGACCATCTCCAGGACTTACTTTTGATTATAATTCAATAATCAATAAGGTTAAATCTTTTGCATCCAATGTAACTCAGTCTATAGATCCAAATAACTTTAATTTTGATTTGGATTTTAGTGATATTTTTCAAGATACTTGTAATGTTGGTCCAGTTTTTTGTGGTCCTCCTGTAGTTGAATTTTTTGGTGGTGGAGGTTCTGGAGCATCGGGAAATGCCATTATAAGTGCCGCAGGTTCTATCTTGGGAGTTGATATTTTATCAAGTGGCTTTGGATATAATTCTGCTCCAATTGTAAGATTTGTAGATGCTTGTGGAAAGGGAACAGGAGCTGTAGGAAGAGCAGTTATTGGACCTGTGAGTGGTACTGGTGATGGTACTGTGGGTGATGGGGTAACTTCAGTCATATTAGATAATCCAGGAACTGGATATTTACCATCACCTGATGGAGATAGAGGTGGTGATGAAAGAATATGGTCAAATAAAGATGAAACCACGGTACAAAGAAATGATGGATCTTATGATAGACCGTATGTTCCTGGAGAAACTATTAACTTATTTCCGGGTGATATAGTAAGATTGCCTAACAATACAACTACAGAATTGGAATTTACTTCTGACACTGGCACCGGAACTGGAACCGGAACTGGAACCGGAACTGGAACCGGAACCGGCACTGGCACCGTAACTGGAACCGGAACTGGAACCGGAACCGGCACTGGCACTGGAGGTGTTGAAATTATACCTGGAGGAAAAGATTATACAATTAAGAATCAAGGAACAATTACTGCACCAACTCAAGACGCAAGTACACTAATTAGAGGAAATTATCCAACACTAAATCAAGGTCAATATCCAGTCATACTTTATCTTTGTGGACTTGAGATTGATAATGTAGGATTTAATTATAGTGAAGGAGACCAAATTATAATAGAACCTTCAAATGGAGCATCGGCAATTGCTACTTTTGGTAATTTTGGAACATTAGAATCTGTGAAGATAATTTCTGGAGGTGAGGGATTTACTGAAGTCCCAGACATTTATATTGAATCTGAAACGGGTTATAATGCGAAACTTACTCCAAGATTCTGTATAGATAGAGTATCNGAAGATAGAATTAAAGAACCTGGANTTCANGATAAGATTATTTCTGTAATTGATTGTGTTGGTAAAGTTCCTCAAGTAGATTTCTTTAGAGTTCCTCAATAATGAATAAGAAAATTAATGAATGTGCCATAAGATACGGTAATAAAGATGGTGAATTAAAATTCGGTCATATAACAGATTCGGAAGAAGTTGATGCCTTCATTGTAAGAAGTGGAACAGAATCAAATCATTATATCGAGATGTGTTCCACCGGAAAACCACATCTTAAACACGGAACTATTTGTAGATCTACTGGTTCTTTTCAAATAAAAGCTGGAGATAATGTAAAGAGTTCTGGAAAATCTAAAACAAATGAAAATTATGCAGTATATATTGAAGCAGTTGATGGTGATATTGTTTTAAATGCACCAAGGGGACGAATCAAACTTGCAGCGCAGAATATTGATTTAATTGCGAATGGTTTTGATGGAAAAAATGGAAATATAAATGCTTCTGCAGATGAAAAAATTATTTTAAATTCTAAAGGCACTATTGATATTAGTGCAGGAGTATCTGCAAAACTCTTTTCAAATGATACTGTAAATGTAATTGGAAAGGCAATCTTAAATATTTACGGAGGTTTAATTGATGCTGCAGATGGAGCAACCAGTAAAAATGGTTCAAAGGGAGGTTCTAAAAATGAGGACAATCAAAAAAAATGAAAGTACCTGATTTATTTGTAGGAAAAAGATTTTTTGTTGGTGAAGGAAATCCTGAGATTTTAGGAAGAGGTCCAGCAGAAGTTCGTGGTTCTGCTTACGTTGAAGGTCCTCAAATTGTAGGCGACCCAGGACAGTTCTCAACTCCAAATCCAACTGATTTGGGAACTTTAATGTTGGGTGAAACAAAGAATGAGGAAATGAAACCTATTCCGTTTTACTCATTGTTTGTAAGAACTTATGCAAGAATTAAAAGTTTTTTAAAAGTTGATGAACTTTTAAGTGTCAAATTAATCAAATCAAAGATTATCTGGACCGAAGTTCTTCTTGCAAAATCAAAAAACTTTATGATAGAACATCCAACCAAAAAGAATCTTAAACTTATTCATTCTTGTTTGGAAGGTCCAGAAAATGGTGTTTATATACGAGGGAGACTTCAAAATGAAAATACAATTATACTACCAGAGTATTGGAAAAAACTAGTTGATTCAAATTCAATTACTGTTTCAATCACTCCAATTGGAAAACATCAAGACATTATGATAGAGAGCTTTGATAGTGAGAAAATCATTCTAAGTTCAAATTATAGTACTTCTATTGATTGTTTTTATCACGTTTTTGCGGAAAGAATAGATATAGAAAAACTACAAACGGAGGTGAATGTATAATGGCAGTTGGATTTAGGTATGAGAATTATGGAACATTCACTGGTCCTGCAGGAATATATGACTATGATGATAGTGAACCAATCTGGCATACATTAAGACCTGAAGATGTGTCATTTAAGTTAAGTGACCTTTCAATGATTCTTTATAATAATGAAGCAAATTATGTTGGATTTTATTGTAATGGTGTATCCACTCAATTGATGACATTGGCACATAGTACTGGAAATATTCCGGCACTTCGCATTCAAGCAACTAATACTATAGTGAATGGTGATACTTTAATCAATGGAAATATTATTGCAAACGGGGCATTGTTTTTAAATAGTTCAGTGACTCTCGCTGGAGTTGGAAATCTTGCAACTCAAGTTAATCTAGGGCTTACATCTCCAGCAAAACCTTTTGATATTCCTCATCCAAATAAACAAGGACATCGATTAAGACATACTTCATTAGAAGGACCAGAAATTGGAGTTTATTATAGAGGTAAACTTCAAGATTCTGGAGTAATTGAATTACCAGATTATTGGTGTGGTTTAGTAGATGCAGAAACAATAACAGTAAACTTAACTCCCTTTGGATTATATCAAGAACTATTTGTGGAAAAAATTGAATGGGGTAAAAGAATTTTAGTTAAAAATAGAGAAAGTGGTTCAATTCAATGTTATTATACTGTTTATGGAGAAAGAAAAGATATGAATAAATTAATTGTAGAATATGAAGGAAATTCTCCAAAGGATTATCCTGGAGAAGATTGGTTAAATATGAAAGGTAACTAAAATGGCATTTGCAAACACATCGTTAACTGCTGTAGGAATACTAACAACACAAAATGAAGCTTTTGCGGTAGCGTCTGCATCCCCACTTCCACAAGCAATAAATGAATCATATAATAATCTACAGAAATGGGTTACACCAAGTCAGTATATTGATAATCAAATCATTCCAATTGTAAATGCAATTAACGATAAAAAACAACAAATTGTAACTATTTGTGCTACTGCATCTGCAGGTAATCCAACTTT
>JGI25921J50272_10000547_pt1 | contig 12230 bp, 4 predicted proteins | sample LauGreSu1BDMLBSD_2_FD_50272 | JGI IMG/M metagenome (IMG submission 50272) | reverse complement strand
TACTGGTGGCGGTATTGGCGGCGGTACTGGAACTACGAAACCTCCTCCGCAAGAAGACCCAGTTCAAGAAGAAATTGAACGCAAGATGCGAGAACAGAAAGAGCGGGAAGCGGCTGAACGTGCTGCGGCAGAAAAGGCTGCACAAGAGGCGGCTGCTCGCGCTGCGGCAGATGCGGAGCGCCGTAGGTTAGAAGAGGAACTTGCTGCTAAGGAAGAAGCGGCTGCTAAAGAAAAAGCGGCTAAAGAAGCCGAGTACAAGAGCAAGCAAGACCTAATTAATCAGATTGTCAATGCTGCTAAGGGTAGCGGGTATACCGTTACTGACGAAGATATTGCCGGTATGGGGGGTATGGGCCTTACCCAGTTGGAGGGCCTTTTGGCTGAGTACGCTGACGCTGCTCGTAGGGCCAAAGAAGGCGAAGAAGCAAGACTTGGTGCGGAACGTGCTGCTCAAGAAAAGGCCGCTCAAGAAAAGGCTGCTCAAGAAAAGGCTGCTGCGGAACGTGCTGCTCAAGAAAAGGCTGCTGCTGACAAGGCCAGACTAGAGCAAGAACTTGCTGCTAAGAATGAGGCGGAACGTGTTGCCGCCGAAAAAGCCGCCGCTGATCGCGCTGCCGCAGAAAAAGCCGCACAAGAAGAGGCTGCTGCTAAAGCCGCTGCCGAACAAGAAGCCGCTAGAGAAGCCGCGAGAGAGCGTGCTCGTTTAGAAGCGGAACTTGAAAGTTCTGGGGGCGGGGGCAGGGGCTTCCCAGATTTGGGGGGCATTGGATCCGTTGGCTACGAAGAAGGCCCTCCCGCCCTCGGTGGTGATAGGGCTGCTGGTAACGCACCGGGAACAGAAGGCGGTAAGATTGACTACCCGTGGTACGTAGATGCCATCAGTATGGTGTCAAAGGTACTTAACCTGCCGGGAGACGCGGCAAAATTTGCTGTTGATAAGGTAACTACGGCTCTGAGTAGTCTTGGACTTGATACGCCTAAATTTTTAAGCGATGCAGTTATTCAGGCTCTTGCTGGAAAACTTGGTGCTAAGTGGTATGCAGCGCCTGTTGACATGATTTCCGATGCTTTGAAAACTTATTTCGATGAAAAGAAAAAGCAGGATTCCGACAGAGAAACCACCAAGGAAGACACAAGCCGGGGCAAGGGGGAAAGATCAAGGGAGTCTAGTACGGGTGCCGGTGTTGGCGGCGGGGCAGGGTTTGGAGGTATTGGTGGGGGCAGTATTGGTGCAGCTAAACGGGGCACTATTACAATTGATAACGTAAAGGCTGCCCGTACTGGTGGGTCAATTAAGACTTATGCAGCGGGTGGGTTAGGGGCACTTCGTCAGGAATACGCTGCGGGGGGCAAGTACCTCCGAGGTCCGGGCGACGGTATGTCAGATGACATCAAGGCAAACATTGAAGGAAGACAGGAAGCGCGGCTTGCTGATGGTGAGTTTGTAATCCCTGCTGATGTTGTGTCGCACCTTGGTAACGGCTCGTCAAATGCCGGTGCCAAAAAACTACATCAGATGATGGCTCGGATTCGTCAAGCACGTACAGGAAAAACTAGGCAGGCTCCGGCAGTTAAGCCGGATAAATTTCTGCCCGCCTAATAGGAGTTAAACATGGCTACTACGACGACTGAACAAACCACTACTAACATTCCAGATTGGGCCAAACCGTACGCCGGACAGCTATTTGGCATGGTGTTCGGGGATCCGAATAGGCCCGGTACTGGCGGCATCCTAAATCAACCGTGGCAACAGTACACGGGGCAGCGCGTAGCCGGTGTTAATCCTCTCGCTGGCATGGGGTACCAAGATATCTCCCGTCTTGGGGTATCTCCTGAAGTTGATGAAGCCCGGTACATGGCTGGCCTTGGCGGTATGCGAGCAGGAAGTGCCGGTGCGGACTATATGCGGATGGCTACTGACCCTAGGTCGGTCAGTGCGTTTATGTCTCCGTATATGCAGAACGTAGTTGACCAGCAAAAGCAACGTGCAATTCAAGACTACAGTCGGCAGATTCCGGGACTTCAGACTGCGGGTATTCGTGCAGGTGGGCGTGGGGGCACTCGTGAGGCTTTGCTCCAAGCTGAGGCACAGCGAAACCTTCAGGGTCAGTTAGGAGATATTCAGGCCACGGGGTCACAGAACGCGTTTCAACAGGCCCAGCAAGCCCAGCAGTTCGGATCAACCCTTGGTATGCAGGGGATACAGCAGCAGTTAGCCGCTTCGGGACTCCTTGGAAACCTCGGCAACCAGCGATATAACCAGTTGCTTGGCGGTGCTCAGGCCCGTATTGGCGCAGGCTCTCAGTTGCGTGACATTGAGCAGCAACAACTTAGCAACCTGTACCAAGACTTCATTAACAAACAGCAGTACCCGTATAAGCAGCTTGAATTTGCCTCGGGCATCTTGCGCGGGTTCCAGCCTACGGGTTCGGTNTCTACTTTGTATCAACCGTCTGGCAGTTCGGTAGGTAGCACNATCGGCGCGGGACTTGGGTTAGGCGGTATGTTCGGGGCGATGTCGGGGGAATAATCGTGGCATTTAATAACCCTTTCCTTAGCGACAAGGCCCGAGCATGGCTCGGATCTATTCAAAACGTTCCTGAGAATCAGATTCCTGCCAAAGCAAACATGGCGGCGCAGTCTGGGCTTATCTCGTTCCCTGAAGCTCTTGCGATTAAGATGATCGCTGACCGTATCCGCACTCCACAGGGCAACATGCCGCAAGGTACTGTTATGAGCGAAATGCTCGGCGGTATTGCCGGTATAGATGCAGGCAGGATGGAGAATCCGTCATTTGCCGGTGGCGGTATTGTTGCGTTTGCTGAAGGCGGTTCGACCAGTGCGGAAGTCAATCGCATTTTGAAGAAGCACCCNATACAGCGCACCGCCGAAGAAAATGACATTCTGCGAAGGGCTGGTAGACAATTAGAACGGGCTTCGCTCCCGTATGATTCTAGCATTTTGGAGTTGGACCGGGCGCTAGGGACTCCCTTTATTCGGGAGATGTTCGCTAACCCGTACGCTTCTGACGAAGAGATTGCCCAAGGCGGCGGTGCGGATCTTAACGAACAAATCATGCGTAGTCTTGGAGCGGAACAAGCCACGCGGACGCAGACTCCATCAGCTCCGGCTAAAAAACGAGATTGGGCTACGGCTCCTCGACAGAACCGACAGAGAACGGNNGAGAGTACGCGNCCAGTATCTGACTTCGCTACCTTAGCTTCTCAAGAGGGGGCTAAGTCTGGTCGCGGCATGAGCGCCAGTGTAGCCAGTGAAGGTATCAGGCTTCTTGAAGATCAAATCAAAGACCTAAAAAACGCTAAGCCTGAAGATCGTGAAGCACGTTATCGTGCCGCTGGCATTGAGGATATGACTCCGGCTCAGTTGAAGAAGATTGAAGACCGCATATCTAAATTGTCTGGTGAGAAACAACGCGATGCGTATCTCGCCTTGGCGCAAGCAGGATTCAAGATGGCCGCTGCCGCTTCTCGCCCCGGTGCTACCCTGATGGGATCATTGGGTGAAGGTGGTATGGAAGGTACTCGCCTCATGGCAGGNATNAACAAAGAGTANCGTGAACTTGAGAGTGCTCTTGAAGATAAAGTCATGTCGTTGCAGCGTTACCAGCAGCAGCGTCGTGAGGGNATGATTGACCGCGATATCGACTTTGAACGCNACACTAAAAAAGATATTCGTAGTCTTGAACNTAACCTTGCCGAANTTAAAATCGGTGAAGCACGGGATCAGAGAGATTTCAACCTGCGAGCACAGCAGGCTGAAGATACTAAAGANCCGATCAAGGAACTTAAGCGTATGTATGTCTACGCTAGGACTCCGGAAGAGCGTGCTAACGCCCTTAAATTGTTGTCGGAGCTTACGCAGATGGATACCCGCATCATTGCTGAGCAACTTAAGAGTGAGTTAGCCATCGAAAAAGAAAAGATGAAGATGAGCGGTATGGGCGGGTTTGTTCCGTCCGGTGGGTCGTTCGTTGATCAAGATGTTTCGGGAATCGTAAGTGAGGCTGATAAACTCACTGGATATCGTTGAGTTAAAAAATGTCACGACTAGAGCATTACGCACAGTGGTTGGTTTCCAATGCCGACAAGAAAGGCTCTCCCGAGTTTGAAACTGTTGCTAATGCTTATCGTGCTTTAAGACGGCAGACCGAACAGCCTAAAGAGCAGGCGGGGTTTATTGAATCCCTGAAAGAGTCCGCCTCTACACTTAAGGCTGCTCCTGCTGCGGCTAGATTCGCCGCCGCTGAAACTCCAGAAGAAAAGACCGCCACTAGAAAGGCCCTGCTTGAGGCTGCTGGCGATGACGAGTTAGCTAAGACTTCGTTTGCTGACATACAAGATCTACCTTCTGCGATTGATTGGGCTAAGCAAGTTGCTGGCTCATCTATTGGCGCGTTGGTGGCACCGGGTGCCGCTGCTCTGGCTACTGGTCCGATTGGTGGCGCGGCTACTCTTGGTACGCAATACACGACTTCGAACCTTATTAGGCAGGCAGAAGAGCAGGAACGTGCTCTGGCCGAGGGTCGTCAGGCTGAAGAGACTTCTGTTGGTAAGGCCGTTGCCGCTGCTGGTGCTTCAACTGCGTTGGACGTAGCAGGATTCAAGTTCTTCCAGCCGTTGTTTAAGTCTTTCCCGATGGTTGGAAAGATNTTTGGCGAGAGCGGTGAGAAAGGCGTCAAAGAAGCGGGCGAGAAAATTGCCACTGCTATCGAAAANAAGACTCTTACTTATAAAGGCGGTGTTGCTCGCGGCGTAGCCAAGGGTGTGGCGTTTGAAATCCCGCAAGAAATTGCNCAGACCGCTGCNGAGCGGTGGCAGGCTGGCCTGTCTCTGACTGACGACGAAGCCAAGTCTGAATACATCGAAGCCGGTGCNGGTGCCGTACTGCTNGGCGGTGGCCTTGGTGGTGCTTCTGGCTTTGTTAGCACCCGAGATCAGAAGCGTCGTGCTGAAGAAGCACTGCGAGAAAAACGTTTTGCTGAAGAGCAAGCCAAGAAAGAAGCGGCGGGTACCGTCTCACCTGAAGGAGATGCGGTCAAAGCTCTTGAAGATGCCGAGAAGAAAGTACGTCCCGCTGCACCTGTTAAAGAAGATGTGTTAGCCAATGCAGAGCGAGCGGTACGCGAATTTGGTGACGAGGTTAGAGTTAGCGACCATGTAAATAAACTGGTCGAAGATCTCGGTCTGTCTGTTAAAGACGCTAAGAATGTCCTTAAGAAACTTCGTGACAACAAGATTGTTTCATTTAAGGAAGGTAAATATAAAGTCAATCCGCCTGAAGTAGATGTGGTTCCCTATGTCGCTCCAGAAGGCGCTACGGATCTTGTTGAAGTTGATAAGTCAGTAGCCGCCCCCATTACTACTCCTATTACCGAGGGAGCGCCCGCAGATGAATCTGATGCAGGAATCAGTGCTGAGCAAGTTGACACTGGAACAAATACAGGAGGCATTACTGTGCCTCCATCAGGACTCACTGCCGACGAATCCGGCGCTCCAAGCGTTGAACCTTCAGGACTGGGGGGCGTTGCACCTGCTGCTCTTGGGTTTAATGAAAGAAAAGAAAAGCGCAAGTCTGCACTAGATGAGATAACCGCTAATTTAAATAACCTACGACAGGCTCTGCCTCGGGAAGCGGACAGTGAAACCGTCACTGACGTTCTGACTCTTGTTGCTAAATTAGAAAGAGCGACTGAAAAACTAAGTAAGTTACCGAAGCAAGAGACCAAGGGTTCTGCCAAGAAAGAAGCGGATTTAGACGCGCAGATTGTCAGTCTGCGTAACGAACTTTCGTTTATTTCTGATCTGGTTGAGCAACAGACTCGCCCCTTCAAGAGCAAAGAAGAACTTGATGCGGAGTTAGCTGGCACGGAAGCCGAGGCTCAACGTCGCGCTGCCCGTGAAGATGCGGGTGGGTTGACTGCTGAAGAGAAATCGCAGCCTATTGCTGCACAGTTTGAGGCCGCGCTGCGTAAAGGCATTAACAACGCGATTGATTTCTTGGGGTTATCCGCTACTCAAGGCGCTCAAGAACTGCAAGCGCAGCCCGGTAAAGAATTACTCAGGGGCCAGAAAAGTGCGCCTGAAGTACAAGACCAACTTCAGGAAGACATCGCTGAAGAAATCGCTAGCAGAAAAAGAGCCGAGGCTAAAGGCAAGCCGATTATTGGTGTTGGCCGTGTAGAGAAAGAAGAGAAGCGTCGTGCTGGCATCGCTGCCTATGACGTTCTTTCCGGTCTCACGAGTACTCTAAGCCGCATCAGTTTCGCTGGCTCGGGGCTGCAGATTGAGGGCGATGCTAACGCAGATCCCAACGTATTCACTCGTCTGCGGCAAGAGAACAAACTTGCTGAGTATGATCCGAAGACGGATACGTTCTACTTTACTCGTGATGGCTTGTCGAAGAAGACCGTACTGCACGAAGCAGTTCACGCTGCCACCGTTAAGATCCTGCGTGCGTTTGAGACTAATCCTGACAGCCTGACCGAGACTCAGCGTGAAGCCGCTGAGCATATGACCAAGATCTACGCCGAGGCGAAGAAGCGTCTTGGTGGCCGATATCGCAACGAATTTGAGAATATCTACGAGTTCGTCAGTGCAGCAGCCACGAGCAATAATCTGCAACGCGAATTGTCCAAAATCTCGCGTCCTAACCTTGCCAAGTACACGAAGCGTGTAACGAATCTGTGGAGTCAATTCACGGAAGCCCTCGCTCGTATGTTCGGTATCGATTCGCGCAAGGGAACTAAGGCACGTGTTCTGGATGAGACTNCCCAAGTCCCCGGCATGAGCCGACTGCTTCCGGGTGAGGCTGGCTATCAGGGCAACCTTCTGCTTGAGGCGTCACAGGCACTTCAGTACATCCTCTCTACTCCAGAAAAGGGCGTGGATGTGGCTCCCCTGCCTGCTCGTAAAGGTAGAGGTGCGCGTATCGCTGCGCCAACTAAAGAAGTTACTGCGGATGAGGCTTACAGAAACGCCGCACAGCGCGACGCTGAAAAATATAGCAAGCCGAAAGGACTGAAGAAACTTGCTAACTTTATGCTCGGGCAGGACGGCTACGAGTATTTGGCGCGTAAATTCCAGAACGACCGTCGTCCGCTGGTGTGGTTACAGGAGCAGCTTCGCCGTGCCGGTTTGCTGCGTTATGACGGTGAGAACGCCAACAACATCTATGACTTGATTGCCCTGTCATCAGGTAAGGCTTTCCACAACATGACGCAGTATATGCAGCGTCATTACGACGACGTTCACAAGGCAATCAAGAACTACGCTAACGCAAAGGGTATTGATGCTGACGAAGCCTTGGGCCGTCTAAGTATGTATCTGACCGCGCAACACGAGCCAGAACGTAGGCATATTAAGTTCTTGATGAACGTGCCGCTGAACAACACGACCAAGGTCAAGAGTGCTGTTCTTGGCGTAGAAGGCACGCCAGCGATGCTCCGCGAGTTCATCTTGCGCGAGTTACATAAGCCAAACGATTTGGTCAGTAATGGTAAGGCCAAGCAATATCGTGATGTATTAGAGCAACTCGTTGCCAAGTACAAAGACGCTAATGGCTCTAGTACGGTAAAAACTAAACCGGGCACGATGCCTCTTGACGAAAACGCGCCAGAGTACAACGTCATCGGCACTATGAGTAGAACTCTCATAGATAACATTAAGAAAGATTTAGAAGCCGACCTGAATAACGACGCGACGGGCGCTCCGCTGCGTGAAATGCTGGCCGCTATGGAGGAAATTAAAGAAAACTCCAAGATGCTGGATCGGGAGGCGAACTACTGGTCACAGCCGGTGGATAACATCGTGGAGTTCTACGGTTACGACCATTACGTACCGTTCAAGGGGAAACCACCCAAAGAGACTGACGTTAGCGAGGGTGACGAGCGATTTGAAATCGGTGGCCGTCGTTTGGGCGGTGAATTGTCTGAGGCTGCCCAAGCGTTTGAAGGTCGTGAGTCTGACTCCGACAACGTGATTTTGCAGTTGCTTTCGGACGGCACAAAGTCTGCGATGCGGGCCGGGCGTAGCGGCGTTACGCAAGCAATTAAGAATTTAATTAAAGACAAGCACATCCGTGGCAGCATGAACCCCAAGGTCGTCAAATTTGAAGACCGATACAAGGGGTTCGACCCGTCTGAGTTGCGTGGCGAAAATAAGATCTTCCACTACACCAAGGATGGCACGATTGAGGTCTATTCGATCAACGACAGAGTAATGCGCGATGCCATCCGTCGTGCCTACCAAACGCCAAGCCCGTTCATCGAGTTTGCCAACAAGATCACAAGCGGCATCGGCCACTTCCACACCCGGTACAACCCGGCGTTCTACCCGTACAACTTCATCCGTGATGCACTAACTAACTCTTTCACGATGGGCGCAGAAATGGGTCCTAAAGCCGCGTTTGATTACATCGGCGCAGTCGCTTCCCAAGTCGGCAAGATGGGTCTGATCAAGACTGGCCGGGTCTCAAAGCTGTACGCTGAAGGGAAGATTGATCAGATCAAGGAGATGGCGAAGAAAGATCCAGACATAGCAACCGTCTATGAGTATCTGGAGGAAGGCGGTCGCGTCTCCTATGTGCAGGGCTTAGCCTTGCAAGGGCAGAAAGAAGAATTAGCTAAAAGTATTGGCCAAGAGAAGTTTGCTAAGACTAAAGACCAGATTAATAAGTGGGTCGATATCTGGGCGGACTCGTTTGAATTTACTAGCCGCGCCGCCGCATACGGTGTAGCCAAGAGCAATGCTCTAGCACGTGGTCTTTCTGAATCCGCCGCACGTAAAGAAGCCGCTGCCTACGCCAAGAACCTTGCTAACTTTGAGCAGGTCGGTGAATACGGTAAGCAGGCAGGCGCACTGTTCATGTTCTTCCGCCCCGCCGCGACGGGTGCTGTTCGTGCGTTTGACTCAATTGCACCGCTCTTCCTGAACTTGGAAAATCTTGAGGCTCGTCTACCGCCTTCGATCCGCGAGAACCCGGAGGCTATGAAGCAGTACCGCGAGAATTTCATCAAGCAGCAAGACATGGCCAAGGCGATGATGTACGGTCTGATGGGCGCTGGAGCGACCCTGTATCTTATGGCATACATGGCCTCTGACGATGATGAGATGGGCCGCAACAAGGTGGCCACTGATGACATGGCGTTGTGGACGCGCAACCTGCGTCTGCCCCTCGGCGTTATCGGTAAGGAAGGATTTTTACAACTGCCTTGGGGATTCGGTCTCGGTGCCTTCGGTGCAGCAGGAGCGCAGATAGCTGGCACGGCGTTTGGCAAAACATCGGTCAAGGACATGGCCGTGAACATGACCAACATCGCTATGGACTCGTTCATGCCGCTGCCGGTGTCGCGTATCGACCCCACTGAGAACTTCCCGGCGTGGCTCGTTGATTCTATCGTGCCCTCTGCGGCGCGTCCGTTCGTTGAATTCGCCATGAACGTAGATGGTCTTGGCCGCGAAATCTACAACAATCGTGCGACTAAGTACGGTGAGGCTTTCACTGGCGGTAAGAACGTACCTGAGCTTTACAAGACTATGGCTGAAGGTATGTTTAATTTCACGAACGGTGACATCAAGGTTCAGCCAAACACCCTGTACTTCTGGACCAACAACTACATAGATGGTTTCTCCAGAATCGCCCACAGCGCATACGGGATTAGTTTAACTGCGGCTGGTCAAAAAGATTTTGACGCGAAGTCTGATCTTGTCGTGTTCAGTAGCTTCGTCGGTCGTAAGGGCAACTTCGATGCTCGTGAGTTTGCAGAAGTAGAAAAGAAGATTAAGGACAAGGCAGACACTCTCCGCGCCTTGGAGAATACAGCCAAGTTAAACGGCGACATTGAGCCGCTACGTCGTTACATGGAACGTAATCCGAATGACCGTGCCATCGTCTATATCTACAACAAGCAGATCAACAACCGAATCAGAGATCTACGTTCGTTCCGCAACGCCGTGCAGAGTAATAAGAACTACACGCCTAAGCAGAAGAAAGAAGTCATCGAGCAGATTGACTTGGAACAGAACTACATTAAACGAGGAATGATAGAGACGTTCCGTCAATACGGCGTAACGCCCTAGGCTACCCTCCACACTCTGACACCAAGAAACCCGTCCTTCGTGGACGGGTATATTTTTACCTTGACCTTAACTTTCTTGGCGCGGGTATCTAGTTTGTAGACCATCTCCGCTGGCTTGAGAGTAGGCACGAAGAAGCTGTCTCCCACCTTCATAAACTCAAATGGTAGCAGCCACTCCGGTTCCTCAAGTCTTTGTAAGTTCATTCACCAGATTCTCTACGTTCTCGTCCTTGAACGAGTAGGTCCATACTGGATGGAAACTAGACCCACCCTTCCATCCTGCACCAAGGCGTTTCTTCTCCGTGGCTACTAGCAGCCCCTGCGTCTTCATTACGTGTTCAAACTTGCGAACGCTGATGCCACGGGCGGCCAAGAACTTCTTAAACTCAGTGCGGGATACGTAATACATTTTAGTATCCATCTCAATACGCCCCAGTAACTGCCTAGGATCGTACTGATTGACCAAGCGGTCGCCGTCGAAGATCAAGAAGGTGGACTGATTCATGTTACAGAACTCACCAAGCAGAGTCTTGTAATCACTCGGGTCAATCTTAACCGCGTTGTCCCGAATCTCCATGATGTCGGTTAAGACCTTCTGGTAGATGTGTTCCAGATCCAGTTTGGTGATACCGGCTTCATTAGCAATCTCGCCGCCAGAAAAGTTTGCTGCGACAAGGCTCTCATAGAAGCGGTGGCTAACGTCGTCGCCAAAGTCGGCGCGGAAACGGTACTGCCAAGCAGTGATCTTCTGCTTAATCTTCTCTTCGCCAATCTGGTACAAGTACTTAATGTACTCCGGGCCTGCGTGCCCATAGTTAAAGCGAAATGGATTAAACATCTGCATACCCAACTCGCGGGTTAGGGCATGGGGCCGCTTCACATCAAACTCGACGATACGGGCGAGTTCGCCGTCAGGACTAGCCTTCAACTGCTGCAACTTGTCGTAGAGGGGCTGGTTAGTAGTAAAGATACCAATTAGCGATGCGGTCATCTCTAGGTCACGTTCTGCGTTGACCGAACTCTGCATACGCAACTTGGCCTTACCTTGCGCGATGCGGTGAGCCAGACGGGAGATTGCTTCGGGGTCAGCGTTGGACGCTTCGTCGATACCAAGCGGTATGTTCTTCAGGTTCAGCAAACGGCCAACGAACGCGTTATCCGTAGCGTTGCCATCCAATACGCTAAGTTCTCTCGGGTCGCCCCAAATAGAAAGTGCAGAGTACATGGCGCTCGTCTTACCCGTGCCTGATTCCGCGCTAGCGAAAGACACGCACACCCCCGCTGTTGGGGTGAGATACATCAGTGGTGAGCCAAATCCGCAGAGTAATCCAAACGCATGGAGTTCAAACCCCGGAGTATTGAGGGAGTTGGCCGACTTCTTCCACTCCTCGTAGTCGCCTGTAGGACACAATAGTTTAGAAATATTACGTACCAGAGGACTCGCAGACGCCTTAACAGACTCCCCGCTAGGAGTGATCTCGGTCCCGCCTATGACGAAGGCATCCTTGTTTTCAGTCCATCCCATTTGCATACGCATAATTTCCGCCTTGTGTTTGCTCATTAAGTATTGGTTCCACTTAATCATGTAGTTCTGTAAGTGGACAATATGATTCGGCAGGAAAGTAACGCTGTGGCTACTCAATGCCTTCTTAAACAGATCAAGCGCATACACCGAACTCATGGGTAAGATGAACTCACGCATCGGGTCATGCCGCATCAAATGCCGCATCAGCATACACTCGCCGTCTGCTGCGCTGTACATACGTTTTACCGGGAATAAATCATTCACCGATAGACAGATCGGGTCTTCCTGAGTCTTGATCCCTTCTTCATCTACTTTGGGAGGGGGGACAAAATAGACTCCTCCGTTCTTTCCTCTCGTGTACGGCTTAAGGAATGATGGGAACGTTGGAACTTCTTCGGGATTCGCCGTGATCCGAATTGTGTCCTCCTCGGTAATTTCTTCGGTTGGCGCTTCAAGGAGCCGCTTTCCGATAGCCAAGGGGTTGGTGATCTTTCCTCGCAGTGGACATCCGTCACATCCACCCGGATTGAGTTCGTCAAACTTTTCGCAGGAGAACGGCTTGCCGAACGCCTGATTAGCTTTTCTAACGGTGTTGTCATGGCTGTACTC
>JGI25921J50272_10000545_pt1 | contig 12254 bp, 9 predicted proteins | sample LauGreSu1BDMLBSD_2_FD_50272 | JGI IMG/M metagenome (IMG submission 50272) | reverse complement strand
TATATGAAGCGATCCAACTACGTTATGATACCAGATGAATTTAGAGTGTGGTTTGGCGACGATGTTTTGGGGTTGAACTTTGATTCCCCGAAGAGTCTTACCATAGAGATGCACACAGAGATGTCAACCACAAGCAAAGAAGGTTTTGTCAGCGGTGTAATAGAGTCTGACATAAACAACTTCAAGGTGCTGATGGCAAAGTACAATGTTCGTCTAGATGGACCAATAGATATCAGATCAGCGTTGCTAAAGATTTGGGAGGGCGGAATGAAAAACGACTTAGTTAAATTAAATGAGCAATAAGCCAACACTTCATCTGATAGGGATATTCCATACNATCCACTCAGATGAACATTCACATTGCGCATTTACGGGGAAGGCNNTGCGNTTCCCGAAGATGATGCAAGAGTATGGGTATCGTGTAGTGGAATACTCCAACGAAGGTTCTGAGAGCACGGCAGACGAAAAGCATGTCATGCTCACTAAGGAAGAACTATTCTCTATGATCACTAAAAAGGAAAAGGAGGAGTTCTATGGGAATGATGCTGTTATGGGGACACAGCACCATACTGAGTTTGAACGTAGGCTGTTGATCGCCATGCTTGAGAATGTAAAGGACGGTGACATTATATGTCATCCGTTCGGCATATCACACACTAAGGTCGTAGAGGTGTTCAACAGGAACAGCCACGTGGAGACGGGGATTGGCTATCCAGACTGCATTGACTCCAGCTTCAAAGTCTTTGAAAGCTATGCTAAGATGCACTACTGGTCTGGCCAAAAGAATCTCGGTGGTAACAACTATATGTGGGTTATCCCAAACTACTACGACATAGACAAGTGGACTGTAAAGGAAAAGCAAGGTGAGTACGTGGCCTTTATGGGGAGAATATCGAGCATAAAGGGATTGGATACAATTGTTGAGATAGCCAAAAGGATTGACATACCAGTAAAGATTGCTGGTCAGGGAGACCCAACTCCGTATCTCCATGAGAACATAGAGTATGTTGGGGTGCTGTCTGGAACAGAACGTGACGAGTTCATCGGCAATGCCCTNTGCCAACTCATGCCGACCTCCTACGTAGAACCGTTCGGTGGTGCTGGGGTAGAGGGACTTCTGTGCGGAACACCANTGATNGCNGTAGACTACGGGGCNTTTACNGAAACCGTTATTCACGGGGTTAATGGATTTAGATGCAAGACGCTAAAGCAGTGGATCGATGCCGTACACGCNTCAAAAGATCTTAACAGGGCTAACATTGCCAAACTAGCTAGAGATCAGTATAGTTTGAGCGCATGTGGGTCCATGTACGACGAGGTTTTCAAGATGGTTGACGGGCTGAGATATGGGGGGTGGTACAAAATGGATGACTGAACATTTGGTTGTATCGACCTGNAGGCCGTACATTTACGGAATCGAATTCCTAAAAAACACCACTTATGATTGATACNCTTGTAAACGTAGTTGATTCGCTGCCATTGGTGGCGGACACCCTCACAGCCGTTGCAGATTCTACAACGGTTGCTCAAAATGNACCGAACGAAGCGACCGCCGAGTCTGGGTGGTTTACTCCTGGAATCATCACCGANCTTCTNATTGCTTTCTTGGCGTTGGTTAAGGTTGTTGTCAACCTCACTCCTACCGAAAGAGACAACAAGGTGTTTGGCCTGTTTGATTCTGTGATCAACGCGATCATCCCAGACAGAAAGAAGGCTTAACTAGCCTAGCCCTGTAAGCTCACGGGAGCCCCGACTAATACTCGGACGCGGCAGGTTCGACTCCTGCACAGGGCGCAATCACCTGCGCTCGTAGCTCAGCTGGATAGAGCAACAGCCTTCTAAGCTGTGGGTCACAGGTTCGAATCCTGTCGGGCGTACAATTCTTTGACGTACTGGTCTTTATTTCGCGTTCTGCACCTCTACGATTAAACGGGTGCGATTAACTGGGGGCGTAGCTCAGTTGGTTAGAGCAGGATGCTTATATCATCAAGGTTACAGGTTCGATTCCTGTCGCCCCTACTCTTGATATCACAATCTGTGATCACAAGAAACACGTCAGTAGCTCAATAGGTAGAGTGTCGGTCTCCAAAACCGAAAGCTGTAGGTTCGATTCCTGCCTGACGTGCCATGCTTCTGTAGCTCAACTGGTAGAGCAACTGATTTGTACTCAGTAGGTTGAGGGTTCGATTCCTTTCAGAAGCTCAATATAGTCAGGTAGTGGATAGGTAAACGGACTCAAGTTCGGTAAGTTGAAATGGAACAACACTCATTACGGAGACCACAATTGCAGGTTCGATTCCTGCCCTGACTACTAAACCTCCACAAATGAAACTAGGAGATTACAAAGCTCTGTACCGCGCCTGGCGCGAAATCAGAACAATGTGTCAAGAGGCGGGAGTTGACTTGAATAATTGTAACGATGACCGTAAAGAACTAATGCGGGCCCGCCTTCAAGGATTATTGGAAGCTAAGAGTGCTATTGAGTGGATTCTGATGACCAAGAACAAGAAATGAAACAGCGATGGATACTATGAATGAATTAAAACGTAGGAACCTCAGCGGAGTGTACATCTTGCACAAGTTTATAGATGAAGAGAAAAAACAACCCACTTGCTTTGAGGATTGCCCCGCAGCAGTACAAGACAAATGGTTAGAATCTCTTGAACTTGATGCAGTTCGAAATCTTGCAAAGATTCTGGGGGGTGCATTAAGGGAAATTGGGGACATGCTTGATCTTGTTAATGACCATGACTCCAACAAAAAGGACTAGCCAAACTCGGTAATTATTCCTGAGCATAATGCCTGATTGTTGATGCAAATGAAGCAAAAATGCATCATTATAGCTGCAATAACAATTCAATGAAGTAAAAAACCATCACGGTTACAAATCAAATGAAAGTAAAACTTTTGTCAATCACGCCAAATGCTGAGCATCATATTGTTGAGGTTGCTCGTGTATCTAGTTCGAGAAAGAACAAGAAGCAAAACTACGAGTCCCTCATAAGGTACTTGATAGTAAACAAACACTGGTCTCCGTTCGAGCACTCCTACATGACGTTTGAAATAGAGACAAGCAAGGCCATAGCCATACAGCTATTGAGGCACAGGAGCTTTACATTTCAGGAGTTCAGCCAGAGATACCAAGATGTAAACCTGCTGTCTGATGGTAGAAGTATATTCGAACCGATTGATCTTCGGTGGCAAGCTGAATCAAACAGGCAGTCTTCTAGTGAATCAATGAATTCTGCCGTGTTGAACAGCAAGGTAGATATGGTTCTCGCCGCTTGTGAACAGCTTTATAACAATCTCATCGAGTCTGGAGTATCTCGAGAGACGGCTAGATTTATCCTCCCATTGGCCACAAAGACAACGATCCACATGACGGGGAGCGTAAGGTCATGGATTCATTTCATACAGATCAGAGACGACCACCACGCTCAGAAAGAAATCCGTGTCATAGCAAACACGATCAAGCATATCTTTGCAGAACAACTTCCAATCACGTCTAATTCTCTTAAATTCACGGTATGAAGTCAGTNATCTTCTTCTTGGGCCTTGCTGTTGTTTTCGCATCTTGCTCACCAACACAACAGGTAGCAAAGAACAGCAGGTACTATAAGCGTAAGCAATTGAATNCCTCTGGACCTATNTTTCCTGGTGAAAAGCCTTGTTGCGTTACATGTCTTGAGGTTAGATTCTAATGTCGTCACTGGTTGACATAAAGGGCTATAAAGAGAAGGGCATCAAGATAGATCCTAACGGGACACAGGGGGAAGCCCTTGAGCTCCACGGTCTTCTTGTTGTCCTTCCCAAGATGCCCCCAAAAAACCAGATCCTATTTCACGACAAAAAGAAGTCTGAGCAGTACTGGACAAGATTGCCAGTACCCATAGAAATATCTAAGATAAAAAGTATAGACGAGTGGAACGAGAGGTCAGTAGAGTTTAAAGACAAGTACTCGTCGTATATTGAGAAGGAGTTTGAACGCAGGAGAAACGGGTTATGGTTCTACAACAACGGCGTTCCAACATATATAACTGGGAGACACTATATGTTCTTGCAGTGGTCTAAGATCGACGTAGGATACCCCAGCTTCTATCAATTCCAACGTGAGATACTACTACACTTTGCAGCGTGTGAGGCTGACCCTAGGTGCTTTGGTCAGCTATTCGTTAAGTGCAGACGTTCAGGATATACTAACGTTTGCTCCAGCATACTTGTGGATGAAGGTACGCAGGTATCTGACAAACTCCTTGGCATTCAGTCGAAGACTGGTAAGGATGCTCAGGAGAACATCTTCATGAAGAAGGTAGTATCTATATTCACAAACTACCCATGGTTCTTCAAGCCTATACAGGATGGAACCACGAACCCTAGGATGGAGTTGGCGTTCAGAGAGCCAGCCAAGAGGATCACGAAGAAGAATAAGACCACTATGGTTGGTGAGGCGTTGAACACGGTGATCAACTGGAGGAACACGACAAACAACGCCTATGACGGTGAGAAGGTACACTTGCTATATCTAGATGAGGCTGGCAAGTGGGAGAAGCCATCGGACATCAGAGAGGCTTGGCGTATAGAAAGGACGTGTCTGTTGGTTGGTAACAAGATTATTGGGAAGGTGCTTATGGGTTCCACCGTAAACCCAATGGACAAGGGCGGAGACGAGTACAAGAGACTGTGGCTAGACAGTGACCCATCCGAACGCAATGCCAACGGCAGAACTAAGAGCGGCATGTATCGCATCATCATACCAGCCTACGAAGCCCTAGAAGGTTTCTTTGACAAGTATGGGAATGCTGTAGTAGAGACTCCAGAGAAGCCAGTAGAAAGCATAGAAGAAGGTATGTACATATCTACTGGGGCTAAGGAGTTCCTGAAGAATGAACGTGACAGCTTGAGACACGACTCTTCAGAAATGAATGAGATTATCAGGCAGTTCCCCTTCAACGAAGACGAAGCGTTCCGTGACAGCGTCTCTGGGAGTCTGTTCAACGTAGGTAAGATCTATGAACAGATAGAGCATAATCAGGACCTGTTTCCAAATCCTGTTGTTCAAGGGAACTTTATATGGGAGGAGAAAGATAAGAAGGTTGTGTTTTCCCCAGATATCAATGGACGTTTCAGAGTGTCCTGGTTGCCCCCAGAAGACGAACGCTGTATCATCAATGAGGAAAGGGGCCAGCGGATAGCCCCCTTTAGTCAATATGGTTGTGGTGGTGTTGACTCGTATGATATCGATGCTACTCTAGATGGCAGGGGATCGAAAGGATCAATGCATATGTATAACAAGTTCTCTATGAACAGGCCATCTAACATGTTTGTTGTGGAGTACGCTTCACGTCCAGACATGGCCAAGATATTCTACGAGGACGTTCTTATGTGTGCTTTCTTCTATGGCTACCCGTTACTTATAGAGAACAACAAGTACGGAATCGTAAGACATTTCGAGAGCAGAGGATATGATGGGTATATCATGGATCGACCAGAACATCTGAAGTCATCCTCGTCTCACGTAAACGTAAAGACCAAAGGCATACCATCAAACTCACAGGATGTGATACACGCGCACGCGCAGGCGATAGAGCATTATGTACACAACCACATAGGAATAAACTATGAGACTGGTGAGATGGGGAATATGTACTTCAACAAAACGCTTGAAGACTGGATTGCATTTAAGATAGACAAGAGAACTAAGTTTGACTTGACCATTAGTTCTGGTCTGGCACTCCTTGCTGCCCAGAAGCCAAATCCAAAGCCAAAGCCCCAGTTTACTGACAAGGTGTTCTTTAGGAAATATAATGTAATTGGTTGATTGCGTATATTTGCTGGGTTACGTATAGTATCTTCCCAAATAATGTATAGCAAAGACAAAAAGAATACTGGTGGCTTTCCAGATCCTTTGGCCCCGATGGAGGTTAAGGAATCAAAAGAATACGGCCTTCAGTATGCTAAGGCTATTGAGAATCAGTGGGGTAAGCTAAACTCGACAGACTCACTTTTCTCTAGAAGGAATGTGATGTTTGAAAGATGTAGGAACTACGCCAATGGTACTCAAGATACATCGATATACAAAAAGCTATTACACACACTGGATCCAAACAGCAACGATGGTAGCCTTGTAAACATAGACTATACACCAGTTCCGATACTCCCAAAGTTCAATAGAGTTGTTGTAAATAAGATACTGTCGAGAGATCCATATCCAAACCTTGAAGCAATTGATCCGTTGTCTTCATCAGAGAAGAACGAGAAGAAGAAGGTGGTGGAGTTGCAGGTGCAGGCCAGACAACAACTGCTGCAGTTAAAAGAACAGAGTGGAATAGTTCTTGGTATGGACCCAGAGAGCATCCCAGAGACGCTTGAGGAGGCAGAGATCTTCATGGGGAGCAATATCAAGACAGACGCAGAGGTATCAGCGCAAATAGCCACTAATCTCACGCTGTCTTGGAACAACTTCAACGACAACGCATACAGACGCTGCGTGAACGACATCAGCAGCCTTGGGATGGCTGTGACAAAGCGTAGTAACGATCCTAACTACGGAATCAAGATAGACTATGTTGATCCATCTAGATTTGTTCATAGCTACACAGAAGACCCCAACTTTGACGATCTTGTCTACGCTGGTCACATAAAGCGTATCACCATCAATGAACTTCGTAGAATTTCAAACGGTGGCCTTACAGAAGATGAGTTGAAGAAGATTGCAACCAAGGTCAGAAATCAATACAACAACGATCCGTACAGCATAGATAAGTTCCACTACGACGACAGACTCAAGAGGAATGTATACGGATATGATGAGTATATGGTTGACGTTATGGACTTCGAGTTCATCTCCGTTGACAACATGTACTTTGAGGAGAAGGAAAACAGATACGGAAACAAGAACTTCTTCTATAAAGGATTCGACTATACCCCCAAGGCTGGGAGCGTATACGAGCGTGTCCCTAAGATGATGACGATAGCTACAGTTTACTCTGGTTCATATATACTTGGGTGTGAAGACTATCTGTTTGGATACGGCAGGACGTTGAATGTTCCTAGAAACATACACGACATCAGTAGGGCTAGGTTGTCGTATTCAGTTATTGCCACGAATTTGACCAACATGATGCCCAAGGGCATGGTGGACAGTTGTATTGGCTTTGCTGATATGATCCAACTGACTCACCTCAAAATCCAACAGGCTATTGCTAAAGCCAAGCCAGATGGTCTTGTAATTGATATAGAGGGACTGGAGAACGTACAGCTTGGTAAGGCTGGGGAGATGCAGCCGCTAGACTTGCAGGATATCTATGAGCAGACTGGTATATTCTACTACAGAAGCAAGAACCCAGAGGGCGGATTCCAGAACCCTCCCATAAGAGAGATAAACAACACTATACGTAACATAAATGAGTTGGTTGGTATCTATAACCACTACCTCAGAATGATACGTGATGTCACTGGCATCAACGATGTGATGGATTCAAGCTCACCAAAGGGCGAGGCTCTGGTGGGGGTTAGAGAGCAGGCACTTGCAGCTGGTAATAATGCTATCTACGACATAACAAATGCCGCTATAGTTCTTTACAAGAAAGTTTGTGAGGATGTTGTGAAGTGCGTTCAGATCCTCCCAAAGGATTCGGTTATCTACAAGGTGTATGAGACTGCTATCGGAACAGAGAACATGTCCGTTTTGTCGTCTTTCTCTGATCTCCCCATGTACAACTTCGGCGTACAAGTGGTTAAGGATATGGAGGATAAGGATAGACAGTACCTTGAGCAGAACATACAGATATCTCTTCAGCAAAAAGAACTTGATATCGAGGATGCTATCGCCATAAGAAATATGAAGGATGTTAATCAAGCTGAACTGCTTTTGATCAGCAGACGCAAGAAGCGCCTTCAGAAGATGCAAGAACAAGCAGAACAGAACTCAAGGATACAAGCAGAACTTCAACAGCAGTCTGCTATGGCTGCCTCTCAAGCAAAGATGCAAGAGATGCAGTTGGAAGCAGAGTTGGCTGCACGTAAGATACAACTAGAGGCAGAGGCTGAAGCAGCTATTGAACAGATAAGACAACAGGGAAGAATGCAGGTAGAGATGCTCAAGGCACAAGCCATGCTTGGATTTAAGACAGATGAGAAAGACTTCAAAGAAAAACTTGAGGTATTTAAGGAGGACAGAAAAGATCTTCGGGTTGTAAAACAGGCACAGGAGCAGAGCAGACTAATTGAACAGAGAAAAACTATATAACTATGGCTTCAAAAGTTTCTTTAGATACAGCTGACAAGCTGGATATCGTCTGCAAAAAAGGTGATACATTCAAGTTAAATCTTAAGTTAAAAGACAATAATGGGGATCCCATACAGTTGTCTACACTTGGATATACATTCCTCATGCAGGTAAGGGAAAAGAGCATTACAACTGCTTTTCCAATAGAGACAACTGTAAAGGGCGCTGTCATTCTCAGCACTCCAGATGCTATAGAAAACCAAACTACAGATGGAGTAACAACTACAAACAAAAGTTTTGATCCAATAACTGTTGATAATAATGGTAATGTGCTCATATCAGCTAGTCATACCACTATGAAGGACATTCAGGCTGGTAAGTACGTATATGACGTGCAGTCTGTTGTAAACAGTGAGCACAAAACAATTCTTAGGGGGGCATTTATTGTAAACAGCGATATAACCGACATCTAATGCCGATCAATCTCGTTGATGCAGATTCTATAACTGTAGAGATATCTATTCCTGCTGTTAGGGGAGAATCTGGACCGCAAGGCCCAACTGGACCTCTTGGTCCTTCTGGTCCAGCAGGCCCAGCTGGACCTACTGGAGCTGATTCAAATATACCTGGTCCTACTGGTGTTACAGGAGCCACAGGAGTTACGGGGGCTGGGGAGACTGGCGCGACAGGGGCGACAGGCGTAACGGGCGCAACTGGCGTAACGGGCGCAACTGGCGTTACTGGGGCAACGGGCGTTACTGGAGCAACAGGGGTAACGGGCGCTACAGGAGTGACTGGTTCTACTGGGGTTGGTATTACTGGAGCAACTGGAGTCACAGGAGCCACTGGAGTTACAGGATCTACAGGACCAACTGGTTCTGCCTCAAGGTCAAGTAGTTATAATGGTTTTTATGCTGTAGCGGCTACTGCTACTAATGTTTTGTACGCTCCGCCTGCCTTTGGTCCGTCCTACTCAGATTCAAGTGCTGGACTTTTAACACAACTCGTAAGTTATAATCATGGCGGAACTCCACCAACACCTAACTCCTCTACCCATAGCTCGCTAGCATACAGCATCAAGGGCTCTCTTGTAGACGTCCCCCACAATGTCTCTGAGATAAAGATGAGCACAAGAGGCTTGAACTGGGGGTCTGCCGTTGTAACAAATCAAGTATTTTTTATGTCTTTGTGGCATAGTCCAACGGTAGCCTCTCAAGGCTTGTCGTCGTCTACTTATACGTGTATCGGTGTTGCTGAGTCTACACTTGACACCTCGTCTAGTATTTTAACGGCCTTAAATACGATTGGCCTTACTGGACTTGGAATTACAGGAGGCTCTATGTGGTTTGGATTTGGGTGGAAAACCGCTGGACCAACTTCAGCAGATTATAGGTTGAACTGGAATTTGCATCTATATGAATAACATGAGCAACCAACATTTAATAGATAACTTGAACCAAAAAATACAACATCTTTTAATTACAAAAGATTTGTTAATTAAAATGGATTTCGATGTGTCTGGCTATGATGATGCCGTAGCTGCATGCCAGCAAGAAATAAACGAACTTAACTAATATGAACGTAGAGATAACACCACCAGCTCCGATTATTATCGAGGTCATGGGGGCCACATCATCATCCATTGATGTAAGCGTTCCTGCGATAAAGGGTGATGTTGGTCCTACTGGTCCTACTGGCCCCATTGGGGTTACTGGGGCTGATTCTACTGTCCCTGGCCCCCAAGGAGACACTGGGGCAACAGGAGTTACTGGGGCTAAAGGTGATACTGGTGTCACTGGTGTTCAGGGACCCACTGGATCCACTGGTCCAACTGGGGTTACTGGTGATACTGGGGCTAAGGGAGACACAGGTGCTAATTCTACAGTACCAGGCCCAACTGGGGCAACAGGGGTTACTGGAAACACTGGCCCAAAGGGTGATACGGGTGCTGACTCTACAGTTCCAGGTCCTACTGGGGCTACGGGTTCCACTGGTGTAACTGGCGCAAAAGGTGACACTGGGGCTAATTCAACAGTACCTGGGCCTACGGGGGTTACTGGCAGCACTGGTCCCACTGGAAATACTGGTCCCACTGGGAATACTGGTGTTACGGGAGCAACAGGTGTTACGGGAGCTACGGGAGTTACAGGGGCTACGGGAGTTACAGGAAATACTGGTCCAATAGGTGTTACAGGGGCTACGGGGGTGACAGGGGCTACGGGAGTTACAGGGGCGACTGGGGTCGGAGTCAGTGGCCCTACAGGGGATCACGGATATAGAGGTGGCTATGATTATGTATACAAGTCAGCCACGACTGATTCAGATGTAAGCGGCATTCCAGGTTGGGTTAAATTCAATAGTTCTACTCCATCGTTAGTAACAAAAATATATATTGATCTTGTTACAGAAAACAATGATTTAATTCCTTGGACAAACTATTTCTCATCAACATCTACTGAAAAAGCGTACATACTCATTCAAGATAGGATTGGAGTTCCATATGGTGCTCAGCTTACCTATGTTGCTACAGGGTATACAACTGGAACAGGTGGTGCATATCAAGTTATAGATGTAACCAATACTCTAGCTGGAGACGATAATGCGTTTACTGTTTGGGGTGATGGCGCAAAGGTGTCTGTACAGATATTTAAGGTTGGAGATAAAGGGGACACTGGTCCATCAGGCGTTCAAGGATTAAGGGGGGCTACTGGTGTGTCTGGTGTCACTGGAGCAACAGGTGTTGGGGCAACGGGAGCAAGCGGGGTCACGGGCGCTACTGGGGTTACAGGAGCGACTGGTGTCACTGGTAACACTGGCCCTACGGGTGACACTGGTATTTCTGGAGCAACTGGCAGTACAGGTGCAACTGGAGCTACGGGGGTTACGGGATCTACAGGCGTAACAGGAGCTACTGGAGTCGGGGCAACTGGCGACACTGGAATTACAGGTGCAACAGGTATCACAGGGTCTACTGGCCCTACTGGGGCTACAGGGGTAGGCGCAACAGGTGCTACAGGGGTAACTGGAGCCACAGGAGTTACTGGTAGTACTGGACCTACTGGAGATACTGGCATTCCTGGTGTCACGGGAAGTACTGGAGTCACTGGAGCTACTGGCGTAACTGGCTCTACTGGTCCAACAGGTGCAACTGGAATCGGCACAACTGGAGCTACTGGAGTGACAGGTGCTACAGGTATTACTGGAAGTACTGGCCCAACTGGAAGTACTGGTGCAACTGGAGCAACTGGTATAACAGGGGCTACAGGTGTAACAGGAGCTACAGGTATTACTGGTGCTACTGGCATCACGGGGGCTACAGGAATCACAGGAGCTACAGGCATTACGGGGGCCACTGGTATCACAGGGGCCACTGGAGTTGGGGTTACTGGGGCCACTGGAGTTGGGGTCACTGGGGCCACTGGAGTAACTGGAGCCACTGGTATTACTGGGGCAACGGGAATAACAGGATCAACTGGTGTTACTGGCGCTACAGGAATTACAGGTGCTACTGGCGTTGGCGCTACTGGTGATACAGGTGTAACTGGATCTACAGGTCCTACTGGGTCTACGGGGCCAACTGGTGATACTGGTATTCAGGGGCCAGCTGGTGTAACGGGCGCTACAGGGGTTACTGGTTCTACTGGAGTAAATGGAGCGACAGGAGATACTGGGGCAACTGGTGCTACAGGTATAACTGGTGCAACAGGAGTTACAGGATCAACTGGAGTTACTGGTGCTACAGGTGTTGGTACAACTGGCGCGACTGGAGTTACAGGAGCTGGTGGAACAATTGGACACTATGGTTCATTTTATAGCTCGTCTACTCAGACAATAGGCGCTACGGGTACCCCACAGGCAATTACGTTTAACGGGACATACACGTCAAACGGAATATCTATTCAAAACAATTCAAGGATAGTTATTGCTAATCCAGGAACATATACACTTACTTGTGTAATTCAGATAACAAACGCCTCAAACGCTGTACAAGAAAGTGAATTTTGGATAAAGCTTAACGGAAGTGATT
>JGI25921J50272_10000542_pt1 | contig 12287 bp, 11 predicted proteins | sample LauGreSu1BDMLBSD_2_FD_50272 | JGI IMG/M metagenome (IMG submission 50272) | reverse complement strand
GCCTAAACAACATCGAACCAAAATCTCTGTCGAGCAAAGCCAAGCTGACAGCCCCTGAGCTATCGTCTGTCGATCAATGGGTGCGCCAGTCCTCTGAGGCCAACCCCGTTGTTCTCCAAAATCGCGCAGCGCTCGACATTGCCAAACTTGAAACTACCAAGGCAGAAGCTGGCCACAAACCCACCCTTGACTTGGTTGCTGGCTTTACGCCCACACGCTACAAAGATGGAACAGGTATCAACGCAGGACAAGTTGATAACAATTTAACTTCCGTGTCTTTGTCATTCAACATGCCTTTGTTTGCTGGCTATGCCACACAAAATCGCATCAAGGAAACACTGGCCTTGGAGGAAAAAGCGCGCTCAGACCTCGAAGCTGCAGAACGGAATGTGGCGCAAGCTACGCGCACTGCGTTTTTTGGCTTGCTGTCTGGCATTGGTCAAGTCAATGCCTTGCAAGCTGCTGAAGCCTCAAGCCAAAGTGCTTTGGATGCCAACAAGCTGGGCTACCAAGTAGGCGTTCGCATCAACATTGATGTGCTCAACAGCCAAAGCCAGTTGTTCCAAACCAAGCGCGATTTGGCCAAGGCACGCTACGACGTCTTGCTGGGTCAACTCAGATTGCGACAAGCTGCTGGCGTTTTGACCGATGCCGATTTGGCTTCGATCAATGCACTCTTAAATCCTTGATTTAATCTTTGATTTTCAGCTGTGCCAGCACAGCTTGAACGGTGCGCTGCGTTGCCCCGCCATGTTGCTGTGCAAATTGAAAGGCATTCGCTGATTTCTGCTTTTGCAGGGGTCTGTTCTGAACGGTATCTACAGCCAATTTCATGGCCTCAGTCATGTCAGAGGCACGCTGTGCCGCACCGGCAGATTCAGCGGCCTGCGAGGCCTCTGCAAAATTGAATGTGTGTGGGCCCATCACGATGGGACAAGCACAAGCGGCCGCCTCAATCAGATTTTGGCCTCCTAGTTTTTCAAAACTACCGCCCAGCAAGGCGGCATCGGCGAGGCTGTAATAAAGGGCCATTTCACCAAGGGAATCGCCCAACAAAATCACTGAACTGTCTTGAGCCGTCTCTTTCAAAAGCGCTGCAGAAAACAAAGCCTCTTGGCTCCAAGTTGAACGCCTAGAAACTCGCAAGCCACTCGATGTGATCAGGCTTTCAACTTCGCTCACACGTTGCGGATGCCTTGGCACAATCAACCAATGAATTTGAAGCTCTGGATGCTGCTTGTTGAATGTCTGCCAAGCTGCCAACCACATAGCTTCTTCGCCCTCGCGCGAACTGGCCAACATGACCACTGGTGCGCTCAATTGTTCACGCCAAGCCCGTCCCATGGCTACTTGCGAAGCATCAGGTTTGGCATCAAACTTCAAATTTCCAAAAATGCCAGTGACTGAGGCCCCCAAAGATTTCAAACGCATGGCATCGTCTGGCGCCTGCGCACAGACTGCGCTCAGACCCGCAAACGCAGGTTTCATCAATGACGCCCAACGCTGAGCTTGATGCAATGATTTTTCGCTCATGCGGGCATTGATGAGCATGATGGGAATGCCCTTTTCTTGGGCCTTGTGAATCAATTGGGGCCACACCTCGGTCTCAAGCAGCAAGCCAATTCGGGGTTTGAAAGCAGTCAAAAAGCGCTCAACCACTTCGGGAGAATCCCAAGCTTGCCAAACTTGAATATCGCCCTCCTGCAACAACTTGAGGCCCTCTTCGCGCCCCGTTGCTGTGCCATTGGTGAGCAACAATTTCATGTGGGGCATGGCTTGTCGCAAGCCTTGTAGCAAGATGCCGGCTGTGCGTGTTTCACCCAATGAAACTGCGTGAATCCAAATCCAATCGTTACCAGCACTTTGCTTGTAATATCCAAATCGTTCNTCGATGTATTGACCGTAGAGTGGCTCGGCTTGCGCACGCTTTCGCAGTTTCCGGCGCAACAGCGCTTGCGCCAAGCGCATGATCACGCCATAAAGCCAAAGAGAAAAGCCAGGCATCAATCAGTTGATCCGAAAAGGTCGGATGCAAGCCTCAATGAGAAGCGCTTTGCAAACTGGCATCGGGCTTGACAGTTTTAAGCAAGGTCAGCATGTCGTGTTCGATGCGGTGAAGTGCCGATTCTGTGTGGCCTTCAAAACGCAATACCAACACCGGCGTGGTGTTGGATGCGCGAATCAAACCAAAGCCATCCGGCCAATCGACACGCAAGCCATCAATGTCAGAAATTTCTGCAGGCGATACAAAATGTTGGCTGGCCACTTTCAACAACTGTGCTGTGAGCACGTGAGGCTCTCCCTCTTTGCAAAGCACATTCAACTCTGGGGTGCTGAAGCTGGTGGGCAATGCTTTGAGAACAGCGTTGGCATTGGGGCTGCGGCTTAAAATTTCTAACAAGCGACAACCCGCATAGGTGCCGTCATCGAAACCATACCAGCGTTCCTTGAAAAAGATGTGGCCACTCATTTCTCCACCCAATGGCGCTTGGCCACCATCGGCTTCTATTTGTTTCATCTTGGCTTTGATCAGGGAGTGCCCNGTTTTGAACATCAAGGCTTGACCGCCAGCGGCGCGAATGGCAGGCGCCAAACGCTGCGAGCACTTCACATCAAACAAAATAGTGCCACCGGGTACGCGGCTGAGAACATCTTGCGCAAACAATTGCATCTGGCGGTCTGGGTAAATGGTTTCTCCATCCTGGGTCACAATGCCCAATCGATCGCCATCCCCATCAAACGCCAAACCNAGCTCGGCGCCTGAACTTTTCAAAGTGGCAATGAGGTCTTTTAAGTTTTCAGGCTTGCTGGGATCGGGATGGTGATTGGGGAAATTGCCATCCACCTCACTGAACAATTCAATGACCTCGCAACCCAAAGCGCGGAAAATACCTGGCGCACTTGCACCTGCAATGCCGTTGCCCGAATCGATCACAACTTTGAGTGGTCTGGCTAAGTGAATGCTTGAGACAATGCGCTCAATGTAAGCAGGTAAAACGTCGATGGCGCGAACAGAGCCCCCCGCTTTCAGTTGCCATGATTCGTTTTCAATGATGTGTTGCAGTGCCTTGATTTCATCGCCATAAATGGCCCTGCCACCCAAAACCATTTTGAATCCGTTGTCATCTTTGGGGTTGTGGCTGCCTGTGACTTGAATGCCGCTGTCGCATACCGTGTTGGCGGCAAAGTAAAGTTGTGGCGTGGTGGTGAAGCCCACATCAATGACCTCAATTCCGACATCTACAAGCCCACGCATCAATGCAGCTGACAAGTCGGGGCCGCTCAGTCGTCCATCCCGCCCAACCGCCACGGTGTTCCGCCCTTCTTTCAAGGCCAAGCTACCAAATGCACGGCCCAAGGCTTGAGCCAGACTTGCATCTAAGTTGCGCTGGTAAGTTCCACGAATGTCGTAGGCCTTGAAAATGGAGGCTGTAACTTGCATCAATAAATCCTTAGAATGAACGCGCGCGCTTGCGAGAACGCCGCTGAAAGTGAATGCGATTGGCCCCTATTGTAGGTCCGACAACATCAAATCGGATACCATCAAAACATGCAATATCACCCTGATACCTGCCTCAAAACACTGCAAAGCCCGTGGGGATTGCTCACTTTGGCAGCCAACGCCAAAGGGCTCTGTGGTGTTTGGTTTGAAAATCAAAAGCACTTTCCAGACACACAATCTTGGACAGTTGACAAGCACAACCCCCTGCTGCTTCAAGCCGAGCAAATTTTGGAACAATTTTTCCAACAAAAATGGCCGAAAGGCAGCTCTGCTCACACGGTTCTCAAAAAACTTCCGCTGGATACAAGTGGTGGGACTCCTTTTCAACAAGCTGTTTGGCAGGCCCTCATGAGCATTCCGATGGGACGCACGTGCAGTTATGGCGAGCTGGCAGCGGCCATCGGTCGGCCACGGGCTGTTAGAGCTGTGGGAACCGCCATTGGCCGCAATCCCATCAGCATCCTCATTCCCTGTCACAGGGTTTTAGGCACCCAAGGGCAACTGACTGGCTATGCCGGCGGCGAATGGCGAAAGCAAGCCTTGCTCACATTAGAAAACGCCAACTTCACGGCCAAAGCAAGCAGCAATCGATGAGCGACTCGCAAGCAAGTGCTTCGCCGGACTGGCGATTGGATTATTTGATGCTGGCGGCTCTGTGGGGCTCCTCGTTTTTATTCATGCGCATGGGCGCTGCAGAGTTTGGCGCCTTGGCTACAGCTTGGACACGCGTGTGCATTGCTACATTGTTTTTATGGCCGCTCATGCTTTGGCAAGGCCATTGGGCCTTGTTCAAGTCCAAGTGGAAAATCGTTTTGGGTTTTGGGGTTTTTAACTCTGCCTTGCCCTTTGCTTTATTTGCCTACGCTGTGATGCACATCTCAACGGGTCTTTCAGCCATTTTGAATGCGTCAGTGCCCTTGTTTGCCGCTGTGGTGGCATGGGTTTGGTTGGGCGATCGCTTGAATGGCTGGCGAATAGCGGGTTTGTTCATTGGCTTTTTAGGTGTCAGCCTGTTGGCAAGCAACCAAACCAGCTTTCACAGTGAAGCCAATCCAGATGCCAGCTTGTGGGGGCAATACACAGCCATTGCAGCATGCCTTCTTGCCACACTTTGCTATGCCATATCTGGTAGCTTTACAAAAAAGTACATGCCCAATTTACCCCCCTTGGTGTCTGCCACAGGCAGCCAATTTGGCGCCAGTCTGGCCCTTGCAGTACCGGCGCTTTGGGCCATGCCAGAGGCAATGCCAAGCTCTCAAGCTTGGCTATCCCTTATCATTCTGGGCGTGGCTTGTACCGGCATTGCCTACATTCTTTACTTTAGATTGGTTAACCGCGCAGGACCCGCCAAAGCACTCACCGTGACTTTTTTAATTCCTGTGTTTGCATTGATCTATGGTGTTGTATTTTTAAATGAAACGGTCACGCTCAGCATGGTCTTTTTAGGCATGGTGGTCGTATTAGGCACAGCCATGTCGAGTGGTATTTTTCCAAAAATGAAATAATCGAACTATGAAACGACGCAACTTCACTCTCCAAACTACTTTCAGCCTGCTTGCAGGCATTTTGCTTGGGGCCAATGCCTTTGCCCAAACCGCGCCGCCCAGTGTGCTCACGGGTACCCAAGCGCCTATCAAGCTCATCGTACCGTTCACACCTGGCACAGGCATTGACCTGATTGCACGCACAGTGGGCCCCAAACTTTCTCAGCGCCTTGGCCGCCCAGTGGTCGTTGAAAACAGAGTGGGTGCGTCTGGCAACCTTGGCACAGAAGCAGTGGTAAGGGCTGCACCAGACGGGCAGACCTTGTTGGTCAGCGTCAACACCCTGGTGATGAACAGAAGCCTTTATGCCGGCCTAAGTTTTGACCCCGTGAAGGATCTGGCGCCCGTTATTTTGACCAGCTGGGGTCAGCTGTTGTTGGTCACGCACCCCAAGACCAACTTTAAAACGGCAGCCGAATTGGTGTCTCACGCCAAAGCCAACCCAGGCCGTCTCAATTACGCCTCGCCCGGTGTTGGCACACCCCACCATCTGTCCATGGAATTGTTCAAAAACACGGCCCAAGTGTTCTTAACGCACATCCCTTACCGCGGAACTGCGCCAGCAGTAACCGACTTGTTGGGCGGCCAGGTAGATGCCATGTTCCTTCCCATCCATGTGGCCTTGCCACAAATCAAGGCGGGCAAACTTGTGGCCTTGGGCATTGGCAGCGATCAACGTCATCCTTTGTTGCCCAATGTGCCAACCTTGAGTGAAGCCAAAGCAGGCAAAGTGAATGTTGACATGTGGTACGGCATCTTTGCACCCAAAAACACTCCCAACGACATCGTTCAAGCTTTCAACCGAGAAATCAAAACCATTTTGGCAAGTGAGGACGTTCAAAAAGCTTTCCAGCCGCAAGGCATGGATCCCGCCAACAGCACTCCCGAGGAGTTTGGAAAGCTGGTTGAGCGCGACGCCAACCGCTGGGCTGAACTGATCAAAATCCAGAACATCAAAGCGGAATGAACATGAACATTGCCATTGTGGGGGGCGGCATTGCCGGTTTGAGTTTTGCGTTGGGTCTGCACAAGCGCGGCATTGATTGCGATGTCTTTGAAAGTGTGACCGACATCAAAGAAATTGGCGTTGGCATCACCTTGCTTCCGCACGGCATGCGCGAGCTTGCAGCATTGGGGGTTCAAGATGCGCTGGAGTCGGCTGGCATTGAAAATCTTGAAAGTGTTTTTTACACACAGCACGGTCAATACGTCTACCGAGAAGCCCGTGGCCGGCATGCAGGCTATGACCTGCCTGAAATTGGCATTCACCGAGGCAAGTTGCATCGCATTTTGTTTGATGCAGCTGTGAGTCGTTTGGGAGCCAACAAAGTGCACACGGGCATGCGCTGCACAGGCTTTTCCCAAAATGCCGATGGCGTTCAAATTGATTTTTCAAACGCTCACACGGGTCAGCCCGTTTCAGTCAAGGCTCAAATTGCAGTGGCATGTGATGGCGTGAACTCCGTCATGCGAAAGCAAATGCATCCCCAAGATGCACTTTGTTTTGCGGGTATCAATACGTGGCGCGGCGTCACAGTTCACCCGCCCATTTTGACTGGCAAAAGTTATTTGCGAATTGGCACTGTTGAAGTTGGCAAGATGGTCATTTACCCCATCATTGACAATGTCGATGGCAAAGGCAATCAGCTCATCAATTGGGTGGCTGAACTCCAAAAACCCAATGCCGCCATGAATGACTGGAATCGGCCAGGTGATCCGGCCGTGTGCGCAGAAATTTTCAAAGACTGGAAGTTTGATTTCCTGAATGTGCCCGAGCTTATTTTGAAAGCTGAGAAGGTTTTCGAATACCCCATGGTCGACAAAGATGCTTTGCCCTTTTGGACACAAGGCCGCGTAACCCTCATGGGCGATGCGGCTCATCCCATGTACCCCCGTGGCTCCAACGGCTCAGCGCAAGCGCTGATTGATGCTCGCACTTTGGCAGAGCAACTGAGCCAACACAGCAACCCACAAGACGCATTGAAAGCCTACGAAGCTTTGCGTTTGGCGCCCACGGCCAAGGTGGTCGAGACCAATCGAAATGTGCCACCCGACTTCATCATCATGAAGGCGCAAGAGCTGAGCGGCGGCAAGCCCTTCAGACACATCGACGACCTCATTAGCCAAGACGAGTTGCGCCAAATTTCTGACAATTACAAAACAGTGGCTGGCTTCGCTTTGACAAAGTGAATAGGCTTTTCTGCATTGGCAAGTTGAGACTCTCCGGCTGCAGCCTGGATTTGACGCGCACGCAATTGCCCGCATCCACCTTCCACATCTTGCCCTGCTGAATTTCTGAGCTTGGTCAAAATGCCGCGCCTGTGAAGCGTTCGCGCAATTTCTGCGGCTCGCTCCCATGAGGGTCGCTTGAAGGGCAAGTCGTCTACGGCGTTGTAGGGAATCATGTTCATGAGTGCATATTTGCCCTTTAGCAAGCGAACGATGCCCTCTATTTCCTCTTCCGTGTCATTGACGCCTTGCAGAAGTGTCCACTGGTATTGGATGGGGTAGCCCGTTTGTTGGGCATAAATTTCTGCAGCCTCTACCAACTCTTCAGGGCTCATTTTGGGTGCCCGTGGCAACAATTGGACACGCAAATCGGCTCGGGTGGAATGCAAAGAAAGCGCCAACGCTGGCTTGACCAANCCAAGGGGCAATCGCTCAAAAACACGCGCGTCGCCCACCGTTGAAAACACCAATGATTTGTGAGCAATGTTGCCCACTGTGCCAAGCAGATCGATGGCCTCCAACACATTGTCTAAATTGTGGGCTGGCTCACCCATTCCCATGAACACCACTTTTTTGACGGGACGATGCAGCCTTGCAAAAGCAACTTGCGCCACCATTTCTGCACTGCCCACTTGGCGAATCAAGCCTTCTTTGCCCGTCATGCAAAACACACAACCCACTGCGCAGCCCACTTGAGAAGACACGCACACACCATCGCGGGGTAAGCCCACTGTTTCAACGGTCTGCCCATCTTGCAGAGCAAGTAGCCAACGCACCGAGCCATCTTCTGCAGGATGCGCTGATTGCAAGCGAAGCAAGTTAGCAAGTTTGTCAGACAACTCCGGCAATGCTTGACGCAAACCGGCAGGCATGAAGCTTTCTAAAGGCCGGCTGCCACTGTTTTGCGGCTTGGCTTGGGACCATAAACGCAAAATGCGTTGCTCATGGGCAGGACGTGCCCCCAAGCAACGCAATTGGTTTCGAATCTCACTGATTAGCTGAAATGTCATGCCGCTATTGGACATGAAATTTCTGCTTTATTGCATGGTAATGCCCGCGTCTTTGATCACTTTGCCCCAACGGTCCAATTCTTGAACCATCAGGGTGTTCAATGCCTCAGGGGAAGAAAGATCGGCCTCAACGCCAGCTGCATACAACTCCTTCTTTGTATCGGCTGAGTTCAAAACTTTGGCAATTTCAGCGTTGAGCTTCATGACCACATCTCTGGGTGTGCCAGCTGGTGCCAAAAGTCCGAGCCAAATGCTGGCGTTGTACCCAGGTACACCCGCCTCTTGCATGGTGGGCACATCAGGCAGCTGTGGAATGCGTTTAGAGGTGGTGACAGCCAAAGCCTTGAGCCTACCCGCGGGCACCTGCGCCATGGCATTGGGAACACCCGCAAAACTGCTCTCAACCACACCCGCAACCAGGTCATTGGCCGCGCCACCACTGCCCTTGTAAGGCACGTGTTTCATCTTGACGCCTGTCATTGCGGCAAACATACCGCCCATCAAATGCTGCGCACTGCCGTTGCCAGATGATGCGTAGTGAATTTTGTCAGGCGAGGCCTTGGCCAGCGCAATGAATTCAGCCACGTTGTTGGCTGGCACTTTGGGGTTGACCAACAACACATACGCAGAATCAACCAACTTGGCCACGGGCGTGAAGCTCTTAATGGGATCGTAGGGCAACTTGGGATAGATGGATGGGCTGATCACGTGCGTGGTAGACACCATCACCAAGGTGTAGCCATCGGGAGCGGCCTTGGCCACAAAGTCTGTGCCGATGGTAGAACCAGCTCCCGCCTTGTTTTCAATGACAAAGGGCTGCCCCAGTGAAACAGATAGTTTTTGCCCCAAGATGCGCGCCACAACGTCCGTGAAACCTCCGGGCGCAAATGGCACGATCAATTTGATGGGCTTGTTGGGATAGGCCTGCGCCAAAGCAAGGCTGGCTGAGCCCCCCAAAATGCAACTGAGCAGTGCAACTTTACAAAACTGTCGAACGGTGTGACGCATGGTTTATCCCCTGTAGATTGGTTCAGGCATGGTGTAGTAACTGTGCAGAATATGATAGGCCATCAAGTAGTTTTTTTGCTGAAAACTGGCATGAGAAATACCGGCCATCACACTGAACTGCTTGTCTGTGTTGGGCAGCAGTTTGTAGAAATCGACGAGGTCATCAAGACCCGCAATGCCATCGTACTCGCCACGCATCACAATGGTAGGCACAGAAATTTTGAGGGGATCGACCACTGGCAACTTGGAGCACATGTCTACGTACGTGCCAGTTGGCATGGAGTCATCCAAAGTCAGAATGGCATCTGCAAAAGCGCTGACGGTGGCTTGGTCAGCAGTGTCTGGATGGTCTCGATCAAAAATGCTGTGCACAAAAGCGCGATCGATGGGCCTGCGATTTTTGGCCAAAAACTCGGGTAATTTTTTGCGGCGCTGCTCCAAGGTATGGCTGCCCTCACCCGTCCAGACAAAAGCATCAAGGGCCAATTTGGCAATTCGCTCTGGGTGATTTTGTGCAAACAATGCCGCCTTCAAAGCACCAGAGGAAATGCCATACAGATAAAGCTTTTGAGACACTGAATGCTTCAAAATGTACTCACTGCCTGCCGCCAAATCTTCTGCGCCATTGGCAATGTCAGAGTTGATGGGGCGGTGTTTGTCAGAGCGGCCATAGCCCTCGTTGTCCATGGTCCAGGTATCGAAGCCGCGCTCTGTAAACCAGTCCATGACGGAAGAGTAAGGACGGCCAGGCACCGACAAATCGAAGGTTGGCTGTGAGGCCATAGACGATCCGTGTACAAAGAAAATGGTACCGACATAAGGCACCTTGGGGGATGCTTTTTTCTGCCAAAGAAACAGATTGATATCACCCTTTTTTGTCCAATGCTCTACACCACCAGACCAAGTCACGTTGCTCATGAAAACTCCTGTTGCTAAATCATCGATAAATTCAGCCCATAGCATAACGGGGTCTTCAGATTTGACAGCCTCCAAAACCCCAAAAGAAGGTCAAGGCGCCCGTTTTTTGTGCAGAGAAGTACTACTCAGCGTGAAAATTTTTCCGAGCCCTAGGCTGGCTGTTAAATTCAGTTGAGCTTGTTCAGCTTGATATCAAATTTAACAACTCGGATGGGGAATGAATTTGGGCATGAGCACCCCATTTTTCAACATCGCTGTGCGCCCCCAAGTAGCCATAGGTGGCTGCCACCGTTTTCATATTTGCAGCATGACCCGCCACAATGTCACGCTCATCGTCACCCACATACACACAAGCTTCAGGTGCAATGCCTAAACGCCTGGCCGCTTCCAGCAAGGGGGCAGGATGCGGTTTGGCATGGGGCGTGGTATCGCCACTGATAACTACAGCCGCAGTCTCAAAAAGTGACATGCCCTGCGTGAGAGGCTCGGCAAAACGCTTGGATTTGTTGGTCACAACGCCCCAAGGCAATTTGGCTGATACCAGGGCCTCGATCATTTGTGAAACACCTTCAAATGCAAACGTTCTTTCGGTCATGCAATTTTCGTAATTGCAAAAAAATTCTTCTTTCAGTGCGTCGTATTCAGGATGCTCAGGTGTAAAACCAAAAGCCAAACCAATCATGCCCCTTGCGCCTGCGCCGGCCATGGGCCTGTAATGAAGCAGCGGCAAGGAAGGCATGCCGCGGTCTACTCGCATCTTATCGACGGCCGCCCCTAAGTCTGGCGCGCTGTCAATGAGCGTGCCATCGAGGTCAAACAACACCGCCTGAATGTTTTGAAACTTCATCATGGATGGTTTGAGCTTTCACACATCTGATGGCTTTTGAGTGGCCATCAGATAGTTCACGTCTGTGTCCGAGTTCATGGCGTAAACTCGAGTGAAAGGGTTGTAGCCCATGCCTTTCATTTGATTCAATGAAAGACCTTCAGCGCGCACCCAATCGGCCAATTCACTGGGCTTGATCAAGCGGGCGTACTCATGAGTACCCTTGGGCAACAAATTGAGCACATACTCGGCGCCAACAATGGCAAACAAGAATGATTTTGGATTGCGATTCAATGTGGAAAAGAAAACCCATCCGCCAGGCTTCACCAATTGAGCACACGCCTTGACAACTGCTGCAGGGTCGGGCACATGCTCTAACATTTCCATGCAGGTAACAACATCAAACTGGCCAGCTTGCTCAGATGCCAAATCTTCGGCGCTAATTTCTTGGTATTGAACACCTTGTGTACCAGCCTCCAATGCATGCAACTGCGCCACTTTGAGTGACTTGACGGCCAAATCAATGCCCAACACTTGCGCGCCTTGTCTTGCCATCGCGTCTGCCAAGATGCCACCGCCACAACCGACATCAAGCACTTTCTTGCCCGCCAGTGGCACGAGGGTCTGAATCCAATTCAACCTCAAAGGATTGATTTGATGCAAAGGCCTGAACTCACTTTCAGTGTCCCACCAACGGTGCGCCAAGTCAGAAAACTTGGCCAGTTCGGCTGGATCCACATTGGATGAGGAAAATTGTGAGTGGGTTGTTTGTGAAGTCATAGCCGCCATTGTCTCCGAAAGTAAAAAAGCCTCCCGAAGGAGGCTTTATATGATCAATTAAGCTTGATTTAATTCAAGCTAAGGCTTGATCAGTTGGGGCGTGTACCCACAACTTCGATTTCAACGCGGCGGTTTTTAGAACGGCCAGAGTCTGTCTTGTTGTCAGCAACGGGTTGCTTCTCGCCCTTGCCTTCTGTGTAAACGCGGTTTTTCTCGATGCCTTTGGTTACCAAGTAAGCCTTGACAGCGTCAGCACGCTTGACAGACAAAGCTTGGTTGTAGGCGTCAGCGCCAACAGAGTCAGTGTGACCCACAGCAATGATCACTTCGAGGTTGATGGCTTTGACTTTGCCAACCAAATCGTCCAACTTGGCTTTGCCGTCAGCTTTCAAAGCTGATTTGTTAAAGTCAAAGAAGGTGTCAGCAGCGTAAGTCACTTTGGTGGCTGCAGCTGGGGGAGGTGCTGGGGG
>JGI25921J50272_10000541_pt1 | contig 12307 bp, 10 predicted proteins | sample LauGreSu1BDMLBSD_2_FD_50272 | JGI IMG/M metagenome (IMG submission 50272) | reverse complement strand
TATGCGCTAAGTAAATTAATGTTGATCTGACCCCATTTATTCTGAGCCCCCCTCTGCCTTTAGCCCTTTAGATTGGAAATTAATGTTGATCTGACCCCAATTAAATTTCGTAAACGATCTCTGCTTTGCCTTGGTCGGCTTGGGCTATCCAGCTGGACAAGGCCGCATCACTTGGGAAAAATTTGGCCTGTTCGCCCAACAGCAGTTCTGCAGAGGCTGCCACATTGTTGGCCTTGCGCTCTAGCTTCAAGCGAACTGGCAGGCCCCTGAGCAACTCCCCCTGCTCTGTGATTTCACGTTGCGGCGGAAAGGCTTTGACGAGTTTGGCCACTTCAGGCGCACGGCCATTTACCGCTACGCGCAAGTACTTGCCGAAGCGACAACGCGCTGAAGGCAAATCCCAGACTTGTTGGATTGCCAAACGATAACCACCTGCAAATCTGTCGACTTGCATCTTGGCCATCACGATGATGAGTTCATCGTCTTTGAAAAGATGACGGTTGGCGTTGATCATGGCCTCGTCGGCCGTGGCTTCCATCATCGCACTTTTGTCGTCTAGCTTAAAGAGGGCCATCTTGCCGCGTTGGCCATTGATAACGCGAAAGTCGCTCACAATGCCGGCCAACAACTGTGGTTCGCGGTTGTCAATCAAATCGTCAATTTTGCGTTTGGCAAACAAGCGAACTTCGCGCTCTACCGCGTCAAACAAATGACCTGACAAGTAAAAACCAAGCGCTGTTTTTTCGTTGGTGAGTTGCTCTTTCACACCCCATGGCAAGACGTCCACCAAATCGGGTTCTTGCGTGCTAGAGCCATGGGCATCGTCGCCCATCATGTCAAACAGGCCACCCTGATTGGCATTGGCGGCTGTGGCCGTAGAGAAATCAAAAGCGCGGTCAATAGAAGCCGCCAAAGACGCGCGATTGCGTTGCAAGGAATCAAAGGCGCCCGCCTTGACCAATGCCTCGACAGTTCGTTTGTTCAAGCGACTCCGGTCGACACGCACACAAAAGTCAAACAGGCTGGTGAAGGGGCCGCCCTCCTCACGTGCTTTCACAATGGCATCAATGGCTTGTTGACCCGTGCCCTTAATAGCACCCAAACCATATCGAATGACTTTGTCAGAAACAGGTTCAAAACGGTGCGTGCCGCGATTGACATCCGGGGGATCGAAGCTCATGCCAAACTTCAAGGCATCTTCAAACAAGACCTTGAGCTTGTCGGTATCGTCCATTTCGATGGTCATGTTGGCGCAGAAAAACTCTGCTGTGAAATGAACTTTCAACCAACCCGTGTGGTACGCCAACAAAGAATAAGCTGCAGCGTGCGATTTGTTGAAACCGTAACCTGCAAACCTTTCCATCAAGTCAAAAACTTCGTCAGCTTTGGCTTCCGACAAGCCATTGACAACTGCACCTTTGCGGAAAATTTCGCGGTGCTCCGCCATTTCTTCCGCTTTTTTCTTACCCATGGCACGGCGCAACAAGTCGGCGCCGCCCAAGCTGTAACCGCCCAAGACCTGTGCAGTTTGCATCACCTGTTCTTGGTACACCATGATGCCGTAGGTTTCGGACAGCACGTTTTCTACCAAAGGGTGAGGATACTCAATTACCTCCCGACCATGCTTGCGCGCTACGAAACTTGGAATCAAATCCATCGGGCCGGGTCGGTACAAGGCATTTAAGGCAATCAAGTCTTCCAAGCGAGAAGGCCGTGCATCTTTCAACATGCCTTGCATGCCGCGACTTTCAAACTGGAAAACAGACTCGGTACGACCATCTGCAAACAACTTGTAGGTAGCCACATCGTCAAGCGGAATATTCTCAAATGCAAAATTCTCTTGACCCTTGTGGCGCTTCACAATCATCTCGCGCGCCAATTCCAAAATGGTCAAGGTGGCCAGACCTAAGAAGTCAAACTTCACCAGACCAATGGCTTCCACGTCGTCTTTGTCATACTGACTGACAGCCGATGTGCTGCCAGGTTGTTGGTACAAAGGACAAAAATCGGTAAGCTTGCCAGGCGCAATGAGCACACCGCCGGCGTGCATGCCCACATTGCGGGTCATGCCTTCGAGTTTTTGCGCCAGCGCTAGCAAAGTTTTGACTTCGTCTTCTTTGTCCAGACGCTCGGCCAAAACAGGCTCGACCTTGATGGCGCCATCGATGGTGATGTGCTGGCCAGGCTTATTGGGAATGAGCTTGCTGATGCCATCGCAGAACGTGTAACTCATATCGAGCACACGACCCACGTCGCGAATGGCAGCACGCGCCGCCATGGTGCCAAAGGTGACAATTTGACTCACCGCATCGCGACCGTATTTGTCTTTGACATAGTCAATCACGCGATCGCGATTGGCTTGGCAAAAGTCAATGTCAAAGTCAGGCATGGAAACCCGCTCTGGATTTAAAAATCGCTCAAATAGCAAGTTGTATTGCAGGGGGTCAAGGTCAGTNATTCTCAAAGAATAAGCCACCAAGGAGCCCGCGCCTGAACCTCGACCGGGACCCACTGGACAGCCATTTTTCTTCGCCCAGTTGATGAAATCACCCACGATTAAGAAGTAACCGGGGAAGCCCATTTTCAAAATGGTGTTGATCTCAAATTCCAAACGCTCGGCATAGCGCGGACGCTCGATTTCGCGCTTGGCGGCATCGGGGTACAAGTGCACCAAGCGCTCTTCCAAGCCTTCCACCGACAACAAACGAAAATAATCTGCGATGGGCATGGGTTTGCCATCGGTGAGGGGCGTGGGGTAATTGGGCAATTGCGGTTTGCCCAAGACCAATGACAGGTTACAGCGCTTGGCAATTTCAACCGAGTTGGCCAAGGCACTGGGCACATCGGCAAACAGGGCCTGCATTTCAGCGCTTGTCTTGAAGTATTGATCCTCCGTGAACTTGCGAACACGGCGTTGGTTGCCCAAAATTTCGCCTTCAGAAATACACACGCGTGCTTCGTGCGATTCGTAGTCGTCTTGCTTCAAAAACTGAACGGGATGCGTGGCCACCACGGGCAAGCTCAAGCGCGATGCCAACTTAACGGCCGCCACCACATGCGCATTGTCTTCAGGGCGACCTGCGCGTTGAATTTCCAAATAGAAACGGTGCGTGAAAATGGACGCCAATTGCAAGGCAATTTCGGCGGCACGCGACGTGTCACCCTGCACCAAGGCTTGCCCCACGGGTCCGGCTTGGGCACCAGACAGAAGAATCAAACCTTCAGACAACTCCTGCAGCCACGCCAGCTTGACCACAGCGTTGGTCTTCACCATGTTTTGCGTCCAGGCACGCGCCAGCAATTCAGACAGGTTCAAATAGCCTTGCGAACTTTGCACCAGCAACATGACGCGCGACAAAGCCAGCGGATCGGCACCCAAACCTTCTAAAAAAATCTCTGCGCCCAAAATGGGTTGNACGCCCTTGCCGCGCGCAGCTTTGTAAAACTTGATGGCACCAAACAAATTGCTGAGGTCGGTGATGGCCAAAGCAGGTTGCTGATCGTCTGCCGCCGCCTGCACCACATCGTCAATGCGGCAGGTGGAATCGACAATGGAAAACTCGGTGTGAAGGCGCAAATGAACAAACATGGAGCCATTGTAGAAGCTGCTACAGATGTTTTCTACAATANGGGGGTGAACAATATTTTGAATATTTCTTCTTACAAGTTTGTGCCAGTGCCCGATGCGGCAGAACTGCGTCCTTTGCTCTTAGAACGCTGCCAGGCGCGCGACCTGAAAGGCACGATTTTGCTGGCCGAGGAAGGCATTAATTTATTTTTGGCAGGCCCCGCCGAGGCTGTACGAGGTTTTGTGGCTGAACTCCAGACAGATCCAAGGTTTTCCGACATCCACCCCAAAGAAAGTTGGTCGGATACGGTGCCTTTTAAAAAAATGCTGGTCAAGGTGAAGGGCGAAATCATTCGCATGAACCACCCCACCATTCGACCCGCGGAAGGGCGCGCCCCCGCTGTCACGCCTGCCACCGCCAAAAGATGGCTAGACCAAGGCTTTGACGACAACGGACGCCCCGTGGTCATTTTGGACACCCGCAACGATTACGAAGTGGACGAAGGCACTTTCAAGGGCGCNATCGATTGGCGCCTCACCAAATTCACNGAGTTTCCCGATGCCTTGAGGGCGCACAAAGATGAGCTGCAAGACAAAACTATCATCAGTTTTTGCACAGGCGGCATTCGCTGTGAAAAAGCCGCCATCTTCATGCAACAAAATGGCTTGCCCCACACTTACCAGNTAGAAGGCGGCATTTTGAAATACTTTGAAGAAACCGACGGCTCGCACTACCAGGGCGGCTGCTTCGTGTTCGACGAACGCCGCGCTGTAGATCTGGAATTAGAAACAGTCAAGCCCACCGAAGGGCTTGTTTAAATTAACCGCGCAATTTGGCAGCGATTGCCGCCACACGCGCACCATAAGCTTTGGCAGTGTCCAAGTCGCCTTGTGGAATGTCTTCTGCGGGGCTGGTTGGACCCACTTGCGCCATCACGCCAGAGTTGGAGCCAATGCGATTGGTCGTGCCATCGTTCATGGCTGGCTGACCCACCCAAATCATGCCTTGCTGCATAGACAATGTGATGAAGTATTGCAGGGTTGACAGCTTGTCGCCGCTGGGGCTGGCGGAAATGGTGAAACCACCAGCCACTTTGTCCTTCCAAGCGCCGCTGAACCAACGCTTGGACGATGCATCTGCAAATTTCTTAAACTGCCAAGAAGCCATGCCCATGTAAGTGGGTGAACCAAAGATGATGGCGTCAGCGCCGTCCAATGCAGCCCAATCGGCATCGGAGATATTGCCGTCGGCATCAATGGCGATCAATGCCGCATTGGCGCCTTGCGCCACAAATTGCGCCACGCGCTGTGTGTGACCGTAACCTGAGTGATAAATAACAACTGTTTGAGCCATGAAAATTCTCCTGTAGAAATTAAAAAAATATGTGTAAAAAATTAAGAAGCCAAGTCAAAAACCAAGACCTCGGCATCTTTGCCATGTGTCAGTTCAAGGTTCGATTCCGCCTGTATAAGCGCCGCATCGCCGCCTTTCAAAACTTGTCCATTCACCTGCAACTCGCCTCGAATAAGGTGCACATAGGCTTTGCGCGCAGGGTTCAAAGTCAATTCAGCTTGTTCTGAGCCATCCAACAAACCCGCATACAAAGTGGCATCTGCAGAAATTTGCACAGCATCGCCTTCACCTTGGGGCGATGCAACCACTTTCAAGGCACCGCGTTTGGTAGCCGCTGGCACCGTCTTTTGTTCATAACTGGGCGCAATGCCCATGACATTGGGCTCAATCCAAATTTGGAAAAAGTGCGTGCTCTGACCTTCGGCATGGTTGAACTCACTGTGCATCACGCCTTTGCCAGCGCTCATTCGCTGAATATCCCCAGGCGGAATGCCTTTCACATTGCCCATGCTGTCTTTGTGAGCCAAGTTGCCCGACAACACATAGCTGATGATTTCCATGTCCTTGTGACCATGGGTACCAAAGCCGGTGCCAGGCGCAATGCGGTCTTCGTTGATCACGCGCAAATTGCCCCAACCCATGAATGCAGGGTCGTAGTAGCCAGCAAATGAAAAACTGTGAAACGATTTGAGCCAGCCATGGTCGGCATAGCCACGTTCTGCGGAACGGCGAATTTGAATCACAAACATCTCCTACTTAGGTCAACACAATGAAGTAACTTTATATTGCAATCATTTCAATTTCATGCACGAAATTTGACGCTATCATTCAAATTATTTGAATATTCAAAATGTCCAACGCCGCCAGCGACCTTCTCACACCTGATGCCCTCAGTATGCTTCTGGCCATTGAGGCAACAGGCAGTTTTGCCGCGGCTGCCAGGCAACGTGGCCTGGTGCCCAGCGCCCTCACCTACCGGGTCCGACAAATTGAGGATGCCCTCGACGTCTTGTTGTTTGACCGCAGCAGCCGCCAAGCCAAGCCTACAGAAGCCGGCAAAGAGTTGCTGCGCGAGGCCAAACGCTTGCTGCAAGACGTGGATGCTTTGGCCAATCGCGTGAAGCGAGTGGCCACCGGCTGGGAAGCCGTCTTGACAGTGGCCGTCGACAGCATCATTGCCAGGTCGGTGGTGATGGAACTCTGCGAAGGCTTTTTGGCACTCAACCCACCCACCCGCTTGCGCATCCGCTACGAAACGCTGTCAGGGACCTTGGCAGCACTCAAGTCAGGTCAGGCCGACTTGGCCATTGGTGTTTTTATTTCGCCATCAAGCCACGCCGAGCTGTTGCACGAAACGCTAGGTGAGGTCAGTTTTGTTTATGCCGTAGCGCCTCATCACCCTTTGGCCAATGCCCCAGAGCCCCTAAGCGATGCGGTTCTACAAAAATACCGCGCCGTGGCAGTAGCCGACTCTGTGCCGCGCGGCGAGGGACTCACCATTGGCCTGCTGGGAGGTCAAGACGTTTTCACTGTACCCGACATGCCCAGCAAATTGGAGGCTCAATTGAGAGGTCTGGGTGGCTTTTTGCCTGAAAGCTTGGCCCAGCCCTATTTAGAAAGCGGCAGGTTGGTGGCCAAAAAAGTGAGTCGAATACAACGCATCAGCCAAGTTGAATATGCATGGCGTAATCCCCATGGCCAAAGTGTGGGCCATGCATTAAGTTGGTGGCTGTCTCAGTTAAAACAACCGCGAACACAAGAAGCATTGCTCCAACCCCACCATCGCGTGTAGAGTAGCCCTATGAACCAAACCAACACAACAACAAAACCTGTTCAAAAATTTGCCATCATCGGTGCTGGCATGGCAGGCATTGCTTGCGCCAGAACCCTCATGCAAGCTGGCCACCGCGTTACTGTCTTTGAAAAAAGCAGAGGCACCAGCGGCCGCATGTCAACACGCACCTCCGCATTTGGCACCTTTGACCATGGCGCACAGTACTTCACGGTGCGCGACGCCCGATTTGAACAAGCATTGGCTACCACCCCCAACATTTGCAAACCCTGGAGTGCCAATGCCGTGCGCGTGCTCGATGCCATGGGGCGCGTCTTAGAAGCAGCACGACATACAGAAGATAAACATTGGGTGGCCACGCCTGGCATGAACGCTTTGGTCAAAGCATGGTCGCAACCCTTGGTGCAAACGAACAGCATTCACTTTGAATCGAAGGTGTGCAAAATTGAACGCGACACCTTGCATCCAACGCTCTGGCAGCTGCACAGCGAAGAGCCCGAGGGTGCTCAATCGGTGTTCAGCGGTTTTGACCAAGTGTTGTTAGCCATCCCATCAGCCCAAGCCATCGACTTGCTGCGCAATTCCAACATCAAAATAGAAAATGCCGCTGCGCTCAACAAGGTACAAGTAGCTCCTTGCTGGACACTCATGGTGGCCTTTCCCAATGCAGCACAACCCGGGCTCATTACCTTGGGCCCACAGTGGAATGCTGCAAGAAGTGTGCATCACCGTGTAGCGTGGTTAGCGCGTGAATCATCCAAACCAGGCCGTAGCCATGTTGAACGCTGGACCGTCCAAGCCAGTGCAGCATGGTCACAAGAACATTTGGAAGACTCACCCGAGCGCGCTCAAGCCAAATTGCTCAAAGCTTTTTCTGAAATCACGGGTATTCGTGCCACGCCAGCGCTCGCACAAGTGCATCGCTGGCGCTATGCCAAAACTTTGCAACCCTTGGGCGTCTCGCACATGCTGAGCAAAAAACAAGGCATTGGATTGTGTGGCGATTGGTGCTTGGGCCACCGTGTAGAAGACGCCTTCATTTCTGGTTTGGAATTGGCGCTCGCCGCAATTTGAGTTTGAATGTATCGCGGCAGATTCGCGCCCTCTCCTACCGGTGAATTGCACGCTGGCTCTCTGGTAGCGGCTTTGGCCAGCTACCTCGATGCTCGTGCGCACCAAGGCGAGTGGTTGCTTCGCATCGAAGATGTCGATGGCCCACGCTGCATCGATGGTGCTGACAAAATTATCCTGAGACAACTTCAGCAATGCGGTTTGCAATGGGAGGGTGGCGTGGTTTACCAATCTCAACGCAATTGGCATTACCAAAAAGCGCTTGATCAATTGTTGGCAAAAGACTTGGTTTATCCCTGCGGCTGCACGCGCAAAGAAATAGAAGAAAACCAGGCTTTGCTGGGATTGAATTTGAGCCGCCACAAAACAGCCGTTTATCCAGGCACCTGTCGAGAAGGTTTGCAGGGCAAAACCGCCAGAGCATGGCGATTCAATGTGCGCAAATGGTCTGAGCTGCGTGGCAGCCCAGTGGTGCATTGGACTGATAGACGGCTCGGCCCACAATCACAAAACGTATTGGAAGAGGTGGGCGACTTTGTTTTGAAGCGAGCCGATGGCCTATGGGCTTATCAATTGGCCGTGGTGGTGGACGACGCTGAGCAGGGCATTACCCATGTGGTGAGAGGTGAAGACTTAAGCGACAACACGGCCAGACAAATGCTGTTGCAGGAGGCTCTGGGTTTACCAACGCCCCACTATTTGCATACTGCTCTGGTCTTGGGTGCCAACGGCGAAAAACTCTCTAAGCAAAACGGCGCCAAGGCATTGAACCTAGGCACTGACAAGGACATTTGCCAATCCCTTATTTCTGCGGCAATGACGCTCGGAATTTGTGCCGAGCCTGATGCCTTGAATAACTTGGAACACCTGCCTTCAGCACTTGCCCAATTGGCAAATGAATGGGCGAATGGATGGGCGAATGAATGGGGCCGTAGCCAACCCACTAAAATCGAGGCATGACCTCCGAAATCCAAAACCAAGCGCCATCCAATGTGGCGTTTCCCAAGAACATCAAAAGTTTCGTCAAACGCGCTGGCCGAACAACCACGGGCCAAGCCAAAGCCTTTGAAGTTTGGGGTCCTCAGTTTTTACTCAACTATGCGCCTGAGCCACTGAACATGGCCAAAGCTTTTGGTATCGAAAGTGAAGATGCCGTCGTTGGTCCTGTCATTTTGGAAATTGGTTTTGGCATGGGCGAAGCCACTGCACACATTGCCAAAGTTCGCCCCAACGATCACTTCTTGTGCTGCGAAGTGCACGAACCCGGTGTGGGCGCATTGCTTAAACGCATTGGCGAGCAGGACATTCACAACATCCGCATCTTGCAACACGATGCTGTAGAAGTGATCGACAACATGCTGCCTTTGTCATCGATTGACGGCGTGCACATCTTCTTTCCAGACCCTTGGCACAAATCTCGTCACAACAAACGCAGGCTCATCCAAGCACCTTTGATTGCCAAATTGGCAGCGCGTTTAAAACCCGGCGCTTACATCCATTGCGCAACCGATTGGGAACCTTATGCAGTTCAAATTTTGGAAGTCCTGAGTGCAGAGNCCTTGCTTCAAAACACTGCAGATACAAGCATCGGTGGCTATGCCCAAAAGCCAGACTACCGCCCTCTCACCAAATTTGAAAACCGCGGCTTGAAATTGGGGCATGGTGTGTGGGATGTCGTCTTCCAACGAGTCTAATTTGCTTCGCAAGGGTGTGAGCCCAAGCAAGGTTGGCATTCCCGCCAACACGCATCTGTCGGCCATTGAATTTTTGGTGCAACGATTCCCAGCCATTCAACGCGAGGTCTGGCTTCAAAGATTTCTTGAGGGAGGCATCTTGAATGCAGNGGGCATCAACATAGGGCCCAATCAAAGCGTATTGCATGAAACACACTTGCTCTACTTTAGGCATGTCGCTGATGAGCCAACCCTGCCCTTCAAAGCACAAATCATTTTTCAAGACGAACACTTGATCGTCGCGGANAANCCGCACTTCATGCCTGTCACGCCAGGCGGTCAATATGTGCAACAAAGTTTGTTAGTTCAGTTAAAGCAGGACTTCAATTTGCCAGAGCTTTCGCCCATCCATCGGATTGATCGCGAAACGGCTGGCTTGGTGATGTTCAGTGTTCGCGCAAAGGATCGGAACGCATATCAACAACTGTTTAGATTGCAGCAGGTTCAAAAAACCTATGAGGCGATTGCAGGTATTCCTGAGTCTTCCCCTCTCAATCTGGTGTTTCCAATCACTTACAAAAGCATGATGGCGAGTGATGAGCAGTTTTTTAAAATGCGTGAGTTGACTGCAAGGGAGTGCGCCACAACTGATCAAAGCAACAGCGAGACTTGGATTGACTGCGTGGAGCGGATATCGCAGGCATTGGCCAGATACATATTGAAACCCGTCACTGGCCAACGTCATCAATTGAGGGTACACATGAATGCATTGGGCTTGCCCATTCTGGGGGATCGGTTTTACCCTCACGTGAAATACCTGGCCAGTGAAAAAGACCCCTTAGACCAGCCATTGCAATTGCTCGCTAAAACAATTGCTTTTTTAGACCCACTGACAGGTACCCCACGTAAATTCACCAGCAATTTAAAGCTGGCTCACTAGCAGCACAAATTTCAGTCGATGGTGGCACCTGATTTTTTAACAATTTCGGCCCACTTGACGCCATCCGCTCGGATCAAATCGGAAAATTGGCTTGGCGTACTGAATGTTGGTTCAACGCCAACGTCTAACAACTGCTGACGAAGATCTGCAGACTTCATCGATTGAACTGCAACTCTGTTCAAAGTTTTGATAACAGCATCAGGGGTGCCAGCAGGCGCCAGTAATCCCAACCAATTCAAAATTTCATAGCCTTTGAGGCCGCTTTCGTTCAGGGTAGGCACGTCTGGCAGAACTTGCATGCGNTCTCTCGAAGTAACGGCCAAGGCTTTCACCTTGCCAGATTTAATGTGGCTGGCATAGACGGTGTATGAATCGAAAGAAATACTGACGCGGCCGCTGAGTAAATCAGTGACCAGTGGTGCGCTACCTTTGTAGGGCACGTGCAACAAATCAGCCCCAGTCAAATTTCCAAACAAGACACCTGCCAAATGACTTGCGCTGCCATTTCCTGCAGAGCCAAAGCTGACGCTGTCAGCTTTTTTCTTTGCAAGCGCAACGAGTTCAGCAACCGAATTGATTTGCAATGAAGAACTCACCACCAAAACTCTGGGGTTGATGTGCGTCAAACTGATGGGGGCAAAATCTTTGATGGGGTCGTAACGCAATTTATCGTAAAGCGCTGGATTGATGGCGTGAGTTTGCATTGCTCCAAACAAGAGGGTGTAGCCATCCGGATTGGACTTTGCCACCATTTCACTGGCGGTTGAGCCACTTGCACCACCTCTGTTGTCAATCACAACCTGTTGCCCCAACTCGGTTGACATTTTCAAGGCCAATCCTCTGGCCATCACATCGGCTGCACCCCCCGCTGGATACGGCACAACCAATTTGATAGGTTTGGTTGGATAAGCATGAAGACTTGACATCAATGTCACGAGTAAAAAACCAAACAACGCTTTTTTTGAATTGGAAAGTAAAGCCATCAGATCACTCCTAGAAAAATTTCATTGCTTAAAAAAATGGGCCATTAGGCGACTGACCGCCATTGGGTTTTCGGGAATCAAGGCATGACTGGCATTGGGTATTCGATGAACACTCACCCGATCTTTGCCTAATTCGTCTTGAAGTTCATAGGCTGTTGCCAATGGCGCAAAGGGATCTTCTTCACCCTGTAAATCCAACAAGGGCACATTGCCCGCATGCCACCATTCGGCTTTTGGACAAGCCGCTGAGGCTCGGCGCTGAGCCATAGCTACTTCGGGGTGCCATCCTTCAAGCCAGCTGCTTGGATCGTTGGAACTTGCAAAAAAAGCTGTTTGAAGGGCTTGAATTCTGATGTCAGCAGTGAGCGTAGCGTCCATGCAGATGTCAATTTGATGCCGCAATTCAAGGGGAAAGTGTTTGTGTGCTGCGCCAAGCAATGAGACACTTTTTACCAAATCAGGGCGCCGGGTTGCCAAGTTTCTTGCCACCCAATTTCCAAAAGCATGACCAGCAACATGAGCCTGCGATGGCGACAATTTTTCAATGACATGCGCCACATCGTCTGCCAAATGGTTCAAGCTCAAGGGATCTAGATTTCCCTCACTGGCACCTATTCCCCTAGGATTGAGCAGACACACACGAAAGCCCTCAGCAGCCAACAGGCTAGAGAATTCAAACATATCCTCCACACCACGACCTAAGGACGGCAGGATAATGACAAAAGGGCCCTGCCCATGAATGAAAACCTGAAGGCTTGCATCAGGGGTTTGCACCATTTGTTGGTCTGGAAGTTGATGTGACAAATTGACCATGGTGAATTTTAGAAAGTCTTGTGCCGTTGCGATATGCGCAAACTTACATGACTGAGTTGCATTTCGCGGCTTAAAGCCTGAACTTAAATGGGGCCAAAATGGGGTAAGTTTTG
>JGI25921J50272_10000540_pt1 | contig 12311 bp, 9 predicted proteins | sample LauGreSu1BDMLBSD_2_FD_50272 | JGI IMG/M metagenome (IMG submission 50272) | reverse complement strand
AAGCGCTGATGTACAAAGAATATAAACAACTCAATTTATCGCAAACCGGAAAGGAAATTCTGGATTATTGGAAAAGTCAAAAGATCTTTGAAAAAAGTATCCAGAACAGACCAGCCTCCAAACCTTACACTTTTTATGAGGGCCCACCATCGGCCAATGGCATGCCTGGTATTCACCATGTGATGGCCCGTGCCATTAAGGACATCTTTTGCCGTTATAAAACCCTCAAAGGCTATCAGGTAAAGCGTAAAGGAGGTTGGGATACCCATGGCCTTCCAATTGAGTTGGCTGTTGAAAAAACTTTAGGGATCAATAAAGAAGACATTGGTAAAAAGATTTCTGTAGCCGAATACAATGCTGCCTGCCGTAAGGAGGTGATGAAATATACCGATGTATGGAACGATTTGACCGAGAAGATGGGTTATTGGGTGGACTTGGAAAATCCTTACATCACTTACGAAAACGATTACATTGAAACCCTTTGGTGGATTTTAAAACAATTGCACCAAAAGGGATATTTATACAAAGGCTACACGGTACAGCCTTATTCACCTGCTGCCGGCACCGGCTTGAGTTCGCACGAGCTGAACCAGCCAGGTACCTATAAAATGCTGAAGGATACTTCTGTGGTAGCGCAATTCCGTCTAAAAAACGACCAGCAGCACCCACTGATGTCAACCTTGTTTGAAACAGCAGCTGAAGATACCGTGATCCTGGCCTGGACCACCACTCCATGGACTTTACCAGCCAACTGTGCACTTGCCGTTGGAGAAAAAATTGAGTATGTAAAGGTGAAAACCTTTAATCCTTACACTTCAGCTCCAGTAAGCGTGGTGCTTGCCAAAGAACTCCTTGGGAAATACTTTAAAGCCGAAGGTGAAAATGCCGATTTTGCTGCCTTCAAATCCGGTGATAAGGTGATCCCTTGGTCGGTGGCTGCAAGTTTTAAGGGTAAAGACCTGCTGGGCTTGCGTTACCATCAGCTCATGCCTTATGTAACGAATGAAGAATTAGAACAAAACGCTTTCCGGGTAATTGCTGCCGATTTTGTTACCACTGAAGACGGTACAGGCGTAGTTCATACCGCATCTGTTTTTGGTGCCGACGACTTTAGGGCCTGTAAAGAGAACGACGTGCCTTCGGTCATGGTGAAGGATGAGGCTGGCAATGAAGTACCGCTGGTTAATAAGCAAGGAAAGTTTGTGGATGAGGTGAGCGATTTTGCCGGTCGTTTTGTGAAAGAGGAATTTTATACGGACGAAGAGCGCAAAAACCCGGACTTCCGACCAACCGATGTGCTCATCGCCATCAAACTAAAAGAAGAAAACAAGGCTTTTAAAGTAGAAAAATACGAACACAGCTATCCGCATTGCTGGCGTACCGATAAACCGGTATTATATTATCCGCTCGATAGCTGGTTCATTAAAACCACTGCGGTAAAAGGCCGCATGGTGGAACTGAATAAAACCATCAACTGGAAACCCGAAGCTACCGGAACCGGCCGTTTTGGGAACTGGCTCGAAAACCTGGTCGACTGGAATTTGTCGCGTTCACGCTATTGGGGTACCCCCTTGCCAATTTGGAGAACGGAAGATAAATCGGAGGAAATTTGCATCGGTTCTATCACTGAATTGAAGGCAGAACTGCAAAAATCACTGGCAAGTGGCCAGCTGAACGATGTACAAAAAGCCAAAGTGCTGGAATACGCACAAGCTTTGGAAAGCGGCCAATTTGATTTGCATCGTCCGTATGTGGATGAGGTGATCCTCATCTCGCCGAAAGGCAAAAAAATGTTCCGTGAACCCGATCTGATCGACGTTTGGTTCGATTCGGGTGCCATGCCTTATGCTCAGTGGCATTATCCATTTGAGAATGAGGGCGAATTTAAAAATGCCTATCCGGCCGATTTTATTGCCGAGGGTGTAGACCAAACCCGTGGTTGGTTTTTTACCCTGCATGCCATTTCGGTGATGTTGAACGACAGTGTGGCTTTCAAAAATGTAGTATCGAATGGTTTAGTTCTCGATAAGAATGGCAATAAAATGTCCAAGCGTTTGGGCAATGCCGTTGATCCTTTCGAAACTATTGAAACTTATAGCGCTGATGCCAGCCGCTGGTACATGATCAGCAATGCCTCCCCATGGGATAACCTGAAATTTAATATCGAAGGGCTTGACGAAGTTCGCCGTAAATTCTTCGGTACCTTATACAATACTTATTCCTTCTTTGCACTATATGCCAACATTGACCGTTTTACCTACAAAGAGGCGGAAATGGATATTCAGCTAAGACCTGAAATCGATCGTTGGATTATTTCTTTATTGAACTCGCTGGTTAAAGAAGTAGATGGGTATTATGAAGATTTTGAGCCTACCAAGGCTGCCCGGGCCATCCAGAATTTTGTAGATGAGCACCTGAGCAACTGGTATGTGCGCTTGTGTCGCCGTCGTTTCTGGAAAGGAGATTATACCGATGATAAAATATCGGCTTACCAAACCCTGTACACTTGTTTAAATACGGTGGCCAAGCTGATGTCGCCCATTGCGCCATTCTTTTCCGATCGTTTGTTCCTAGATTTGAATGCCGTTAGCGGTAAAGAAAATGTGGAATCGGTGCATTTGTCAGATTTCCCTACCTATCATGCTGAATTAGTTGATCAAGCTTTAGAAGAGCGCATGGCCCTGGCTCAGGACATCTCCTCGTTGGCCTTATCGCTGCGTAAAAAAGTAAGCATCAACGTACGTCAGCCATTGAGTAAAATTTTGGTACCAGTGCTTGCTCCTGGTTTCAAAGAACAAGTAGAAAAAGTCCGTGAATTGATACTTTCAGAGACCAATATCAAGGATATAGAATACATTACCGATACTGTTGGTTTCATCAGTAAAAAAGTAAAACCAAACTTCAAAGCCCTTGGTCCGAAAGTAGGGAAGGATATGAAAGAAGTAGCGGCAGTGCTTACGGAACTGAATCAGGAAGAGATCGCACGATTTGAAACAGAAGGTGTTTATGCGATCCCGAATACTACTTACTCCATCGACATTGGCGATGTAGAAATATTGGCAGAGGATGTGCCTGGATGGCAAGTGGCCAGTTTAGGTAAACTAACAGTTGCATTAGATGTTACCCTAACAGAGGAGCTGAAGCAGGAAGGTATTTCGAGGGAGCTGATTAATCGCATCCAAAATTTACGTAAGGAAAAAGACCTTCTGGTAACCGATCGCATTAAATTACGAGTTCAGGAGCATTCGCTTATTAGTCAGGCAGTTGAAAATAATTTGAATTATATTTGCGCCGAAATTTTAGCCGATCAGCTTCAATTAGATGCTGGCTTAACTGCCGGAGATCTCATTGAAATAGATGATGTGGAATTATTCGTTTCAATAACTAAATCTTAATATGGATAATCACGAAAAGACCAGATACTCTGATGTAGAGTTACAAGAATTTAAAGAGATTATATTAGAAAAATTGCAGATAGCTCGTGAGGAGCTGAGCGCCCTTACTCAATCTTTGAGCAGTCCTAATGTAAACGGTACCGATGATACTGCAGGCACTTATAAAACCCTGGAAGATGGCTCGGCTACCTTGGAAAAAGAGCAAATCAACCAATTGGCTGCCCGACAAAAGAAATTCATTGAAAATTTAGAAGCTGCATTGGTGAGGGTGGAAAATAAAACCTACGGCATTTGCCGTGAAACTGGGAAATTGATCCAGAAAGAACGCTTACGTGCGGTGCCCCACGCCACCCTGAGCATGGAGGCTAAACTGAGACAAAACTAATGAAAGGCTATACCAAACCTCTTTTATTGATATTGCTGGTTTTACTGGCCGATCAAATCCTGAAATTTTGGATCAAGCTGAACATGACCCTGGGTCAGGAATTTGCAGTTTTTGGGAAATGGTTCATCATCCATTTCACCGAAAATAATGGGATGGCCTTCGGATTTGAATTTGGTGGCGAAGCAGGTAAGTTGGCTTTGAGCATTATTCGCATTATTGCCGTTTCCGGTATAGGCTATGGTTTGGTTTACCTCATTAAGCACAAATATCACCGTGGTTTGATACTCAATGTGGCACTTATTTTCGCGGGAGCCTTGGGTAACATCATCGATTCTACTTTTTACGGAACCATTTTTAGCGAGAGCACTTATTTCGAAAAAGCTCAATTTTTGCCAATTGATGGTGGGTACGCCGGTATTTTTCACGGCAAGGTGGTAGATATGTTCTATTTTCCGATCATTAATACTCATTATCCGTCCTGGTTTCCATTTTGGGCCAATCAGCCATTGGTGTTTTTTCAGCCGGTGTTCAACCTGGCCGATGCTGCCATCAGCGTGGGTGTGATACTCATCATGATATTCCAGAAACATTATTTTAAAGAGCCCATCGTAGAAGAAAGTCATCCGCAGAGCGAGATGATGGAAGAATAAGAAAAGCCTCCTTAATGGAGGCTTTTTTGTTGCCAAAATCCAAAATATTCGCGAACTTAAATTCAAACTAAAAACATCCGCGATTATGAAAAAATGCTTTTTTCTCTTTCTGTTGCTTGGCATGGTGCTGAGTACTAAAGCCCAAACTACCGACCTCCGTCGTAAAATTGAAGTGAGTGGAACGGCCGAATTGGAAGTCACTCCAGACATTATTTACATTGGTATCTCGCTGAGAGAATACATGGATGGTAAGAAAAAAATGGAGATCGAGGAATTGGAACGACAACTGCAAACGGCCGTAATCAAGGCAGGAATCCCAAAAGAAAATTTCACTATCAATAACATTTCGGCTTATAACTATACCTGGGATAGAAAAAAGAATCCCGATTTTCTGGCCAGCAAGCAATATCGTATCAAGGTGACCGATCTGAATAAATGGAACCAAATTCTCAATTCGGTAAATTCAAGGGGAGTGCAATACAGCAATATTGACGGGTATGATCATTCCAGAATTGAGGAGTTTAAAAAAGATTTAAAGATCAAGGCATTGAAAAATGCTCGTGATAAAGCCGTTTACCTCGCTGAAGCCATTGGCGAAAAAGTGGGCTTTGCCTTAGAAATCAATGAGACTGGGAATGAGTATTATCCTCAACCCATGTTACGTGCCAACATGCTTTTAAAAACGGATGCTGCTATGGAAGCTGAACCTATGCCCGATATTGATTTCAAAAAGATCAAACTGCAGGCGCAGATCAGGGCAGTATTTGAGCTGAAATAATTTAGTCGATATACTCAAAGCCGGTATAAGGCACCAATGCTTTTGGAATACGGATGCCCTTTTCGCTTTGGTTGTTCTCCAATAAAGAGGCTACGATTCTAGGTAGAGCCAAGGCGCTGCCATTTAAGGTATGGGCCAATTGGGTTTTACCTTCTTTGCCTTTAAAACGGAGTTTCAATCGGTTAGCTTGGAAGGTTTCGAAGTTAGAAACGGAAGAAACTTCCAGCCAGCGAGCTTGTGCGGCACACCAAACCTCCATATCGTAGGTAAGGGCAGAAGCAAAGCTCATATCGCCGCCGCATAAACGCAATACCCGATAAGGCAATTCTAATTTTTGTAATAAAGATTGCACATAAGTGCTCATCTCTTCCAATATTTCATAAGATTTTTCAGGATGCGCCACCTGTACGATCTCTACTTTATCGAATTGGTGCAAACGGTTCAATCCACGAACATGTGCTCCATAAGAACCGGCTTCGCGGCGGAAACAAGGGGTATAGCCGCAGTTTTTCACCGGTAATTCCTCTTCTTTCAAGATAACATCGCGGTATAAATTGGTGATGGGCACTTCGGCCGTTGGGATCAGGTAAAGGTTATCTAAACCTACATGGTACATCTGGCCTTCTTTGTCCGGCAATTGTCCGGTGCCAAAGCCTGAGGCTTCGTTGACCAGGATAGGTGGCTGCATTTCGCGGTAGCCTGCTTTTTCAGCCTCATCTAAAAAGAAATTGATAAGGGCACGCTGCAGGCGGGCACCTTTACCTTTATACACCGGAAATCCGGCACCGGTTATTTTGTTTCCTAATTCAAAATCGATGATATCGTATTTGGCAGCCAGCTCCCAGTGGGGAAGGGCATCGGCAGGAAGTGCGGGTTGATTGCCGTTCTCTAATACGGTTTCGTTTTCCTCGGCGGTACTGCCCAGTGGAACAGAAGTGTGAGGCAGGTTGGGAAGCACCACCAATTGCTGTAGTAGTTTTTCTTCCAGCTGTGCCAGTTGTTCTCCTAATTCTTTTTGTGCTTCTTTATGTTGACCGCTTTGCGCTTTGATCGCTTCAGCTTCCTCTTTTTTACCCTGACGCATCAAATCGCCAATTTGCTTGGCAGCGGCATTGGCCTCTGCTGCAAGATTATCCAGTTGCGTTTGTGTCTGACGGCGTTTTTCGTCCAGTTTAAGGATTTCTTCCACCAACTCAGGCTGTTTGAAATTTTTTACAGCCAGGCGTTTTAAAACTTCCTCCTTATGTTCGCGGATATAATTAACTTGCAGCATTTTATTGAAATTTGCACAAAGATAATAGCTGTTGTGAGTTGTGAGCGATCAGTTGTGAGTTTTTTTATTTAATACAGGGCTTATTACAAATCCATGAGTGGTAAACTATACCTCATCCCCACGCCTATCGGCAATTTAGAAGACATGACGCTCCGGGCCATCCGTTTGCTCAAAGAGGTGGATTATATTTTGGCTGAAGACACCCGTACCAGTGCGCCTTTGCTGAAGCATTTCGGTATCGATAAAAAGGTTTTTGCGCACCATCAGCACAATGAGCACCAATCTGTAAAAGAGATCATTCGTTTTTTGCAGGAAGGAAAACAAGTAGCCTTGATCTCTGATGCTGGCACGCCCGCCATTTCTGATCCAGGATTTTTACTAGTTCGCGAAGCTATTAAAAATGAGATAGAAGTTTGCTGTTTGCCTGGGGCAACCGCTTTTGTTCCCGCTTTGGTTGATTCAGGATTGCCTAATGATCGTTTTGTATTTGAAGGCTTTTTGCCGGTAAAAAAAGGTCGGCAAACCCGTATCAAATCTTTATTGAATGAAGAACGAACGATGATTTTTTATGAATCTCCGCATCGTTTACTGAAAACTTTGGAAGAATTTGCCGAATATTTTGGTGCCGAGCGGCCGGTTTCGGTATCGCGAGAGCTTAGCAAGGTGTTTGAAGAGACAGTTCGTGGTACTTTAGCTGAGGTAAAAAACCATTTTGAAACACATACTCTAAAAGGGGAATTCGTGATTTGCCTCTCCGGTAAATAATCATTAATTATTGATCTGAATGATTAAAAAACAATACTATTTAGCGCTATTAACTGCTTTTTTACTCTGGCTGGCCTGGCCGCCCATTCCGTATACCGGCCCTGTTTTATGGTTTGCGTTACTGCCTTTGCTGTTTGCCACAGAGGGAATACTGAGTTCAGATCTAAAACAGAAAGGCAGGAAAGTATTTGGCTTGTCTTTTTTGACGTTTGCCATTTGGAATACTGCATCCATTTATTGGGTTTATAACTCGTTGGCTTCGGCCATGTCTGCACCGGTGGCAGTAGTCATTTCTTTTATTCCTTTTGGCTTGGGAGCCTTGTTAATGGCAGCTGCAGTTTGGATATATTATGCCTTTAGACAATTGTTTAATCGTTTCTGGTCTTATTTGGCATTGATTTTTTTCTGGATAAGTTACGAGTACCTTCATCAAAGCTGGGATTTAGCCTTCCCATGGATGAATTTAGGCAATGGTTTTGCACAAACGCATCAGCTGGTGCAGTGGTACGAATACACTGGAGTTTATGGTGGTACGCTTTGGGTATTGCTCAGCAATATCTTGCTTTTTGAAATCCTTAGAATCAAGTTCAAGGACGATCAAATCAGCAAATTAAGTTACGTTTGGTTGGGTTTGATTTTGTTCCCCACTTGTTTTTCCATGTACCGTTATCATCATTACGAAGAACAAAATAGTCCGGCTAATGTGGTGGTGGTACAACCCAATATTGATCCTTATGCCAAATTCGGAAGTATGCCAACTTCTACACAGATTAATCAACTTATCCGCTTGTCTGACTCTATTGCGCAGTTAAATACAGAGTATTTTATTTGGCCCGAAACAGCCATTTCAGAATTCAGTAATGAAGATCAGTTCCGTTCCAATCCTCATTTTGCAGCCATACAGCAGTTTTTGAGCAAATACAAGAATGGAAATGTATTGTCGGGAATTGAGTCTTACCGACTTTATAGTAATCCTCAAAGCAGTACGACGAGGTTAGATGAAAGGTCCGGTTTATATTTCGACAGTTTTAATGCAGCTGTGCAAATGGAAAACTCAGCCAATCTCCAATTTTATCATAAATCTAAACTGGTTCCTGGTGTGGAGCAATTGCCTTTTGCAGATGCTTTGGCATTTATGAAGCCTGCCTTTGCAGCTTTTGGAGGTAGCACAGGCGGCTATGGCAGCCAGGCTGAACCTTCTGTTTTCTTCTCGCAAAATGGTTTAGGTGTTTCACCTGTTATTTGTTATGAGTCAATTTGGGGGGATTACGTAGCTAAAAGCGTGGAGCAGGGTGCCAGTTTCATTGCTATCATTACCAATGATGCCTGGTGGGGAAATACGGCAGGGAAAGACCAGCATTTAGCATACGCCAAGTTGAGGGCCATCGAAAACAGGCGCTGGGTGGCCCGTTCAGCCAATACCGGTATTTCAGCATTTATCAACCAAAGGGGAGATGTGATGCAACAAAGCCAGTGGTGGACGGCAACGGCATTGAAAGCAGATATCAACTTAAATGAGGAACAGACTTTTTATACCACCTACCGGGATATCATCGCCAAAATCGCTCTTCTGGGAGCTTTTTTGATGTTGGTTTTTGGTTTGATCATGTATGTACGCTTGCGAATTTCCTTCCGATCTAAATAGGTTATTGAATAAAATAGAGCGATATTTATCATATGAAAATCGGGATTGTTTGTTATCCCACCTTTGGTGGAAGTGGTGTTTTGGCAACAGAATTGGGTAAAGGCTTGGCCGATAAAGGCCATCAGGTGCATTTTATCACTTACAGCCAGCCAGCTCGTCTCGACTTCTTTTCAGAAAACTTGTTTTATCACGAGGTTTCGGTTGCCGATTATCCGCTTTTTGATTATGCTCCCTATGAGTCGGCCTTGGCTAGTAAATTGGTAGATGTGGTCCGTTTTGAAAAATTGGATATTTTACATGTTCATTATGCTATTCCACATGCTTCTGCAGCCTTCATGGCCAAGCAGATCCTGGCTACCTACGGCATTCATATTCCGGTGGTGACCACCCTTCACGGTACAGATATTACTCTGGTAGGGAAAGACCTCACCTACAAGCCGGTAGTTACTTTCTCCATCAATCAATCAGACGGGGTAACCGCCGTCTCCCACGATCTTAAAGAGGATACTTATAAACACTTCGATATCAAAAATGAGATCAGGGTGATTCCCAACTTTGTGGATATGAACCGCTTTAAATTAAAAGCGAAAGACCACTTTAAAAAAGCCATTGCTCCAAACAATGAGCGCATTGTGGTTCATACTTCCAATTTCCGAAAGGTAAAGCGTACCAAAGATGTTATTGCCATTTTTGAGAAAATATTAAAAAAGGTGCCCGCTAAATTATTGATGGTGGGCGATGGTCCGGAGCGGTCTATTTGTGAGCAGCTGTGCCGCGATTTGCATGTTTGCGATCATGTACGCTTTTTGGGTAAACAAGATGCGGTCGAAGAGATTTTATCAATCGCCGATTTGTTCATCATGCCTTCTGAATCAGAAAGTTTTGGTTTGGCCGCACTCGAAGCGATGGCTTGTAAGGTTCCGGTAATTACCTCCAATGCTGGCGGATTGCCCGAATTAAATGTGGATGGTGTGACCGGCTATTTGGATGCTGTGGGCGATGTAAATGCCATGGCGTACCATGCCATTGCCATTTTAGAAGACGACGATCGCCTGGCAAGTTTCAAAGAAAACGCTTACAACAGGGCCAAAGAATTCGATCTGAAATTGATTTTGCCAATTTATGAGGCATATTATCAGGAAGTGATTGATCAGCAATCAGAAAAGCTTATTTGATCAGGTGTTTCAGCTGAATGATTTCTTTATCATCCAGGTGTCTCCATCGCCCTCTTGGTAAATCTTTTTTGGTTAGGTTGGCATAAATTACCCGGTCTAGTTTCACAACTTCATAACCCAAATGCTCAAAAATTCTCCTCACAATTCGGTTTTTGCCGCTGTGTATTTGTATCCCAATTTCACGCTTACTGGCACCCTGAACGTAAGTCACCTCATCCGGTTTGATAAATCCATCTTCCAGTTCTAGTCCAAAAGCAATTTTGTTCAGGTCTCCCTGACTCAGGCTTTTGTTCAATTCGGCGTGATAGATTTTAGTGACGTTATTTTTTGGATGGGATAATTTTTCTGCCAAATCACCATCATTAGTCATGAGTAACAGACCGGTAGTATTTCGATCAAGACGACCTACAGGATAGATTCGTTCTCTGGATGCTTTTTCAACCAATTGCATCACTGTACGACGTTCTTGCGGATCGTCGGTGGTGGTGATGTAGTCTTTAGGTTTGTTCAACAACACATAAACCATTTTTTCCCTTTTGAGGGTCTCGCCATTATAACGGATCACATCTTTGGCAGGATCAACCTTAAAACCCAATTCAGAAACAACGGTTCCATTTACAGAAACTACACCAGCAGCAATTAGCTCATCCGCTTTGCGGCGTGAACAAATTCCTGCATTAGAAATATAACGGTTTAAACGGATCAGACCATCATCCTTAATAGGCCCTGCAGGTCTTTTAGGACCCTTACCGCCTAATCTTTCAGGAGCAGCTTTTCTTGGGCTGTAAGATTTTTTGTATCCTCTATCGTAGCCGCCTTCAGCGTTTTTAGTATTTCTATTAAAACGAGGTCTTTCATCAGCATCCCCTTCCGATTTGAAGGGACGTTTACCGGCAGTACCGTAAGGTTTTTTGCTCGTACGATCGAATGATTTTGCTTTGTCGGAGAAACCTTCTTTCTGGAAACTTCTTCTAGGTCCACTACCTTCCGCATCTTTCCTGCCAGTTTTGAAGGAATTTGAGGGCTTTTTGTCGAAAGACTTTTTGTCAGTCTCCCGATCTTTGTTGAAAGAACCAGCTGATTTAGACTTAAAACTTGGTTTACGGTCTGTAAAGCTCTTTTTAGGGCCCTTGTCGTTGCTGGACTTGTCATCGCGACTATTCCTTGGTCTTGGTGTTGGCATGAAAAATGCGTGTTAGTACTTAAAAAGTACGCAAACATAAGCAAAAATGCCATCATTTCAGGCTTATCCACATTTTAAAAATTAGGCTGAAGACTTTGTCAGCCCTCATTTAAGTGTACATGCCAAAATTTGTGGAGAAGTATGCCGTTATCTGAAGGCCCTAAGGCGTATTTTTGTGAAATTTTCATTTCACTTAATCTTAATTGGTAATGAAAACGAAGAAAATGCTAACGGTCAGTTTTGGTTTACTGGGATTGGCCTTGATTGCAAGATTCCTACTATTTAATTCTGAACAAGCGCCTGCGCCTGCGCCTAAAGAAGTAGCCGCATCTAAATGGGATGATGCTTACATAGCTTCCCTTCATTTTGCCAATGAATCACTTCCCGTAGTAGATCATTATGTATTGAAAAAAGTGAAGGGTGTTTTTAATACCTATAGCTATTCTAGTTTACGCTCTTATCGTCTCCACCGGGTGGCTTCGCGTTGGTTCCCGGTAATGGAGCCCATTCTTGAAAAATATGGTATCCCCGAAGATTTCAAATATATCCCCTTGGTAGAAAGTGGGTTGCAATCAGGGGTGTCACATAAAGGGGCAGCCGGTATATGGCAGTTCATGCCCCATACGGCCAAAGCCTATGGATTAAAAATTAATGGTGCTGTTGATGAAAGGCATCAGGTCCAAAAATCTACTATTGCTGCCTGTAAATACATCCGATCTCTCTACAAAGAGTTTAACAATTGGACTTTAGTAGCTGCGGCCTTTAATATTGGTGAAAATAAGTTGAAACGGATCATCCGTCAACAAAAACAAGATGATTATTTCAGCATCCGGCTCAATCCTGAAACTGCCATCTACGTTTATAAGTTGATTGCCATCAAGGAGATCATTGAACATCCCAATTTGCATGGCTACGATAAGGCTCCTGTTCCTGCCTATGCAATAAATCTTCCGGATACGCGTTTCTATACCAATAACCTTTTAAGAGGCGTCATTCATTCGAGTCCCTGATTAGGTGAGCTTATTTGTTTTTTATGGTTTAATTTGTAAAGGGCTGGTTTTT
>JGI25921J50272_10000536_pt1 | contig 12335 bp, 8 predicted proteins | sample LauGreSu1BDMLBSD_2_FD_50272 | JGI IMG/M metagenome (IMG submission 50272) | reverse complement strand
TTGGTAGGCGTGAATCTACTTCGAGAGGGTCTCGATATGCCCGAAGTATCGCTGGTTGCAATTCTCGATGCGGATAAGGAAGGTTTTTTGCGAAGCGAAAGATCACTCCTTCAAATCGCCGGAAGAACAGCCAGAAATTCAGAGGGTTTGGTGATTTTATATGCGGATAGAATCACAAGATCCATGCAGGCAGTGCTTGATGAAACCAATCGAAGNAGAGAAAAACAAATNGCTTATAATACTGAGCATGGAATCAATCCGACCACTGTCTATAAATCGCTGGAAGAAATTTTGCAATCAACTTCCGTTGCTGATATTCAGGCAAATAAAGTAAAGAAACGCAGCGAACTAGAACAAGCAAGAGTTCGGAGATCCGCCGAACCAATGATGAAATATCTCACCGATGATCAAAGAAAAGACCTCATTGAGCAACTATATGAAGAAATGAAAAAAGCTGCTCGAGAACTTGATTTCGAGAGAGCGGCGGAACTAAGAGATGAGATCGAACGGTTAAGAGCCCTTTCATAATGGAGACTTTCAATGAGTATTTTCCTCATAACAGGCGCATCATCAGGAATTGGTGCGGAATTAGCAAAGATTGCTGCACAAGCTGGACATTCCGTTGCAATCTGCGCAAGAAGACTTGACAAATTACAAGCAGTTCAACAAGAAATTATTTCCGCCGGTGGCAATTGCCTTGCAATGCAAGTGGATGTGAGCATTCCTGAACAAGCACAAGCATGCGTTCAACAAACCATCAATCATTTTGGTGGTATCGATATTCTCATTAATAATGCAGGTCGTGGGAATCTCGCCTCGGTGGAAGATACCACGCCAGAACAATTGCAAAGCATATTCGGTGTGAATATATTCTCACTTTGGTATATGTCAGCTCCCGCATTAAAACACATGAAATCGAAAGGGTCCGGACATATCATCAATATTGCAAGCGTTGCAGGAACGATGGGATTTCCATTCAATAGTGCATATGTTTCTGCCAAACATGCCGTGATGGGCTTTACTGCCTCCCTTAGAGCAGAACTTGCCGGTTCGAATATCCATGCAACTGCGGTATGCCCGGATGGCGTGATCACTGAATGGGGTGCCGTGACAGAAGGCGGTCCTATTGGTAATCTCTTCATGGCAGGAATCAGAGAATCACGCGGGATTGCCAAAGAACATGGAATAGGACTCGCTCCACTTGTTCCCATGCTGAGTGCCAAGGATGCGGCACAAATCATCTATGATGCATCGATTAATCCTCCTACACATGATGTGTATACACATGCAGGCACTCATGAGCGTGCGATTGGTTTTGCACAGAATAGAAGTGAAGCAGAGAAGTCTATGCTTGCGCTCTATATGGGTATGCAAAAGGCTTATGGTCAAAAATAGAAAATGCGTATTTTCGGCCTTTGCGGAGTATGACTCAGCCCTTTGGAATATCATATTCGGGTCTTGAGATCGGGATTTTGAATCCTCCCACTCCGACAATTGAATTCTTGAGGCGATCCCCGGCGATCGCCTTTCTTTTTGAAAAGCTCATATACTCATGATCATTGATATCGTTCTCATCTCCTATAATACTCAGACATTATTGCTTAAATGTTTGAACACTCTGCATCATGTTCCGCAAGGAGTGGAGATCGGGAAAATCATAGTCGTTGATAATGCATCGAATGATTTGACAGTTGATAATGTGCGTGCAAACTTTCCGAATGTACAAGTGATTGCATTACAAGATAATCTTGGATATGCATCGGCAGTGAATATCGGATTTGAGCAAACTTCCGCCGAATGGGTGTTCATTGGAAATGCTGATATAGAGTTTCGACCAAATACCTTGATTTCTCTTTTTAATGGAATGAAAGGTTTTACCGATGTCGGAATATGCTGTCCACAACAAGTCTATCCAGATAATTCGCGACAAAGAAGTTGGGGCTTTTTTCCGGGTATATCCGAAGCAATTCATTATGTGACCTTTTCTTCCGCTATTGAAAACATACTCGAATCAATATCGATGAAACTCGGCATCAAAAGATCTTCGCGTTTCATTCCTTATGCCGATGGCGCGGCATTGCTCATTGAATCAAAGGCATTCAGAAATATTGGTGGATTCGATTCCGACTTTTTCTTTTTTGGTGAAGAAGCAGACTTCTGTCACAGAATGTGGGCATCCGGAAAAGGAGTTTTGTTTGTACCGACTTCTATCATCATGCATGTTCGCGGTGCAACTTATGGAGGTAATTCTCCATCACTTCGTTCACTCGAGATGCTGATTGATTCGAAGATTCGATTCATCAAGAAAAATACTCCCGACGCATCCATTGGATTGATCATGTTCATCATGGGTATCTATCATGCGATCATGGCAGTGATATTCACCCCATTGTCCATCTTGAGCAATCGTTTTCGTGGAAAGGTGAAGATGAATGCCGTGTCAACAGGATTATATTTCATGAGAATTCGCTCACAAGCTTTACAAAAACAAGTATCATGAAGATTGCTATACTCACCATCGGCGATGAATTATGCATCGGACAAATCATCAATACCAATGCGGCTTGGATGGCTCAGGCATGCACTGGGATTGGTGGAATTGTACTTAGACATATCACCATTCAAGATGGTATTGACATTTTACTCGATGAATTGCATTCCCTAAAAAAAGAATATGACTGCATCTTGATGTCAGGGGGATTGGGTCCTACTCATGATGACAAAACGAAAGAAACTCTTCTCGCATATTTCAATGATGAATTGATTCTGCATGAACCAACTCTTGATTCACTTAAGGCAAGAGCAAGACTTCGGGGTTTACCTCTCAATCAGAGAAATATGGATCAGGCACTTGTCCCATCAACATGTACTGTTCTTGAAAATCCAAGAGGAACCGCACCCGGCATGCTGTTTCATGTAGATAATGTCATCTATGTTTCTCTACCCGGTGTTCCATCGGAGATGAAAGGCATCATGCAAGATCATGTGATTCCTTTTTTGAGAAAGCATATTGAACAAGAGCAAGGAAAGATTCCATATTATCATACAATTCTCACCAAAGGAATTCCTGAATCAGCGCTGGCTGATTTGATCGGTGAACCTGATGTATTTCTACAAAAAGATGAATCGCTTGCATTTCTTCCGTCTTATCAAGGTGTGAGATTGAGATTGGGAATTCTCAGCATAGATCCAATTCAAGCACAATTGAGATTGATGGAGATTCAAGAATTCTTGAAAGATGCAATCGGGGAATATATCTATGGTTTCGGTAATGCTTCATTGCTTTCCGTCACAACTGATTTGCTGATTCAAAAGCAATGTACAATCAGTGTTGTGGAATCATGTACCGGTGGATTGCTTGGAGCTGAATTCACAAAGCAATCCGGATCATCTGCATACTTCATTGGAGGACTTCAAACCTATTCCAATGCTCTAAAAATGCAATTAGCACATGTTGCACCTGAGTCACTTGAACAATTTGGAGCCGTTAGCAAAGAAGTTGCAAAGGAAATGGCAATCGGCGGAAGGAATGTATTGAATACAACGTATTGTCTCTCAATAACAGGCATCGCCGGACCCGATGGAGGCACTCAAGAAAAGCCCGTTGGAACAGTTTGGATTGGATTGGCAAGCGAACATGAAGTTGTCTCCAAGCGCTTCAATTTTGGAAATGATCGCGCAATCAATCGCGAGCGATCAGTCATGCAAGCAATTGCAATGCTCCATGATGCACTCGTTTCTCGGAAATGACAATGAAATCATCTGTCAAAATTTCACATCTCTTCATGTATGATTCAATTTGCATTGGTGATATCGTGATTGATGCCACGGCGGGAAATGGACATGATACAGTGTTCATGGCAGAATGTGTTGGGAAAGAAGGCGTTGTGATTGCAATTGACAAACAAGAAGGGGCGATTCAATCAACAAAGAATCTATTGCTAGAACATGATATACAACATGTGAATTGCATGGTAGCCGATCATTCGGAAATGGAAATCGTGCTTCAACCTTTCATTCAAAGAGTGAGTTGTATCTGTTTCAATCTCGGATATTTACCCGGATCATCAGACAGATCCATCATCACGAATACACAATCCACCATTAAAGCATTAGATGCATGTTTGACATTATTACAGTATCGCGGGTCAATTTCCGTGATTGCATATCGTGGTCATGAGCATGGTCTTGAAGAAGCGCTGGCTGTTGAAGACTGGATGCGAAAACTCCCCACAAATGAATGGCATGTGACTCGCACTGAGCCTATCAATCAAAGTGCTTCAGCTCCCATAGTATATTTCGCTGAAAAAAAACGCTGATTACTCTTTAATCAGAAATTGTTCAGTAAAGCGCAATAATGCATCCTTCCTTTCGGCAGACACATTCACTGAAATACGAATCCCTTCATCCATGTCTTCCCTTTCGACTATCTCACCGGCAGCATATATTTTTGGCAAAATATTCATGGCATCATAAGGCAAGTGAAATCTCAGTATCGAACTTTGCAGTAATGCTATTTCTTGCAGTCTTTCTAGCAAAGTGACAATATTCAGTCCTTTCACGGCTGAGATGCCAATACTCCCCGGAAATTCTATCTGCAAATCTCTAATGATGGATGGATCTTCCAATTGATCTATTTTATTAAAGACAAGCACAACTGTTTTGTCTTCTATATCAAGTGATTTCAGGGTTTCCTGTACAACCTGAATATGCTCTTTGAATGCTGGATGCGTACAATCCACCAAATGAATGAGTGCATCTGCCTCTGCAGCCTCGGCCAATGTGCTTCTAAATGATGCAACAAGATGTGCAGGTAATTTGCGGATGAAACCCACCGTATCTGAGAGCAACATCAATTGTCCATTCGGCAATGAACATTGTCTGACAGTGGTGTCAAGTGTTGCAAATAATTTATCCTCAACATATGTATCCGCACCTGTCATCATATTCATCAATGTTGATTTTCCGGCATTGGTATACCCCACCAATGCGAATCGAGGCATATGATCTCTCCCCTTTCTCTGCTGTTTTCTCTGCATGTCAATGTCAAGTAGTTTTTCTTTCAATCGAGTGATTCTATCGCGTATCAATCGACGATCGGTTTCAATTTGTGTCTCCCCCGGACCCTTCGTACCAATCCCACCGAATTGCTTTGAAAGGTGCGTCCACATTCTCGTGAGTCTCGGCATCAGATATTGCAACTGCGCCAATTCCACTTGTGTTTTTGCTTCCATGGATCTGGCTCTTGAAGCGAAAATATCGAGAATTACGCCGCTTCTGTCGAGTACTTTCACATTCCATTCTTTTTCAAGGTTTCTGACCTGCATAGGGCTTAAATCATCATCGAAAATCACGGACTGAATATCATCTTGTTCAATCATTTCTTTGACTTCAGCAACCTTTCCCTTTCCGATCATCGTCGATCTGTCCGGTCTGACACGCTCTTGATAGACTTTCCCTATAACTTCTGCGCCGGCAGTTTCTGCCAGGAAGGCCAATTCATCGAGATAATCCATGGCTTGAATTCGGTCTCCGCCTTTTTTGACGACGGAAATAACAATGGCTCTTTCGATGGGTTTTTCTGTTGGAAGTAATTGCTTCATGTAAATGTCTTAATCCATGAGAAAACGGAGATTGCCTCGACCGAATATGCTCATGATTTGTTCACTNATTTCATGATTGCAGGCAATNGGTTGATTGGTGGCCACATAATGCGTTTTAAGTTCACCAGTGGAATCCATCAATCTGAAATGTAATGTACTCATTCCACCATTGGTCATGAGTGCATTGAGTTCTTGAATTTTTGAGATGACATCCGCATTGTCTTCAATGGTGATGATATACCCTTTCCCAAATTTTGTGGGCGCATCTTCAATGGGCATTGCATCATCGGCAATGATTTTAAGTTGTTCACCATTGAGTTCGCTTTTGCCTCTGACGAGGATNATCTTTTCATTCTGAAGAAAATGCTGATAACGACTATATGCATCACTCCAAAAGAGAATATTTGCTTTGCCATTAAAGTCTTCGATGGTGACTATGGCCATCGTCTGTTCTCTTTTGTCAAGCTTCGTAACTATACCGGTGATAATGCCGGCGCAGCGTACATGCTTTCCAATGAGTGGACTATCCGTTCTATTGAGTTGCAAAGTGGAGAATGACATTGCATGAGCTTTGTATTGATTGAGTGGATGACCGCTCAGATAGAAGTTCAAGACTTCTCTCTCTTTTTGCAAACGATATCCTTCATTCCACGCTTTGAGATTTGGTAGTTTTGGTTCTGCTATCTCGCCTTCGGTGGTTCCACCAAACAAATTTTCAGTATCTGACTTCAAATCTTCCTGAACGCGTTTTGCATATTCCAAAGCAGAATCAATGGTTGCAAACATCTGCGCACGATGTCCATGTTGCATTGAATCAAATGCACCTGAACATACAAGCGGTTCGAGCGTTCTCCGATTGATGAGTTTAAGATTGACTCTTTTCACAAAATCAAAGAGTGATGTGAATGTTCCTTTTGATCGCGCATCAACAATGGCATCCACGGCAGGTATTCCTACATTCTTGATGCCTGCAAGACCAAATTCAACGGTTTTGGAATCTGATGCGGTGAAAATTGCAAAGGATCTATTTACATCGGGTGGCATGACCGTGATGCCGAAAGATCTGGCTTCATCGATCAATTGCACGATTTTATCCTGATTATGCAATTCAGCCGTCATATTCGCCGCCAAAAACTCTGCCATATAATGCGTTTTCAGCCATGCTGTTTGATAAGCAAGATATGCATAAGCGCATGAATGGGATTTATTGAATCCATAAGACGCAAACTTCAGAATCAAATCAAAGATCTCTTCTGCCAATGCTTGTGGTTCGGCAACTTTACTGATGCAACCTTGTATAAAGACAGGATTCTTCAATGCTCCATCGACAAATAATGCCTTTTGTTCGAGCATGAGTTTTTCATCTTTCTTACCCATCGCACGACGCATGATATCGGCTTGGGCGAGCGTGAACATCGCGATATCACCCACGAGTTGCATCACTTGCTCTTGATAGACAATAACGCCATAGGTTTTATGCAATGCCGATTCCATGATCGGATGCAAATACTCGATGCTCTTTCTTCCCTGCTTACGATCAATGAATTCGGGTATATTATCCATCGGACCAGGACGATACAAAGCATTCATAGCAATGAGATCTTCCAAATCATTTGGCTTGAGTTTTTTCAAAGACTCTTGCATTTGCTCGGATTCAAACTGAAATATCGCGAGCGTTTTTCCTTTTCCAATAAGATCGAATGTTGCTTGATCATGCAAGTCCAATGCTTCAGTATCAATCTCGACGCCATGATTTTTCTTGATCTGCGCAAGCGTATTTTCAATGATTGACAGTGTTTTCAATCCCAGAAAATCCATCTTGAGAAGTCCCGCATCTTCGAGATCTTTCATGGTATATTGGGTGGCCATGACGGAATCTGAAGTTTTGTACAGCGGAACATAATCATTGATATTACCGGGCGCAATCACGACTCCGGCAGCATGCGTCGAAGAATTTCTGGCAAGTCCTTCAAGCGTCGTGGCATAATCAATCAATTCTTTGAGCTTCGGATCATTCGATTCTTTCACCCATCTAAGCTCAGGTAAATCCATTGCTTCATTGAGCGGAGTGACTTTTCCCATCACGGATGGAATTTTTTCAGTGATGGATCGAATGGTTGCCAAAGGTATTCCGAGGACTCTGCCCACATCAGCCAAAACAGCTCTTGAGGAGAGTGTTCCGAATGTGATGATTTGCGCGACTGAATCATTACCATATTTTTCACGCACATAATCTATCACGACATCTCTTTTGTCATCGGCAAAGTCAATATCAATATCAGGCATCGAAACGCGATCGGGATTCAAAAAGCGCTCAAAGAGCAAATCATACTTGAGTGGATCAACATTGATGATGCCGAGTGCATAAGCCACAATGCTTCCCGCGGCCGAACCACGTCCCGGACCAACTCTTACTTGTTTGTCCCTAGCCGCTTTAATAAAATCCTGCACGATGAGAAAATATCCGGCATAACCCATGGATTTGATGACATCCAATTCGAATTTCACGCGCTCAAGAATATTTGCATTCAAAACGGGATAGCGTTTTTCCAATCCCTCCATCGTGAGTTCTTCCAAATACTCTTCCAAAGACTCGGCTTTCGAATCAGATGGGATGGGAAAGACAGGCATTTTGATGTCGGATTTCAAATCTACATTGCATTTCTCGGCAACCTCATTGGTATTTTCAATCGCCTCGGGATAATCAGCAAAAATCTTTGCCATTTCTTCCTTGGCTTTGAAATACATTTCAGGAACGCCATAACGCAAATTATAGATGTCCAATTGTCCTGAATTCGCCGAACTCACTTCCTTGATATTGAGAAGCACATTGTGTGCGACGGCATCTTCTTTCTTGATATAATGACAATCATTCGAACAGATCAATTTGATGCCAAGCTCACGAGCCAATCTTGGGGCTTGCTCCATGACGATTTTATCGCCTTCAAGTCCGTGATTCTGCAATTCGATATAGAAGTCTTCACCAAAAGCCTCTTTATACCAAATCGCGGATTGCTTTGCTCTTTCATAGTCACCCTCAAGTAGAGGTGCATTCACCACACCCGAAAGACAAGCCGAAAGGGCAACAAGTCCTTCGCGATATTGCAAAAGTAATTCCTGATCAATTCTTGGTTTATAGTAGAAACCCTCGGTATGACCCAATGTGGTGAGTTTCATCAGATTTTTATAACCAATATCATTCTTGGCAAGCAATACCAAATGATAATAATTGCGTTTTTTATTTCCACCTTTGCGGGCTGTCATNTCNAAACGACTACCGGTCGCGATATAGACTTCACAACCTAAAATGGGCTTGATTCCGGCTTTTTTGGCTTTTTTATAGAATTCAAAACAACCGAACATCACCCCGTGATCGGTAAGTGCAATGGAAGTCTGTCCATCAGCCTTTGCTGCCTCGATCAATTGTTCGGGCTTGCAAGCAGCATCAAGAAGAGAATAATGTGTATGATTATGGAGATGTACGAAATCAGGCATAGATAGGTCTTATGATTCATTGCAAACATAGCGTTTTTTACCCCTTTTTACGGGGCTTTCTTTCCACAAATAATTTATCTTTCACAGGGCTTTTGGGATGACTAAATTTGTTACTCTTTTCATGTCAATTCGGATTTGAATTGTGAATTCAGCACATCTTCCATCGAAGGCAGAATCCAGAGCGATGAATATTTCCCTGATAGTGGGTATTCTCATGCTAGGATTGAAATGGACTGCCTATGTTTTAACCGGATCCATCGCCATTTTCTCCGATGCAATTGAGACAATCGTCCATATCGCAGCCGTTGGTTTTGCATGGTATAGTTTACGGATTACATATCGACCACCGGATGAAGATCATCATTTTGGACATGACAAAATCACATTCTTCTCGGCCGGACTTGAAGGCGCGCTCATCATTTTGGCGGCCATCATCATTATTCAAACAGCCATAGACAAATTGATTTCCGGGGTAACACTGGAGCAAGTTGGTTATGGTACAGCCCTTACGGCAACAGCTGCAGTCATCAATACGATACTTGGAATCTTTCTGGTCAAAACAGGAAAGAACAATAATTCTTTCATTATTGAAGCCAATGGTCGACATATCCTCACTGATGCATGGACTTCCGCTGGTGCAATTGCCGGTTTACTACTTGCCTTTTTGACAGGCGCTTATTGGATAGATCCTCTCATGGCATTATTCTTTGGCGCGAATATCATCTTTGAAGGTGGAAAACTGATTCGAAGAAGTATTCAAGGCTTGATGGATAAAACTGACCCTGAACTTTTTACTTCGGTAAACACCATATTGCAACAACAATGTCATGCATTGGGAATATCATTTCACAGATTGCGTTTGAGAGTTTCAGGGAATTATGTGTACATTGATTTTCACCTTCAATTCCCCGATGAAACTACGATTGAGCATGCCCATTTGCAAGCCACTGAAATCGAACATTTGATTTCTGCTTCGATCGCTCAGCCATGTGATATCGTCACACATTTGGAAAGCACTTCACATCATCCGCCGGATCATATCTGAATTACATGGTCCTTTGTTTACGATATGCATTCACCGCTTTGGCATGATCCGTGCCATTAGTAGTGAACACATGCTCGCCTGTTCCGTCCCCTTTTGCAACAAAAAAGATATATGCATGTTTCTCGGGTTGGAGCGCGGCGAGTATAGACTCTCTGCCCGGGCAATTTATTGGGCCGGGTGGCAAACCGGCATACTTGTGTATTATATGGATTGTCAACCCTAAGATCGCTATAGAATAATCTCTTCCTCTTTCCAATAGCATATTGCACGGTTGGATCCGCCTCCAATTTCATTCCCCGCTTTAGTCTATTGTGATATACTCCGCTAATTCTATTTCGCTCACTTGCTACAGATGCCTCTGCTTCGATGATGGAAGCAAGCGTAAGTATTTCATGTTTTGTATAAGAACTGCCTTTCTGTAAATCAGCACACTCTTTATCCCAAAACAACTGATGTATCACTGCAAGCTTTTTTATTATGTCTTGTGCTTTTTGTTTTTTGTACAAATTATATGTGTCAGGCATGCAATATCCTTCCATAGAAGATTGCTTCACTCCAAGACTTTTACAAACGGAATCATCATTGACCAATCGCATAAATGAGAGAGAATCCAAAGCAATTCGCTTTTGAAGTATGGATGCTATTTTTCGAAGATTAGATCCTTCGGGTATGACCACATTCATGGTCATTCCCGCTTCACCGGAGAATATCAATTTCAAAACTCTTGCATGAGAAAATGTTGGTTGCAAAGTAAACTCACCCGCGCTGCACTGCTTCCCCGAAATAAATTCATACATGGATGCTATCACATAAAAGACATATGGATGTTTAATTGCATTTGCATCCGATAGAATGGTGATGCTGGAAGAAAGAGAAGAATCCTTGATCTTGATATCAACTGGCTTGGAAAGCGGAATATTCGAGAACATATAGAACATCGATAGAATGATCATTGAGACTATTCCAATCAATGATGCAATCCACCATGTTTTAGCTGATATATGAGATTTTTTCTTCGCCACGAATGATTCCGATCAATTTACTCTTGAATGATGATTGGAAGTGATTCACGCTCATCATCGGCTTGAATGATCAACATATATCCGCCGGGATGGAATTCACCAACATTGAGGGTCATCGAATATTCTCCACTTGGTGAATTTGGCAATGTGAAGAGTTGCATTTTTTGACCCGACATAAACTGCACCAAAGAAATCTCAGTATTCCTGGACTCTTTCAATGTAAATGTAATGCGTGATTGATTCGAACCAATCGAAATTGGATGTGGCTGAATTGTCAGTTTTGAAATCCGCTTTAATGCCAAATCCGTGATTGCACTCTTGATTGTTACCTCGCATTTTCCATTGGCAATGAGTGAGTCTTCCACTCCGAATGCTTCATAGTAGAAAGGCATTGTGATGCAATCTCTTCCGATGGAAACCGTGTCACGATCGCGCTTAGTTTCATAGACAGTATCAATGATTTCAATCGGCGCATAACAAATTGGAATAATCGCCGTATCACCGGGCTGAATGCTCAATGGAAGTATGGATCGTGGAATGCTGAATCGTATATTTCGAGCAAATGAAACTTCATTGACCAATTGTACAAATAAGCCTGTATTGATCAATACTATGCTGTCGCAATACACTGAACCAATTGCAATTCCACCAATGTTATTGAGCTTTGAGCTTGGCGATACCGAATTTATCGTGAATCCGGGGATTGTATCTTTATAGGATGCAATATTTCCATTCTTGTCTTCTGCTTGTATGTCATAAAACGCATCTTTATAGATATCCTGAACACAAAGATTCAATGCACGAACTGCATCTGTATTTGGAAATGCATTTTGCCATTTGATATTTGAAGATTGAGAAACAGTGACATCTTTTAAGCCACCATCTGTGGGAGTAGAATCGGCGATGATCACATAATGACATGTATTGCATGAATCAGGCAAAGCAGAGATCAATGGCTTTTGTTTATCGAGATATGTGATCAATGAGAATGAAGCAATATCGCGCATCATGCAGGCATCTTCAATGAAGATTGAATCTGTAACAGTCTCTTCATCATTTGATGAATAGCATACACGAACAATATAGTCTTGTCCCGGCTTAATCGTGATANTACGATTACCTGCAATGGTAAATTTCGAAGCAATACCCTTTGCATTTTTGATACTGATT
>JGI25921J50272_10000535_pt1 | contig 12343 bp, 9 predicted proteins | sample LauGreSu1BDMLBSD_2_FD_50272 | JGI IMG/M metagenome (IMG submission 50272) | reverse complement strand
GAAACTAAATTGGCCGATATGAGATTGATCTCTGGTATCCCACCTTGGGTACAGATGTATTTTGATCGCTTATCGGAAGTTTCGGGCGGGAAAAAGATCAAAAATATCTTTCAAAACTTCAGCCTCTTCGTTTATGGTGGGGTTAATTTTGAACCGTACCGTGCCCGTTTGGAGGAAAGTATCGGTAAGAAAGTGGATAGCATAGAGACTTATCCAGCCTCAGAGGGTTTCATCGCTTATCAGGATTCACAAACTGAAAAAGGGCTATTGCTTTTGCTTAATTCGGGTATTTTTTATGAATTCATCCCGGTAGGGACTTATCATCAGGAGAAGCCGGTACGCTTATCGCTTGAAGAAGTAGAATTGAATGAAAATTATGCCTTGATCCTGAATACCAATGCCGGACTTTGGGGATACAGTATAGGTGATACCGTTAAGTTTGTTTCTAAAAATCCCTATCGAATTGTTGTTACGGGGCGGATCAAACATTTCATTTCGGCATTTGGTGAACATGTGATTGGGGAAGAAGTGGAAGAGGCCCTGCTTTCGGTTGCGCAACAAGAAGGAGTAGAAATTACCGAATTTACGGTGGCACCTCAGGTTAATCCGCCAGAAGGAGGCTTGCCATACCACGAGTGGTTCATTGAATTTGCCAAGGCCCCAACAAACATGGATCAATTCGCCCTTCGGGTAGATGCAGCTTTGCAGCAAAAGAATGTTTATTACCAGGATTTGATAGCCGGTAAAATTTTACAAACTTTGGTCATCCGCAGTTTAAAGCAGGGTAGCTTCATTCATTACATGAAATCGCAGGGAAAGTTGGGTGGACAAAATAAAGTTCCACGCTTATCCAACGATCGAAAAATTGCAGATGAGCTGATTACATACATCAAATAAACCTTTGAAAACTAAACAGATTGCCATATTAGGTGCTACCGGAAGTATAGGTACGCAAGCTCTCGAGGTAGTGAGGGCTAACCCCGATCGTTTTCAGGTTGCTGTACTTTCTGCACAAAACAATGTGGAGCTTTTGGCAGCACAAGCCTTGGAATTTCGCCCGCAATGGGTGGTGATTGGCGATGAGCAGAAGCTTCCCATCCTCAAAAATTTACTAAAAGACACACCCATTCAAATTGCTGCAGGTGCCAATGCACTGAAAGAAGTAGTTTGTTTACCCCATCTGGATGTAGTTTTAACTGCTTTGGTTGGCTTCGCCGGATTAGAACCCACCCTGGCAGCCATTGCAGCCGGAAAAGACATCGCCCTGGCTAATAAGGAAACATTGGTGGTAGCCGGCGACCTGGTGACCCGTATGGCCAAGAAACATGGAGTACAAATTTTACCGGTTGACTCAGAGCATTCTGCAATTTTTCAGTGTTTAGTAGGAGAGGCTCAAAATCCAATAGAAAAGATTTATTTAACGGCCTCAGGGGGGCCTTTCAGAGGAAAAAACCGCGATTTTCTTGCTAATGTGCGGAAAGAACAAGCCCTTAAACACCCTAACTGGGTGATGGGCGCTAAAATCACGATCGATTCGGCCAGTCTGATGAACAAGGGCTTGGAAGTGATCGAAGCAAAATGGTTATTTGATTTGCAAGCCGATCAAATTGAGGTGATCGTACATCCACAATCCATCATTCACTCATTGGTTCAGTTTGAAGATGGTTCCATGAAAGCGCAAATGGGTTTACCAGATATGAAACTGCCCATTCAGTATGCATTGGCTTATCCGCAACGAGTGGCTAACCAATTTCCGCGTTTCAATTTCATGGATTATCCGCAACTCACTTTTGAGCAGCCAGACCTGAGCACATTTAGAAATCTGGCCTTGGCATATGAAGCTCTCCGCCTCGGTGGCAACATGCCTTGTATCATCAATGCCGCAAATGAAGTAGTAGTGGCAGCATTTTTGAGAGATCAAATCGGATTCTTGCAAATGAGTGAGGTAATTGAACAATGCATGCAAAAAATTAAATTGGTGGCGCAGCCTGATTTGGCCGCTTACCTGCAAACTGATGCAGAAACCCGTAAATTAGCAGAGGCGCTGGTAACAAGTCTAAATTTTAAACATCTAAACTAAAAACAAGTACATGGACGGATTGATTATGGCAGGACAACTGCTGTTAGGGTTATCGATATTAGTGATTTTACACGAATTGGGCCACTTTTGGGCTGCCCGGGCCTTTGGTATCAAGGTGGAGAAATTCTATTTATTTTTTGATGCCTGGGGTTTTAAATTATTTCATTTCAACTATAAAGGTTGCGAATATGGTATCGGCTGGTTGCCCCTGGGAGGTTATGTAAAAATTGCCGGAATGATCGATGAATCGATGGATACCGAACAATTGGCTGGTCCGCCACAAGCTTGGGAGTTTCGTTCTAAACCGGCTTGGCAGCGACTAATTGTCATGCTTGGAGGAGTTACCGTAAATATCATCTTAGGTATTTTTATTTTCTGGATGCTCACCTTCAAATACGGTGAAACCTATATTCCGAATGATAAATTGCCCTATGGCATTGCACCTGGCACCGTAGGTAAAACCATTGGCCTGGAGGCGGGCGACCGGATCCTTGCCGTGAATGGTCAAACTGTAGAACGATTTGAAGAGTTGAGCAGTTCTAAGGTGTTGCTGGGGAATAGTCAGTTAAGTGTTTTAAGAAATGGAGCGCAAAAAGAAATCGTGGTGCCAGGAAATATCCTCGATCAGGTGGCCGACGAAGGAATTGCCTCTTTTATCCAACCTAGGATCAAATTAGGGGAAATCAGAGAACTGGTTGCCGACGGCCCTGCTGCAAAAGCCGGATTAAAGGAAAAAGATCGGATTTTAAGTATTAATTCTTTACCATTAACCTATTTTGATCAACTTCAAGATCAATTAAAAACTTTCAAAAATAAAGAAGTCAAACTGGGGGTTTTACGCGGCTTAGATACACTTTCACTCGCCGCAAAAGTGAACGAAGAGGGAGCCTTGGGCTTCTTCATCAACCCGGTGGTTGACATCCCAACTGAAACTAAAAATTACAATTTGGCCGCTGCACTTCCGGTTGGAGCTGCCAAAGCCTGGGGTTCATTCATGGACAATGCGAAAGGAATTGCCAAGGTGGTAACTGGTGAAGTAAAGGCGAACAAAGCTTTCACTGGTCCAATCGGTATTGCTACCATGTTCGGCAGCACAGTTAACTGGATTAAATTCTGGAGTTTGGTAGGTTTGCTATCGATGGCGCTAGCCCTCATGAATTTATTACCTATACCTGCCCTTGATGGCGGCCACGCAGTTTTTCTGTTAATTGAGATGATCAAAGGCAAACCTTTGAGCGATCGTTTTATGGAAAAAGCGCAAATGGTTGGCTTTTTCATTCTGATGGCGCTGATGGTTTTTGTTTTTGGTAACGATATCTTTAAACATTTTATCAAGTAATTCAATATGAATTATTTTGAGTTGTATGAATTGCCGCTTTCTTTTGGGCTGGATGAGGCCCAGCTCAAGCGTAAATTTTATGAACTAAGCAAGCGCTTCCACCCCGACTTTTATATTAACGAAAGTGCGGAGAAGCAAGCCGAAATATTGGAACTGTCCACTCTCAACAACAAGGCTTATCAGGTGCTTTCCGACCCTTCAAAGCGTATTGCTTATGTTTTAGAGCTAAAAGGTTTGTTGACGGAGGATGAATCTTATCAGTTGCCGAAGGATTTTTTAATGGAGATGATGGAGGTGAACGAGGCCTTGATGGAAATGGAATTTGATAAAGATGAAAATACCTTACAGGAGATAGTTGGGAGAGTAACAGCAATGGAGCAGGCCATTCAGGATGAATTAGTAGCTTGCACAAGAGCTTTATCTGATGCAAATGACGCTCAACAGCACGATCTCTACCTGAAAATGAAAGATATTTGGTATCGACAAAAATATTTGTTGCGAATTAGGGAGAGTTTAAATAGATTTGCAGCCCGCTAACGCGATGCCCAGGTGGCGGAATTGGTAGACGCGTCGGTCTCAAACACCGATGGGAAACCGTGCCGGTTCGACTCCGGCCCTGGGTACACTTAAAAGAAGTCACTCTTAACTAGGGTGGCTTTTTTTATTTTCCTTTCATTACCCTAAATTTTTTGGTACAACTTCAACAAAAATGTGGAGGTCATCAACAGTAAATCAGGAATTTATAATTGTATTTTTGTTTTTGAACAACCAACTTAGAATAAGTTTTTTTCAAGAGAACCCTTTAAAATCAATTTATGAACTATTTTCTTGTAGGGTTTTATTTCAGCTTATTCTCCATCGGCATCTTAATTGGCTCGGTGATCATTACAAAAAACCGAAAATCTTTAGCGTATACATTTTTCGGATTATACAACTTAATAACCGCCTGGGGTTTCCTTATCTCATTTTTACTTTTTAGTGGACTTATTCTCCAGTACCCTCATTTCTTTCGTACAGCAGCTCCGCTTCATTATCTATGGGGCCCGCTTTCTTATCTCTTTGTCAGAAATCTTCTAAGTTCTGATAATCGATTCTACAAAACAGACTTCCTTCATTTTATTCCTTTCGTTCTTCATTTTATTGAATTAACACCATTTTTTTTCAGTTCTGCGGAAATTAAAATCACCTTACTGAAGGGAATGCTTGCAGAGGGTAATCGGTTTGGTGTGTATGAAGGCCTACTAACCTCTTACTGGCATGGTTTACTGAAGTTTACACAAATGCTGATTTACAACATAATTCAGTGGAAGCTATTGATCAATTTCAAAAAAACCAAAAATCAATCCTTTAAAAAGAGTAATCAAACCATCATTGATTGGGTTGCATTCTTCAATACTTCCAGCCTGATTATGATTTTTATTGTTCAATACCACCGCATCTTTTTATCTAAAGGTGGTTCCTCCATGTTGAGTATAGCAGATTTAACCTTCTACATATACTATCTATTGATTTGGTATTACTTGCTCTACAAGCCAGAATTATTGAATGGTATCAAGTTAAGCCATGTGGTTCCAGAGAAAGAAGCAGATTCAAGAAAAAGTAGTGCACTTAGATTGCGGAACAATATCGAGTATGAAACAATTATTCGAAAGTTAGAGACCTATATGCAGGCCAATCAACCTTTCCTGGTTGAAGATTTAAATGTAGCGATGGTTTCATCCAATATTTATATTCCCGAGCAAAAAATTTCAAAGGCTATCAAATATAAATTCGGTATCAATTTTCCGGAGTATGTTAATCAGTACCGTATTGCATATATAGAGGAGAATATCAAGTCGAATCCGGATTGGAATACTTATACCATCGAAGGCATGGCGTTTAGCGCAGGCTTCAATTCAAGGAACGCATTCTATACGGCCTTCAGAAAAATCAAAGGGACTACCCCCAGTTCCTATTTTAAATCAAAGTAATTATTTCCCGGTTTTATTAGAATATAAGATGACATTGGAATTATAGATGTTTAAACATATATTCTGTATTATTGTGAATAAAAATTGATAGAGATGACAAATTATATTGAAAAACTGAACTGGCGTTATGCAACTAAACGCATGAACAACACACCTGTTGCAGAAGATAAATTGAACCGTATTGTAGAAGCCATACAATTGGCTCCAACTTCTTTGGGACTGCAGCCATTTAAACTTTTGGTGATTAAAGATGCAGCAACAAGAGCTAAAATTGCACCGGCTATCTACAACCAGCCACAAATTACAGAAGGTGCTGCCGTTTTGGTATTTGCAGTTTGGGAGAATGCCGGGATAAAAGAGGTAGATGCTTACATTAACCAAATTGCTGCGGAGCGCAATGCACCACTGGAGGCTTTGGCAGATTTTAAAGGGATGATTTTAGGCGCTATTGACGGGAAAACTCCCGCTGAATTGCAGTTGTGGTTTGCGAAGCAAGCCTACATCGCATTAGGTTTTGGATTGGTTGCAGCTGCGTTTGAAGGTGTAGACAGTACTCCAATGGAAGGTTTTGATCCTGCCGCTTTAGACCTGGCTTTAGGCCTAAATGAAAAAGGTTTAAAAAGTGCGGTGGTATTGGCAGTGGGTAACAGAGATGAGTCAAACGATTACCTGTCGAATGCCAAAAAAGTAAGAAGACCTCAATCAGAATTTGTAGAAGTTATTTAATTAGGTTTGGTATAATGGTAGTCCTCAGCAATTTCACTGAGGACTTTTTTATTTAATAGCGATATATTTATCAATAAATTCGGCACACAAAAAAATCACATGTATAAATCCTGTTTTTTTGCATTATTAATAATTTTCAGTTCAGGACTCTTTGCGCAGCAAATCGATCCCAATCATATTCAAATTGCCCGCGACCAATGGGGAGTACCACATATTTTTGGTAAAACCGATGCGGAAGTAGCGTACGGTTTGGCTTGGGCACATGCTGAAGATGATTTTGCCACCATTCAAACTTCTTTTCTGGCAGGAAAAGCCATGTTAGGTTTGTTAAAAGGCAAAGAAGGAGCCCAGGTAGATTATGTGGTACAGTTGCTAAGGGCCAAAGAGCTGGTAGATGCTCGTTATGAGCAGGATATTTCTCCGGAGTTCAAAACCATTTTAACTGCTTATTGCCAGGGTTTTAATCAATATGCAAAAACGCACAAGAAAGAGGTACTGGTTTCGGAGCTCTTTCCGGTAACGCCAAAAGATATGCTGGCCTTCTCGGTATTGCAATTGGCCATTAGTTCGGGAGCAGACCAAGCATTGAAATCAATATTTGAAGGCAAAGTTGCCATTTTAGAAGAATTGAAGCCGGGTGGATCGAATGCATTCGCATTTAATTCCTCTAAAACCACTGATGGGAAGGTTTACCTCAACATCAATGCCCACCAGCCATTGGAAGGCCCCGTTGCCTTTTATGAAGCACATTTAAACAGTGAAGAGGGCTGGAATATTTTAGGAGCCTTATTTCCTGGGGCACCCAGCATTTTGCATGGCGTAAATGAAAATTTAGGTTGGGCACATACAGTGAATTATCCTGACAAATTAGATGTATATCAGCTCGAGATGAATCCTGCCAATCCAAAACAATATAAATTTGATGGATCATGGATCGATCTGGAAGAAAAAATGATTCCCTTGAAAATTAAATTGGGAGGCCTGTTGCCTATTCAGGTAAAAAAAGCCGGGTATTGGAGTAAATATGGTCCAACAGCTATTACTAAAAAAGGAACTTTCAGCATCAGAGCAGGTGCTCTGGATGAGATCAGGGCTTTGGAGCAGTGGTTCAAAATGAATAAAGCCAAAAATTACTCCGAGTTCAGGAAGGTATTGGAAATGGGTGCTATTTCGGGTTATAACTTGGTTTATGCTGATAAGCGAGATACCATTTTTTACCTGAGCAATGGTAAATTGCCCCTGCGTGATCCTTCTTATAATTGGAAAGGAACCCTTCCGGGCAATACCTCCAAAACACTTTGGTCGGCTTATCATCCCATCAGTGATTTACCTCAGGTATTGAACCCTGCATCGGGCTATGTATTCAATACCAATCACTCACCTTTTAATGCTACCGCATCATCAGATAATATAATTGAAACTAATTACGATAAGACCATGGGTTACGAAACCTGGAATAACAATCGTAGTGTGCGTTTCATGGAACAAATAGCTCCATTGGAAAAAGTGAGTTTTGAGGATTTCAAAAGAATCAAGTTTGATTTGCAATTGCCTAAAAAACTTGCTTTTTTTACCAATACAGATAGCTTGTTTCTGTTAGATGAACAAAAAAATGCAGATATTGCAGACCTGATCAGGATATTGAAAAACTGGGATCGCAAAGCGGATACCACAAGCATTGGCGCCAGTATTTTTACACACACTTATTATCATCTGGAACAAAAACTAAAGAGAGAGGGTAGAAGTTTTGGAGTATTAACTACTGCAGAGAGCCGTGCTGCATTACTCGAGACCAAAAATCACTTTAACAAATATTATAGCTCAGTTAATGTGCCCTATGGCCAGTATCAACGTTTGATAAGAGGAGACAAGAGTTTGGCAGTGGCCGGTATGCCCGATGTTTTGGCGGCCATGCATGCCGATCCCTATAAAAATGGACAAATTAAAGCCAAACAGGGAGATGCCTACATTGCTTTGGTACGGTTTGGCAAAGATGGACCCGAGATTGAAAGTATCAATGCCTATGGTGCTTCTGCTAATCCCAAAAGCCCGCATTATACCGACCAAATGGACCTTTTTGTGAAACAGAAAACTAAAAAAATGACGCTGAACAAGGCAGAAGTTTTACAACAGGCCAAACGTGTTTACCATCCACAATAGCTCGAGCATATTTTAAGCTTTAATATTTGTTTAAGAGCAGATAAAAGCTTAGTTTTGCCGTCCAAATAAATCCTAAATGCGGAAGTGGCGTAATTGGTAGCCGCACCAGACTTAGGATCTGGCGCCGCAAGGCGTGGGGGTTCGAGTCCCTTCTTCCGCACCACATTCCCCACCTTGAACCGTGGGGAATTTTTTTAAGAAACAAAAGCTGATAAAAATGAATATCACACAGGAAAAAATCGATCAACTGAATGCGCTTATCAAGGTACAAATCAAACCTGAAGATTATCAGGCTAGGGTAGAAAAAGCCATTAAAGACCATGCTAAAAAGGTAAAAATCCCTGGTTTCCGTCCCGGAATGGTGCCTGCTGCCCATATCAAAAAAATGTATGGTAAAAGCATTTTAGTCGATGAGATCAATAATTTGTTGAGTGATACCGTTAATAATTACATCAGCGAAAATAAAATTGAAGTATTGGGCCAGCCATTGCCTAAGTTGGGCGATAACAAGGAATTCAATTGGGATTTTCAGGATGAATTTGAGTTCAACTACGAATTAGGCCTTGCTCCAGAATTTGAAGTGGCTTTCTCTTCAAAAGACAAATTGACTGCCTATACCATTAAAGTGGACAAAGAAACATTGGCTTCACGTATTAAAAATTTACGTCGCAGCTATGGAAAAATGACCAATCCCGATGTTTCGGCCGATGATGATGTATTATTTGGCGAATTGAAACAATTGGCTTCTGATGGTAAAGTTTTCGAAGGTGGTTTTGCCAACGATAAAGCATCTATCCGCTTAGATTTGGTAACTGATAAGAAAATTCAGAAAAGCCTCATCGGTTTGAAGAAAGACGATGTGGTGAAAATTGACTTGGACAAAGCTTTCGATAGCAATGCTACGGTAATTGCTCGTTTGCTGAACATCGAAGAGGATGCGGTGAAAGGCTTGAAATCTACCTTCGAGTTTACGATCAAAAACGTAAACCGTTTAGAAGAAGCAGATCTTACCCAAGAATTTTTCGATAAATTATTTGGTCAAGATGCAGTTAAAACTGAAAAAGAATTCGAAGCCAAAATTACCGAAGAACTGGAGAGCATGATGCAGCAAAACGCTGAACAACGCTTACAAACCGACCTTTATAATTTCGGATTGAATAAGGTTAAATTCAATTTACCTGATGCATTTTTAAAACGCTGGTTGCAAGCTACCAACGAAAATCTGAGTGCAGAAGAAATCGAAAAAGACTATGAAAATTTCGCGAAGAATTTGAAATGGACTTTGATCGAGAACAAAATAATCAAGGATAATAATATTGAGATCAAATACGAAGACGTATTTCAGGCCGCAAAAACACGCTTAGATGCCCAATTCCGCATGTACAGCCCACAGCCTTTGCCTGAAGAGCAATTGGCTCAGTATGCCGTTCAGTTTTTACAAGAAAAAGAAAATGCCAATCGTATTTTCGAAGAGGTGAAAGCTCAAAAGGTGTTTGAATATTTAAAATCAGTGGTTACCTTAGATAGGAAGGAAATAGCCTACAATAAGTTCTTAGAATTAGCCTAAACAATTAGATCATGAGCATCGATAAAAACGAATTCCGTAAGTACGCCGTAAAACACCACCGCATTGGCAGTCAGCACGTAGATGGGTTCATTGCCCGTGTGGAGCAGAGCGCCATTCCAATGTCGATGACGCCCTACATTATTGAAGAGCGCCAGTTGAATGTGGCTCAAATGGACGTTTTTTCCCGTTTAATGATGGACCGCATCATTTTCTTAGGCGATGCCATTTACGATAATATTGCCAATATCATCCAGGCGCAGCTGCTGTTCTTACAGTCCGCCGATGCCAAGCGTGATATCCAAATTTATATCAATTCACCGGGTGGTTCGGTATATGCAGGTTTAGGTATTTATGATACCATGCAGTACATCAGTCCAGATGTGGCCACTATTTGTACCGGTATGGCTGCTTCTATGGCTGCCGTATTGCTTTGCGCCGGCGCTTCTGGTAAGCGTGCCGCTTTGCAACACTCCAGGGTGATGATTCACCAGCCGCTGGGTGGGGTACAAGGTCAGGCTTCAGATATCGAAATTACTGCCCGTGAGATCTTGAAATTGAAAAAAGAATTATACGAAATCATTGCCAAGCACTCTGGTGCACCTTACGAAAAAGTGCACGATGCTTCTGACCGCGATTACTGGATGATTGCACAAGAAGCTAAAGATTTTGGTATGATTGATGAGGTTTTGGCGGGTACACCAATTAAAAAATAATGGCCAAAAACACCAAAGATATCAAATGTTCCTTCTGCGGATCGGGTAAACAGGATAGCCTCATGTTAATTGCCGGTCTGGATGCGCACATTTGCGATAAATGTGTATCACAAGCCAGCCAAATTTTAACAGAAGAGCTCAGTTTGCGTAAAAATAAAAATGCGCAAACCGCAGCTCGTTTGCTCAAGCCTATTGAGATCAAAGAACATTTGGATCAATATGTGATTGGTCAGGAGCAGGCAAAAAAGGTATTGTCGGTAGCGGTTTACAATCATTACAAACGTCTTAATCAGAAAATTGATAAAGATGAAGTAGAAATTGAGAAATCGAACATCATCATGGTGGGAGAGACCGGCACCGGTAAAACTTTATTGGCTAAAACCATCGCCAAAGTTCTAAATGTACCTTTCTGTATTTGCGATGCAACTGTTTTAACCGAAGCAGGATATGTGGGCGAAGACGTAGAAAGTATCCTAACCCGATTATTGCAAGCTGCAGATTACGATGTAAGTGCCGCCGAAAGGGGTATTGTTTACATTGACGAAGTGGATAAAATTGCTCGTAAAAGTGATAATCCATCCATCACTCGTGATGTATCTGGAGAAGGAGTGCAACAGGCATTACTGAAGATATTGGAGGGGACCGTAGTGAACGTACCACCTCAAGGCGGACGTAAACATCCCGATCAAAAAATGATCCCGGTCAATACCAATAACATTCTCTTTATTTGTGGAGGAGCGTTCGACGGGATTGAGAAAAAAATTGCCAAGCGTTTACGTACCCAAACCCTGGGCTACAAGGTAGAAAAAGAACAACAAGAGGTAGATCTTGAAAATCTTTATAAATACATTACACCACAAGATCTCAAGTCATTCGGCCTAATCCCGGAACTCATTGGCAGGTTACCAATTGTTACTCATTTGAATCCACTGGACCGTGCTACCTTGAAGAGTATTTTGAGTGAGCCCAAAAATTCCCTGATCAAACAATATCAAAAATTATTTGATTACGAAGGAATTAAGCTGGACTTCGCTCCAGAAGTATTAGATTTTGTGGTAGATAAAGCCATGGAATTTAAACTCGGAGCCCGTGGTCTCCGCTCCATTTGTGAAGCCATCATGATGGATGCCATGTTTGAAATACCTTCTGGTGAACCGATCAATGAATTCTTCATCACCTTAAGTTATGCCGAGGAAAAATTTGATAAATCAGATTTAAAGAAATTAAAAGTTGCCTAATCTAAAACCCCGAGCTATCGGGGTTTTTTGTAATACAATAAGATATGAACGAAGAAAAACAAGTAAAAAAAGACGCAAAAATTGTCGCCCAATCAAAATCAGTGGCCGAGGTTAACACGCCAGTTAAAAAGGGATTAAAGAGTAAGGAAGAAATTGTTAAAAACTGGTTACCACGATATACAGGCCGTCCACTTGAAGACTTCACAGGTTATGTACTGTTAACCAATTTTTCTAAATACCTGCAATTGTTTTCCGAATGGCATGACAATGCCCCCATCATAGGATTGGATAAACCGATGCAAAGTGTTTCGGCCAACGGCATTACCTTGATCAATTTCGGTATGGGAAGTGCGATGGCAGCCACCATGATGGATTTGTTAAGTGCCATTAATCCGAAAGCGGTGTTGTTTCTGGGTAAATGTGGCGGACTCAAAAAGAAAAACCAGATAGGTGATTTGATTTTGCCCATTGCGGCCATTCGTGGCGAAGGTACATCCAACGATTATTTCCCGGCCGAAGTACCGGCATTGCCTTCATTTGCGCTCCAAAA
>JGI25921J50272_10000534_pt1 | contig 12347 bp, 9 predicted proteins | sample LauGreSu1BDMLBSD_2_FD_50272 | JGI IMG/M metagenome (IMG submission 50272) | reverse complement strand
CAAGCCCAGTCCCCTGAATTTTTGCCGGCTGTTAAAGAACCATTGAGTGCATTGGTGGCCAACCACATGATGTTTGCCCTTGTTTCATAATCCGCAGGATGATCTTTTACCTTCAAACCGTAGGTAATTGCCAATCGAATAATTGCGGCCGTATGCAAATCAGTTAAAGGTGCATTACCGCTACCGAAAAATTGCTCCAAACAGTGTGCAATTAGATCAGAAACACCGTAAGCCGTATAATCTGCAGGTACGGTAGTAGTAAAGGAAGGATCGAGGTAAGAAACCTTGGGATAAAGTAAGGGATGTCCATAGCCTCTTTTTGATCCATTCTCGGTGTCTTGCAACACGGTAAATGGATTCATTTCGGTGCCGGTGGCGGCCAAGGTTAGGATGGTAATGATAGGGAGGGCTTTTTCGGGTTTTGCCTTTTGCAGGTAGAAATCCCAAGTGGAATGATCTACATAAAAACCCATGGCAACGGCTTTCGCCGTATCAATCACTGAACCGCCCCCCAAGGCAATTACCATCTCGGCGTTAAAAGATTTAGCTTGTTTTACTGCTGCATCTGCATCTTGATAGATCGGATTGGATTTAATCCCTTCGAAGGTGCTATGCTCGATGCCACAAATGTTGAGTAGAGATACTAGACGGGCATATAGACCGCTCGCTTTCACCGAACCTTTTCCAATAACAATTAATGCTTTTTTACCAATTGGACTGATTTCTTCGGCTATTTGATCAATTATATCTTTCCCAAAAATAACCTTGGTGGGGTTGTATCGTATAAAATTCTGCATCAATGGTGGTGTATCGTATGCAATATACTCTAAATTAATTAATTACGCTAAGAATCAAATAAATAATGTGTTAAGAGATATTGTTATTTGATATTTAGAGAGAGGTTCTTCATGTTTGTATAGATATTTTTTACATTCATGAACAACCAACCTTCGTCTAAGAATATTCCTTTATTGATCATTGTAGCCGCATTGGGCTATTTTGTCGATATCTATGATTTACTGCTTTTTTTAATCGTTAAAAACAAAAGTTTAATGGATTTAGGTGTCAGCTCAGCTGATCTGACCGATACCGGATTGGCTTTGGTCAATTGGCAAATGGCTGGTTTGCTAAGTGGTGGTATTCTTTGGGGAATTTTAGGGGATAAAAAAGGCCGCCTCACTGTCCTCTTTGGATCTATTTTAATGTATTCCTTGGCGAATATCGCCAATGGAGCCATACAAGATATCAGCTGGTATGCACCCTTAAGATTTATTGCAGGTGTGGGATTGGCAGGGGAGTTGGGGGCCGGAATTACCTTGATTAGTGAGAGTATGAGCAAAGAAAATCGGGGTTATGGCAGCATGATTGTAGCCGGAGTAGGTTTAATGGGTGCCGTGGCAGCCTATTTTGTTGGGGCCAGCTTCGATTGGAGAATCGCTTATTATGTTGGAGGAATTTTAGGACTGCTATTATTGGCATTGAGAATCGGGGTACTTGAATCGGGTATGTTTGCTAAAATTAAAGACCAAGGCCTTAAACGGGGAGAGTTTTTAATGCTCTTTAATGATAGAAATAGATTTAAGAAATACATTAACAGCATCTTAATCGCAGTTCCTGTATGGTTTGTGGTAGGAATATTGGTCAATATTGCTCCAGACTTCGCCGGTCCACTCGGAATCAAAGAACCCATTGATTCTGGAAAAGGAATCATGTTTACTTATGTAGGGATTGCCTTTGGAGATTTCTTAACCGGCGGACTCAGTCAATTATTCAAAACCCGTAAAAAGGTGGTTTTTGTGTTTTTGAGTTTAACCTATGCAGGTATTTTATTCTTCTTACTTTCTACGGGGCTCACAGCCAACGGTTTTTATGCTTTGTGCGTATACTTTGGTATAGCTACTGGTTATTGGGTTGTATTCGTTACCATGGCCTCTGAGGCATTTGGAACCAATTTGAGGGCAACGGTGACTACAACGGTACCAAACTTTGTGAGAGGCTCTTTAATTTTGGTGAGTGCATTGTTTACTTATTTAAAACCTGAGATGGGTATTGTAAATGCCGCTTTGTTAGTGGGTAGCCTTACTGTTTTTGTCGCTTTTTGGGCGCTTTGGAACTTGGAGGAAACCTACGGTAAAGATCTCGATTACGTAGAGAGTAGCGGTGGAACTGGTCTCTAAAATCATTAGATTGTCTAAAAAGGGGGCAAATCTTTAATTTTCAGAAGAAAAAAGCCATTTTTGAATATGATTAATAGGGAACAGATCGCCCAGGATTATCGCCAAATACAAGACGAAATCTGTGCCGGTTTAGAGCATTTAGACGGATTAGCTAGGTTTCAACAAGAAGTTTGGGAGCGTGATGGTGGCGGAGGCGGTCGTACCCGTATCATTCAACATGGAGACATACTCGAAAAAGGAGGCGTCAACTTTTCGGCGGTGGAAGGAAAACTTCCCGAACCTGTAAAAAAAGCATTTAAGGTAGATTCCGATGATTTTTTTGCAACAGGCGTTTCCATCGTAATTCATCCCAATCATCCCTGGGTGCCCATCATTCACATGAATATTCGATATTTCGAAATGAACGAGGAGGTTAGGTGGTTCGGTGGAGGGATCGATTTGACACCCCATTATGTAATTCCGGAGGATGCTACTTTCTTTCATCAGTCATTGAAAAACGTTTGCGACCGTTTCCACACTGATTTTTATCAGCGATTTAAACTTTGGGCCGATGAATATTTTTACATCAAACATCGCCAAGAGACCAGGGGAGTGGGTGGCGTGTTTTACGACCGATTGAACCCCGATAGTGCAGGTATTACATGGGAGGAGATTTTTAGTTTCTCCAAAGAATTGGGGCGTTCTTTTGTACCTATTTATTCAGAAATCGTTAATCGGAACCGAAATAAATCATTCACCCAAGAAGAAAAAGATTGGCAATACCAGCGCAGGAGCCGTTATGCTGAATTTAACCTCGTATACGATGCGGGAACTAAGTTTGGTTTAGAAACCAACGGACGCATCGAATCTATCTTGATGAGTTTGCCTCCACAGGCAAATTGGGTATATGATTTTAAGCCTAAAGCCGGTAGTTTGGAAGAACAAACACTCAACTTTTTAAAAACGGGGATTAACTGGGTTTAAACTCTGTTTTTAAGGATTTTTTGAACCCGGAAAACTTTTCCACATCACGCTTCTTAACACATTCATTTTATTAACTTCGCAATTGCTGTAAAGCATATTAATTCATAGCANTACAATTTATTTGCAGAACCTTATCTAAGCATGGCTGAAGAAACAGTAAATGGAAATTTAGACCCGAATACCGGCCGGATTATCCCTATCAACATAGAAGAAGAAATGAAATCTGCCTACATCGATTATTCGATGTCGGTAATTGTTTCAAGAGCTTTACCCGACGTGCGTGACGGCTTAAAACCGGTTCACAGACGTGTATTGTTTGGTATGCTCGATTTGGGCGTAACCAGCAGTAAACCTTATAAAAAATCGGCACGTATTGTCGGTGATGTATTGGGTAAGTATCACCCGCACGGTGATGCATCTGTTTACGATACCATGGTACGTATGGCCCAGGAGTGGAGTTTGCGCTATCCGATGGTTGATGGACAAGGAAACTTTGGTTCAATTGATGGTGACAGCCCTGCAGCCATGCGTTATACCGAAGCCAGATTGAAAAAGATTGCGGAAGAGATGCTGGCTGATATCAATAAAGATACCATTGATTTTCAGTTAAATTTTGATGATTCCTTAGAAGAACCAACCGTTCTTCCAACTAAGATCCCTAATTTATTGGTGAATGGTGCCTCGGGTATTGCTGTGGGTATGGCTACCAACATGGCTCCTCACAATTTGAGTGAAGTGGTGGATGCCACCATTGCCTACATTGAAAATAACGACATTGATGTTTCAGGCTTGATGCAACATATTAAAGCTCCTGATTTCCCTACTGGTGGTATTATTTACGGTTATGCAGGTGTACAGGAAGCGTTTGAGACCGGTAGAGGCCGTATTGTGATGCGTTCTAAAGCTGAAATTGAAACTTATGGCAACGATCGTGAACGCATCATTGTAACTGAAATACCTTACCAAGTTAACAAAGCCAACATGATTGAGCGTACCGCTGAGTTGGTGAATGAGAAAAAATTAGAAGGTATTTCTGAAATCAGAGATGAATCTGACCGTGAAGGAATGCGCATTGTGTACGAGATTAAACGTGATGCCAATGCTTCTATTGTATTAAACAATTTGTATAAATATACAGCGNTACAAACCTCATTTTCAGTTAATAACATCGCATTNGTAAATGGCCGTCCGATGTTGTTGAATTTGAGAGATTTGATCAAATACTTCGTAGAACACCGTCACGAAGTGGTGATCCGCAGAACCAAATTTGAATTGGCCGAAGCGCAGAAACGTGCTCATATTTTAGAAGGATTATTGATCGCATTAGACCATTTAGATGAGGTGATCAAGTTAATCCGCAATTCTGACACTCCTGAAGATGCCCGTACCGGCTTGATGGAGAAATTCGGCTTGTCGGATATCCAGGCTCGTGCCATTCTCGATATGACACTTCGTCGTTTAACCGGACTGGAGCGTGATAAGATCAAAGAAGAATATGCAGAATTGATGAAAACCATCGAATACTTGCAATCTGTATTGGCAGACGAAAGTTTACGTATGGAAATCATCAAAGGAGAATTGCTGGAAGTGAAAGAGAAGTATGGTGATGAACGTAGATCGACCATTGTACACTCTGCAGAGGACCTGCGCATGGAAGATTTCATCGCCGATGAAGATGTGGTGATTACCATTTCTCACGAAGGTTACATCAAGAGAACTCCATTAACGGAGTATCGCAGACAGGGAAGGGGCGGAAAAGGGGCCATTGGTTCACAATCGCGTGATGAAGACTTTATTGAACACATCATTACCGCTTCTGCTCATAACTACATGTTATTATTTACCGAGGCAGGACGTTGTTTCTGGCTGAGGGCATTTGAGATTCCTGAAGGAACCCGTATTTCAAAGGGAAGAGCTATTCAGAACATCATTAACATCCCTAAAGAGGAAAAAATCAAGGCATTTATCAAGGTGACTAACCTAAAAGATCAGGAATACCTTGAGAACAACTTCATTATCATGTGTACCAAGAAAGGTACCATTAAGAAAACCTCTCTCGAAGCTTACTCCAGACCTCGAGCAAACGGTATCAATGCCATCAATATCAATGAAGGCGACCAATTATTAGAAGCTTGTTTAACAAATGGAGAAAGCGAAATTTTGATGGCTTTACGTTCTGGAAGAGCGATCAGGTTCAATGAATCGACCGTGAGACCAATGGGACGTACCGCTACCGGTGTTCGAGGCATTAGTTTAGCACATGCCAAAGATGAAGTGATCGGCATGATTGCTGTAAACAATCCGGAGGTAACCGTGTTGGTAGTTTCAGAAAAAGGTTACGGTAAACGTACTGATATTGAAGATTATCGCGTTACTAATCGGGGTGGTAAAGGAGTGAAGACCATTAACATTACCGATAAGACCGGAGAATTGGTGGCGATCAAGGATGTGACTGATCAGGATGATTTAATGATCATCAATAAATCAGGTATCGTAATCAGAATTGGTGTGGGAGATTTGAGGGTAATGGGACGTGCCACACAAGGTGTACGGTTAATTACCTTAAAAGAAGAAGATGCCATTGCTTCGATCGCTAAGGTTGACCATGAAGACGAGGAAGAAGAGATCGTTAACAATACCGAAACTTCTGAAACAAACGAGGAAAATAGCGTGGAAGGTGAAGATCCAACAGTAGAATAATCAATTATAAACCATAAATCATGAAAATTAAATCCATTTTAACAGCATTTCTTACCGTGATATGCCTAAGTGCCCTGGCGCAAAAAAATGAGTTAAACAGTGCAAAGGCTAACTATGAGAAATTTGTTCAGCTAAAAGAAGCTGGTTCTGTTGCTTTAGGTAAAGCAAGTATTTTAAATGCCAAAACTTCTATTGATAAAGCTAGTATTAATGAAAAAACCATGAATGATCCTTCAGTTTGGGCTTACAAAGCTTTGGTTAATGCTGAATTAGCTCTTATTGATACTACCAGTACCGCCGATAAGAATTTTAGCGATGCTCAAGAAGCAGTTACAAAAACCCTAAGTCTTGATAAAGAGGGGACTCAAAAAAACAATTTAAAAGTGGTTAGCGATCTTTCTGCTCAATTCTTTTTGAACAAAGGTGTGAAGGCTTACCAAACTCAACAATACGCTTCTGCTTTTGAATTGTTCAATCAATCTTTAACTTATCGTCCAGGGGATACCACCATTACTTATTATTCAGGCTTATCTGCAATCAATGCCCAAAATTATCCGGCAGCTATTGAGAAATATACCGCATTGGTTGAAACCAATTTTTCTTCGGCTCCGCAACTTGCGCTCGATTTATCTAGGTTACATGCCTTACAAAAGGATACCCTCAAGGCAATTGAAGTAGCTTCTAAATTTTCAACCAAATTCAATGATGTTGCGCTGGCAACTCAAGAAATTGAGTTGAGTTTAATGAGTGGAAAAGAAAAGCAGGTGATCGACAAGATCAATGCACAAATTGCAAAAGAACCAGGTAATAAAATTTACCATTTTTACCTAGGTATCGCTTACAGTGCTGCAAAAAACTATAAAAAATCTGAAGAAGCTTATAAAAAATGTTTAGAAATCGATCCTAATTATGAAGATGCTGCCCTCAATTTAGGAAGCACTATTTTGAACCAGGGAATTGATCTTTACAATGCAGCTAACAAATTGCCTGTTTCTAAACAAAAGGAATATGATGTTGCGATTAAACAAGCGAACGCTGAGTTTGACCGTGCATTTCCGTTCTTACAAAAGACGGTAAGCATCAATCCTAAATCAATAGCTGGTTGGGAAAACTTGAAAACTTATTATGTTATCAAAAGAAACCAGGCAAAGATTGATGAAATCAATAAGACGTTATCTACTTTAAGATAATTCATTAGTTTAACTAAGGAGAGAATCCCTGGTATTTTTATGTCGGGGCTTCTTTATTATCAAATACCTACTTAACATAATATTAATTATACAACAAATAGCAGGTTTTGATTTATTTGAATTAAGCTGAGCTTAGTAAATGAAGCAGCCGATCAGATAACTTATTCAAATAGTTGAAATACTCTGATGATGGTTGATAATCTGATTTAGAAATTTCATTACCGAAATAATCATCTAAATAACCATCATATTCGTTGCTTAGTGATAAACGTTTGTTTTCTTGCAAAGGATCTGTTTTAAGCGATTCAAATAAACAAGGAATATTAGCCATGAGTTGATGAACATGTTCTAATACGACCGTCTTGAGTAATATCAACTGATAAAGCTGTTGATTGGCAGGATCATTATCCATGTTCAATTCAGAAATCGAAGTATCAATCTGATCTATATAAGCTGATACCTGGTCATCTTTTAATTTATCAAGTTCCTCATATAAGTTTCTAATTGATGGTTTATTAACATGATTTATTAATCCGTTATCTGGATCAAAAACCAGCCATTTTCTAAATTCAGGCCAGACATTGCTGAGGTCTTTTCCTACCGTTATGGCTTCTAAATGTTTAATTGCCCATTCGAACGCATGATCCTGCGGTAAATGGATGAAAATGGATCTGATCAGTTCGGCCAATACCAAGGGTGTCTGAATAGCATTGGCGTAAGCCTTTACATCCCATGTTTGATCTTGTGAAAGCTTGTTTGCTTTGATGAGTTGCTGCATTCCATGAATACAGCTTAGTTTGAGGTCTGGATTGGATTGGTAAGCTATGTAGTTGTTCATTTTTATCAAATTGATTTGATTAAATAACACTTATTAGCTCCAAACGTTTGAATTCGTGTTTTAGCTTATCAATTAAAATATTTTATGGGAATCTCGCTTTAAAAAAAGCTTAGTGAAAAGCCAATAAAGTAAAATTTGGATCAGTATTGATGCTGAACTTTACTTTCCGATACAGAATTTGGTAAAAATGTTTTCGAGCAGATCATCGGTAGTAACAATGCCTGTAATTTCACCTAAATAATGTAAAGCTTGTTTGATATCGCTGGCTAAAAAGTCGGAAGCAATTGATGAATCCAGATTGGTTAACACCCTACTCAGTGCCGATTCTGTTTTTTGCAAAGCCTCTAAATGGCGAATATTGCTCACCATCACCCCATCAGTACTTAATTTGGCAAGGTTTACTTTTTCTAGTATTGCCGACTTTAATTCTTCAATGCCTAATTTTTGCTGTGCAGAAATGGAGATAAACGCATATTTATCGAATAAAGAGCTCTGCTCATCACTGATCAGGTCAGATTTATTCATCAAGGCGATGAAAGGAATTTTTAAATCCTGTAATTGTTGAAGTTGTAGTTGAATACTACTGAGGTCTTGGTCTGGTGTGAATAAGTAGATGATCAATTTGGCCAGTTTCATCTTGTCCAGCGTACGCTCCACTCCTTTAGCTTCTATTACATCCTGAGTATCTCTAATGCCGGCCGTATCAATGAATCGGAAATTGATGCCGTTCAAGATCATTTCATCTTCAATCGTATCTCTTGTGGTGCCGGCAATATCAGAAACAATGGCACGTTCCTCATTCAATAAAGTATTTAATAGGGTTGATTTCCCAACATTTGGCTGCCCAGCAATTACGACCGGAACGCCGTTTTTCAACACATTTCCTTGTTCAAATGAAGCAATTAGATTGTGGATGACTTGGTTAATCTGATAAATGAGTCTTTTTAAATCATCGCGATTGGCAAATTCTACGTCTTCTTCAGCAAAATCCAATTCCAGTTCGATCATGGATGCAAAATGGATCAATTCATTTCGTAATTGTTGAAGCTGATTGGAAAACCCACCACGCATTTGTTGCATGGCCATTTGATGTGAGGCCTGCGAATGGGAAGCAATTAAGTCTGCCACTGCTTCGGCTTGAGATAAATCTAATTGACCATTTAAAAAGGCCCTCAACGTAAATTCGCCGGGTTTAGCAGCTCTTGCACCATGTTGAATGGCTAGCTTGATGACTTTCTCGATGATATAAGCAGAACCATGGGTGGATATCTCCACTACATTTTCTCGTGTGTAAGAATGAGGCGCAATGAATAAGGAAACCAGCACCTCGTCAATGATCTGCTCTCCGTCTCTTATGGTTCCAAAGTGAATGGTATGCGAAGCTTGCTGACTGAGATCTTTTCCCTTAAATATTTTCTGAGTGATCAGAATGGCATCGGTTCCGCTTAGGCGGATGACCGCGATGGCTCCACTCCCACCCGGAGTGGCTAGGGCTACGATGGTATCAGAAGCAACATTCATGAGCTTGCAAATATACGCTTATTTAAAACCCTTCCTCAATTCCTAAACCAAACAAGGCGAAATCGTATTTCACAGGATCATCCGGATCAAATTGTTTTAAATTTTCTGTCAGTTCAACGGCAGTAAGCCAATCCAATTGCTTACGTTCAATTAAACCGAGTTTTCGGGATACTCGTTCTACATGAAGATCAATGGGACAGACCAGATCGGAAGGTTTAATTCGGTTCCAAATGCCGAAATCAACTCCCCTATCGTCTTTTCTAACCATCCACCTTAAAAACATATTTAAACGTTTACAGCTCGATTTTTGGGAGGGTGCCGAAACGTGTTTCATCGTTCTTCTCGGAAAATCATCATCTATCGAAAAGAAATGATTTCTGAACGCATTGAGCATTTGTTCCATTTTGAGATCTATAGTTTGATCTTTCGGAATAAATGCAGTTTCTAGACTATCAGATTGCTGGTAATGCTGATGAAAAAAGCGAATGAAATAGAGCGTGTCCAGATCGTTAAAAGTACGGTGCTTAAAACTTAAAAAAGGTTTTAAATCACTTTCTTGATGATTCATGATGAAATCATAAGGACTGGCATCCATTAATTGGATCAATTCCCGGCATTTGTTGATGATGGTTTTGCGCTGTCCCCAGGCAAGTATGGCAGCCCAAAAGCCCATGATCTCAATATCCTGCTTTTTAGAAAATGCATGGGGAATTACAATCGGATCGTTTTCAATAAAATCCGGCCGATTGTATTGATCTACCTTGGCATCAAGAAAAGCTTTTAAGTCCAAAATTCAGTTAAATCTTGGCTAAAGCTTGTTCCAAATCGGCCAGTAAATCTTCAATATCTTCCACACCTACGCTTAAACGCAATAAATTATCGGTAACACCCGCTTTTTCGCGTTCAGCTTTTGGTATGGAAGCATGGGTCATGGTAGCCGGGTGGTTGATGAGCGATTCAACACCTCCCAATGACTCCGCCAAAGCGAAAACTTTGAATGAGGAAGCTAATTTAAATGTGCTTTCTAAATTGGCGCCTTTGGTAGAAAAAGAGATCATTCCTCCAAAATCACGCATCTGTTTTTTTGCAATCTCATGATTTGGGTGATCGGCAAATCCAGGCCAGTACACTATTTCAACTTTTGGATGTGCTTTCAAATATTCGGCCACTTTACGTCCATTGTCGCAATGCGCTTTCATACGCAAATGAAGTGTTTTTAAGCCCCTTAAAACCAAAAAACTGTCCATTGGCCCGGGTACAGCACCACAAGAGTTTTGAATGAAGGCTAATCGTTCGTATAAATCCTGATTGCTGGTGAGTAAAGCTCCCATAATCACATCAGAATGTCCGCCTAAATATTTTGTAGCCGAATGCATGACAATATCTGCACCTAAATCGATGGGATTTTGTAAATAAGGTGAAGCAAAAGTATTATCAACAACGAGCGTAAATTTATGTTCTTTTGATATTTGAGATACTGCCGCAATATCTACCACCCGCATGGTTGGATTGGTAGGTGTTTCAATCCAGATCATTTTTGTGTTAGAATTGATATAGTTACGGATGTTCTGTGCGTCATTCAGGTCAATAAAATGAAATTTGATGCCATAAGGTTCAAAAACCTTGGTAAACATTCGGTACGAACCGCCGTACAGATCGTTACCGGTAATTACTTCATCACCGGGTTTTAATAATTTCATCACGGTATCGGTAGCACCCATACCACTGGAAAAAGCAAGTCCGAATTTGGCATTCTCCAAAGCTGCTAAACAGTCTTCTAAAGCTTTACGGGTAGGATTTTTACCCCTGGCATAGGCGTAGCCCTTATGCTGGCCCGGTGATTCCTGCCAATAAGTAGAAGTTTGATAAATGGGGGTCATAATGGCCCCTGTGGTTGGATCAGGCTCTTGCCCTGCATGGATGGCTTTAGTTCCGAATTTCATGGAGAATCATTTTTACAAAAATAATTTTTAGTAAATTCAATACAGCATTTTATTTCAACCAAATTAAACCTTTGATGCTGAAGTCCATCAAAGTAAGAAAACCAATAATACCATGAGAAGAATTACTTACTCAATCCTTTCGTTTTTGCTATTTGCATCCATGATGATTTTTTCTTGTAAAAAGAGCGATCAAAATATGGCAGAGGCCAATGAGGCCGACAACACTACTTTAATGGAAAATGTTCAAGTAGATGAGATGGTGACTGATAATTTCACAGAAATCATCGGAATTTCTTTGTTAGATCTTTCCTTGTTTGATGATCCTGGAAGCCAATTAATCAGTAATGGTGTTGGTTCAGAAATTTCTAATTCAACCAATACCATCAGTACCGGTTGTAAAAATGTTACCATCAATCCTACCGGAAATGCTTTTCCAAAAACTATTACCATCGACTTCGGCCAAGGTTGTGACGAAGGCGGAAGGGTGAGAAAAGGAAAAATGATTGTAGTATATACCGGTAAAATGAAGGAGAATGGAAGTACAATTACCACCACTTATGATAATTTTTACGTGAACGACGANAAGGTTGAAGGCAGTAAAACAATCGTAAATAATGGACCTAATGCCAACGGTAAAGTAAGTTTCACCGTAACCGTTAATCATACCCGCACCTTTGCAAAGGGTGGCAGTGCTAAGCATAATTCAGTAAAAACCTTCACCTGGATGGAAGGTTTTGCTTCCAATAACCCCTTAGATGATATTTTTGCCATCACCGGTGCTGAAAGTGGATCGGATTCAAATGGTAAAACTTTCTCCACCACAACCTTGAAACCCTTGATCAAAAAAGTTGCTTGCCCTTTTATGGTTGCCGGCAGATTGCAGGTTAATAAAAGTGGTAGACCATCTCAAGTAATTGATTTTGGTGAGGGTGAATGTGATGCCAAGGCGGTTGTAACGGTAAATGGAGTGAGTAAAGAGATCAGCTTGAAGAAATAAGCAAGTTCAATATTTACT
>JGI25921J50272_10000529_pt1 | contig 12403 bp, 13 predicted proteins | sample LauGreSu1BDMLBSD_2_FD_50272 | JGI IMG/M metagenome (IMG submission 50272) | reverse complement strand
CGCTGCTTCGGATCGTCCAGGTGATCCCATCTGGAGACGTCATCACCCGATTGCCCGTTCCGGTGTCAGTCACCGCGACGAATAGCCCGGCTTCCGCAGACCAGCACACCGACTTCCATCCGTTGTTCCCCGCGCTGGTTCGTGTTGACCAGGGCTGGCGGGCCCAGTAGCCAAACATCGGCCGCTGGGCGTAGCCCTGAATCCCCTGGGGCCCAGTGGGGCCGGCCGGCCCTTGCGGCCCTGTTGCTCCAGTTGAACCGGTCGGGCCCTGAGCACCAGTCGGCCCGGTCGGGCCCTGGGGCCCTGTTCCACCGGTCGGCCCAGTCGGACCGGTTGGGCCAGTCGGACCGGTGAGGCCCTCGGCCACGAGTCGGCCTTGGCTGTCCACCTGAACCGGGACTTCGACTCCGCCCTCTGTGATTCCGGTGAGTAGTGCCATGGTCAGAAGGACAGACGGCCAGTGGTGCCAGAAAGAATCAGAGGAATCAGGTCCTGGCCGTTGGAGAATCCATCGGAGAGGGCTCGATCAGATGGCAGATCTGATGGGATGTCGGCCAGCACCTCAACGCTCAGGGAAAAACCGGCCAACACCCAGCGGAGATTCCAGGACCTGGGCTCAAAGACCAGGACTCCGCTGTTGCTGACAACACCCAGGCCTGCTCCGAGCTTGTAGTTGCTGAACGTGGTGCGGGGCCAGACCTTTATCGTGCCCAGCTCGTTGCCATGAATGCTTCGAAAACTCAGCAGGCCAAAGCCCCACCGGAACGGGGTGGAGCTTGTTTGTCTGACCTTCACCTCCACGCCGCCATAGGTGGGAACCTCAATCGGGCCCACCACGGCTTCAGAAGTCGTTGGACTGACAGTGACAGAACCTATCGACTGCCAGGCCATTTCCTACCTCAGGGTGCGGTCGCTTCGCCGATTGTGTAGCGGGCACCGGTGCTGTTGTAGGCGAACATGTTCGACCCCGCTTCAGCAGATAGGAAGGTGTGGAGGTCGATCCAGCGGCCGGTGTAGGTGAACTGCCGCTTTTCGGTGACCTGACCTTGGGCGTTCAGAGCGACAAGGATGAACGGTTTGCCGGGAAGACCGTTGCCACTCTTGCGAGTTGGGTCGATCAGGAACTCGCGCTGCGATCCCGAGACGTTCATCGGGGTTGCGTCGCCTGGGTACTGCTGGCGAGTGTGAGCACCCACAGCCACCTGGCCATTGGTGACACCGGCGGCCGTGTCAGGAGTCAGATTTCCGTTCAGGAAGTAGTTGATGTTCGCGGTTTCGCCGTAGATGGTGACGGGTTGCCCGGCGGGAACAGTGAAGCTATGGGGAAGAACTGCCATGGTTCAGAACAGGTTGTGGGGGATCAGGGAGCGATGGCAGAGCCACCAAACGGGCCATAGCTGGTGCCCTTTTCCGAACGCCAGAAGAGGGGAGCGTTCTGGAAGAAAGAGGAGGCTGTGAGGAAGGTTGCAAAGTCTTGGTGGGAGCCCGAGAGGCGAGCAGTCCAATACTTGCCGCCGACCAGCAGGGCGATCGGTTCACCACCTGCCGCGCCGCCATTCACCGCAGTGGGGTACTTGGTGCGTACATAGCTGCTCGAGGCGACGCTTGTCGCAGGCCCGCCGATTACGCGTACTCGGCTGTGACCAGAGACCGAGACGGTGGAGGTCGTGACGGATTCACCCGCGCCAGTCAGGTTGGGGCCGAAGAGGGCCTCCATTAGTCCACGGGTCGCAGTCAGAGAGCCACCGGGGAAGTTGAGAGCAACCTTCCGGGCTTTTGGGTCGAGAGCCATGTGAGACGGCCGAAATTTGCTGACTTTCTAAGGCAGTTTTCAAACGCTGCAAGGCGCCGACCCTTATGGGTCGGGAATCGAGACCTGGGGAAGACCGTTTGCGCCTTCTCGCTTAGTGACCGAGATGGCCCCATTCGCCAGGCCCTTAACGAGCATCGTTCCGGTGCGGCCGTAGCGGGGATCCAGAGTCCCGGTCACCACCCATTCGCCTACAACGTCAACGTTGACTCCTGCGATAACGCCGGCATGACGTAGCACCCGCTTTCCCTCGACGGCAGAGGCGGCCCAAACCTGGGGAACTCCCCAGACTGCGCCTTTATGAATCACGCACACCGGGCCGGCTTGCCACTCAAAGCCGCGCCAGTGGTCGGTGTGTGCTTCCAAGCTTGCCCCGGTTTGGTCCCGGTAGCGGAGCTGTTTACGTAGCGGTCGTTCACCTGCCATTAGTCGATCTGCTCAAAGTTGACGGTCACAAACTCACCACCCACTGCAACAGAGGCGGGGATGTGGCAGTTGGGCTGTTTCAGGTTTTTATGCACTTGGAGCAGCTCTGCTAAAGCATCAATCCTGTTCGAGATTGAGTCCAGGGAAGTAAGGGCCGGATTTACGGGGACCTCAACGGCGGGTAGTTTGTCGCCATCTCCGTCCACCTCGCAGGGGCTGTCCAGCTGGTAGGTGGGAGCCCCGAGTGAACTGGTCAGCAGCTCGTAGATCAGACGGAGAAGCCCGAGCAGGTCGAGCGGGGAGTCTGGAACAAGGTCCTTCGTTGCATCGTTCATTAGCTCCAGCTTTCTCTCGATCTTTCCGATCTCTTGGGCAATGCTCGCCAGATCGGCGCGTGGCGCTTGGGCCGGCGTACCAATCGCTGAAGCACCCGGCCATGGAATGATCGAGGTGGGCGAGGTCACCGGCACAGGGAGCCGGGCCGGAGCGTTTAACTGTCCGTTGCTGGTTCCGGCTGCTGCGGGAACCTTCGGCTGCTGGGGGCTGAATGGAGTTGCCGGCCGGACGATCGGAGGAGCAACAGGGCCCGGAGTGACAGGCACCAAGGGAGATGGAGCCGGCAGCGTTTCGGGCTCCGGCTGTGGCTCCACCTGGGGGACCGTTGACGGCAGCGGCAGAGGCAGTGGGGCCGGGGCTGTTCTGCTAGGCGGCTCCTGGGTTGGCTCGATCGCTGGCAGAACAAAACCGCTGGGAAGTCCCAGGTTTGACGTTGGGAAGCTGAAGGGCTGCGGGTTTGGGCCCGCCCAGCTGAAGACGATCGGACGGGTATACGACACGATCCCGAAACTGGTCGTGAGCACCGGCCGCACGTTGTCTGATTCCTGAAACCTTGTGAGCCGGATAGCAAGCTGGTTGGGCCCGCAGGGCCCGGCCACGGTTTCAAACGAGACGCCAGTCACGTTCTGGAAGGTGTCCGTTCCCGATGTCGTGATTTCTGTAGCCGGAGTGTCTGGGCTGCAGTTTTGCTTGGAGACCAGATAGCTGCCCGCGCCGGTTGTGATGCTCAGCGCACCGGGGACCGTATTGCCGGCAGCGGGCACAGTCCCGGCCGCTTGCATTCCGGGAACCGGAACAATCGTCTCCTGCTGCAGAGGCCGACTGTTCAGCAGGCCCCACGCGTAGGCCAGGGCCTGAGCACCCAGAACGGCAAGAGTTCCAAGGCCCAACAGAGGAGCCGGCGGCAAGGGCTCTGGGACTGGTGGCTTCCAGTCCCCCAGCGACCACGGCCGTACCTTGTTGGTGTACTGGACCGGCCGGAACGGCACGATCCTGTTTCCGGCCACCCGCGTTGGGACCGGCCGGATCAGAACCGTCATCAGTTGCTCAGCAGGTTGGAGTGAGGAGCAGCGGTTGCTATGTCGTTGGCGGCCATCCAGGTCTTGGCCGTACTGCTGTTCAGCGCGTTGCGGTCCAGGGGGATGTAGGCCGTCAGAACGAAACGGTCAACGTTGTCAGCAGTCACGGCCACTTGGCACTGAGCAGTGGGCACCGATTCAGCACCGGCTTGAACGTTGGACTCTTGGCCGTTGGCGATCGACTGACAGCACTGGATTGCCCAGACGGCCAGTCTTTCGTAGGTGTTGATGCTGCTGGGGATGTTGGCCAGGGTCAGGGCTGCCATTTGGAGAGGCGGTGATTTCGTTGCCATTGTGCGTCCCATGAGTCCAGCTGCCAGAGGAAGACCAGCTGGGCCAGTACCTCGCAGCCCAGCCAGTTCACCTCATAGGTGATTGGCGCGGCGGGGTCGCTCAGCTCCAGACGCCGAAACCGGGCAAGTTCCCGGGCCTCGATGCCCTCCCGGTTTGCATGAACCCAGGCCAGGAAAGGGAAGGTGATCGGGAAGATGTGATCCAGGACCCAGGCCCGCAGCTGAGCGGTCCAGAACCACCACTGGCGGGGGATCAGGTTTTCGTGCGAAGAACCGACCCAGGCGGCACAGTCTCCTGATCCCTTTGTCATGTACTTGGAGAGGTATGCCCGAACCGATCGCTTCACCTGCTGGACGTTCCCGGCCGACCGGAGATCAGGCGCTCGCACTCCTGCGCTGGCTAGCGCCGCAGCTATCACGCCATCTAGCCTCTCTCGATTCAGAGCCCAGCGGGACCCTCTGTCTTTCCGCCCTTGAAACACGATGTGCCAGTGCGGGCAGGGGCGGCCTTCTACGCGTGACCGTTTTGGTTGAAGCTCTGCCACCCCCACCACTAGGGCCGGGAGCCCGGCCGCTTTCAGCAATCGGGCTAGCTCCCGTCTCACTCGATCCTGGAACGCCGGGAGAGTCCCCAACCGATCCAGCTCGCTCAGTGATTCGCTGGGAAGCGAGATCGTCCAAAACGACAGGAGCGGCCGCATCTCTTCCAGCAGGGCCAGGGCCCGCCAAACCGACTTCCGCCCTGCGGCGGGTAGGCCGTTGAGCCCGTAGCGGTCTGGTCTTTCCGAATTTGGGGCGAGGGACAAGCCCAGAGCCTGGGCCGTTGGCCCAGGCTCCCAGACGCGAGCCCACTCCGGCATGGAGGGGCCCCGGCTCTCGCCGAAGCCCTTCCACTCCGTCCAGGAAGCCCTGGGGCTGTAGGTCGTGCGCAGTCGGGGGCAAAGCCAGGCCGTAGGCACCTCAGCGTCGCCCCACTGCGCTTCCTCCGGCTCCAGGGTTGGCCCCAGAGCGCGGAGATCAGCAGATAGGCCCATTCAGCCGGCCAGCAAGTCCAGGACCCGGCGGCACTCCACCCCGAGGTCGTCGTCGGGGTCGGTCAGCTCCACCACCTGGGCGAAGAGGTCCCGGCCCTCGATCTCCCAAACTTCGATCCGCTCGAGCAGCTCAGCGATCCGCTCCCGGCGATGCCGGCGGATCATGTTCCGAAAGATTGGCAGTCCTCTCATGCCACCTCCAGAGCAGCGGCCACCTCGGGACCGTTCCACCTGCGACGCAGAAGGCCAGGCTCGATCACTCTCCAGCCGTAGAGCTTGACGAGACACCCAATCAGGTATGCCTCGGAGTGGTAGCAATCAAGCGGTGATCTCAGGTCTGGAACTAATTGAACCGACGTACTTTTTGCTTGGACACTAGGTATAGCGTCGTCCAAAACCTCTGCGGGAACAGGGTTTTGGACAATGCGTCCCTGAGTCATACACAGGTACGCAGACTGCGGCGCAGTGGTTTTCTTCATACGAATGTGGGAACAGGTCAGATCTGGACCCGGTTGCCGGCCGTGTCCAGAGCTGTTTTGGTTGGACACCCGCGCACCTGTCTGGGGGGGTGACCCTCTGACGCTATGGGTGGCCCTGAGCCGATCGCAATGTTTCTCACCTGTCCATTTGAGTCGCAGCACGACAACCGGAGCGGCACTGGCTACCGGGAGTGCTTCAGCAGTTCGGCGGCGATGCTTGCCCGGTACTGGGGAGCGGTGCCCGGCGACGATGCGTTCAACCTGATCCGGGCACGGTACGGAGACACCACCAGCGCGGCGGCCCAGGTCAGGGCCCTGAGAGCTTTAGGGCTTCGGTCTCATTTCTGGACCAACGGGACGCGAAAGGACCTGGAAAACGAGATCCGAGGGGGCCGGCCGGTCGCTGTTGGCTGGCTTCATCGCGGCAGTGTCAAAGCACCTACCGGGGGCCATTGGTCGGTGATCGTTGGCTTCGATCGGGACCATTGCCTTATGCACGATCCGGCGGGTGAGCCCTTACTTGTCAGTGGAGGCCACATTCGGGGGAGCAACGGGGCCGCTCGTAGGTGTAGCTGGAAGAACTTTCTCCCACGTTGGGAGGTTGAGGGGCCCCAGTCGGGCTGGTATCTGACCTGCACCCGGTAGTGGCTGCGGGTCAGCTCTCATTTGGCTCTGTAGGGCGTCGATCAATGTATTGAGGAGCGGTTGCCATGGTGAGCCCTTTTCAGTCACAACGATGGCGCCGACTGAAAGACTCAGGAGCACTGCCCAGGCGTACTTGATCGTGCGGGGCGCTTTTTCAGGCATCGGCCGGCACCACCGCATCAGCAGGCCACCAGCCGGTGCCGCCCTCGACATAGGCCAGCTCCAGCATCTGCCCGTTCCACCCATCCTCAACGGTGAGTACAACGGCGTCCACCTGGGGCCGGTCTTCTTGTCGCTTCACGTTGTCGCCTATTGAGTAAGTCATGTCTGTTTTTAAGGAGAGGTCATCACCCGATTGCCCGTTCCGCTGTAAGCCACCGCGACGAATAGACCGGCTTCCGCAGACCAGCACACCGAAACCCACGCGTTAGTAGAAGAGCTGCTTCGGAGCGTCCAGGTGATCCCATTTGGAGACGTCATCACCCCATTGCCCGTTCCGCTGTAAGCCACCGCGACGAATAGACCGGCTTCCGCAGACCAGCACACCGACTTCCATCCGTTGTTTGCCGCGCTGCTTCGGATCGTCCAGTTGATCCCATCTGGAGACGTCATCACCCGATTGCCCGTTCCGGTGTCAGACACCGCGACGAATAGACCGGCTTCCGCAGACCAGCACACCGAAAACCATCCGTTGTCGGCTGCGCTGCTTCGGATCGTCCAGGTGATCCCGTCTGGAGACGTCATCACCCGATTGCCCGTTCCGCTGACCGCCACCGCGACGAATAGACCGGCTTCCGCAGACCAGCACACCGAAACCCATGAGTTGTCGGCTGCGCTGCTTCGGATCGTCCAGGTGATCCCATCTGGAGACGTCATCACCCGATTCCCCGTTCCGCTGTAAGCCACCGCGACGAATAGCCCGGCTTCCGCAGACCAGCAGACCGAATACCATCCGTTGTCCGCCGCGCTGCTTCGGATCGTCCAGGTGATCCCATCTGGAGACGTCATCACCCGATTGCCCGTTCCGGTGTCAGTCACCGCGACGAATAGACCGACTTCCGCAGACCAGCACACCGAAACCCACGAGTTGTCGGCTGCGCTGCTTCGGATCGTCCAGGTGATCCCATCTGGAGACGTCATCACCCGATTGCCCGTTCCGGTGTCAGTCACCGCGACGAATAGCCCGGCTTCCGCAGACCAGCACACCGACTTCCATCCGTTGTTCCCCGCGCTGGTTCGTGTTGACCAGGGCTGGCGGGCCCAGTAGCCAAACATCGGCCGCTGGGCGTAGCCCTGAATCCCCTGGGGCCCAGTGGGGCCGGCCGGCCCTTGCGGCCCTGTTGCTCCAGTTGAACCGGTCGGGCCCTGAGCACCAGTCGGCCCGGTCGGGCCCTGGGGCCCTGTTCCACCGGTCGGCCCAGTCGGACCGGTTGGGCCAGTCGGACCGGTGAGGCCCTCGGCCACGAGTCGGCCTTGGCTGTCCACCTGAACCGGGACTTCGACTCCGCCCTCTGTGATTCCGGTGAGTAGTGCCATGGTCAGAAGGACAGACGGCCAGTGGTGCCAGAAAGAATCAGAGGAATCAGGTCCTGGCCGTTGGAGAATCCATCGGAGAGGGCTCGATCAGATGGCAGATCTGATGGGATGTCGGCCAGCACCTCAACGCTCAGGGAAAAACCGGCCAACACCCAGCGGAGATTCCAGGACCTGGGCTCAAAGACCAGGACTCCGCTGTTGCTGACAACACCCAGGCCTGCTCCGAGCTTGTAGTTGCTGAACGTGGTGCGGGGCCAGACCTTTATCGTGCCCAGCTCGTTGCCATGAATGCTTCGAAAACTCAGCAGGCCAAAGCCCCACCGGAACGGGGTGGAGCTTGTTTGTCTGACCTTCACCTCCACGCCGCCATAGGTGGGAACCTCAATCGGGCCCACCACGGCTTCAGAAGTCGTTGGACTGACAGTGACAGAACCTATCGACTGCCAGGCCATTTCCTACCTCAGGGTGCGGTCGCTTCGCCGATTGTGTAGCGGGCACCGGTGCTGTTGTAGGCGAACATGTTCGACCCCGCTTCAGCAGATAGGAAGGTGTGGAGGTCGATCCAGCGGCCGGTGTAGGTGAACTGCCGCTTTTCGGTGACCTGACCTTGGGCGTTCAGAGCGACAAGGATGAACGGTTTGCCGGGAAGACCGTTGCCACTCTTGCGAGTTGGGTCGATCAGGAACTCGCGCTGCGATCCCGAGACGTTCATCGGGGTTGCGTCGCCTGGGTACTGCTGGCGAGTGTGAGCACCCACAGCCACCTGGCCATTGGTGACACCGGCGGCCGTGTCAGGAGTCAGATTTCCGTTCAGGAAGTAGTTGATGTTCGCGGTTTCGCCGTAGATGGTGACGGGTTGCCCGGCGGGAACAGTGAAGCTATGGGGAAGAACTGCCATGGTTCAGAACAGGTTGTGGGGGATCAGGGAGCGATGGCAGAGCCACCAAACGGGCCATAGCTGGTGCCCTTTTCCGAACGCCAGAAGAGGGGAGCGTTCTGGAAGAAAGAGGAGGCTGTGAGGAAGGTTGCAAAGTCTTGGTGGGAGCCCGAGAGGCGAGCAGTCCAATACTTGCCGCCGACCAGCAGGGCGATCGGTTCACCACCTGCCGCGCCGCCATTCACCGCAGTGGGGTACTTGGTGCGTACATAGCTGCTCGAGGCGACGCTTGTCGCAGGCCCGCCGATTACGCGTACTCGGCTGTGACCAGAGACCGAGACGGTGGAGGTCGTGACGGATTCACCCGCGCCAGTCAGGTTGGGGCCGAAGAGGGCCTCCATTAGTCCACGGGTCGCAGTCAGAGAGCCACCGGGGAAGTTGAGAGCAACCTTCCGGGCTTTTGGGTCGAGAGCCATGTGAGACGGCCGAAATTTGCTGACTTTCTAAGGCAGTTTTCAAACGCTGCAAGGCGCCGACCCTTATGGGTCGGGAATCGAGACCTGGGGAAGACCGTTTGCGCCTTCTCGCTTAGTGACCGAGATGGCCCCATTCGCCAGGCCCTTAACGAGCATCGTTCCGGTGCGGCCGTAGCGGGGATCCAGAGTCCCGGTCACCACCCATTCGCCTACAACGTCAACGTTGACTCCTGCGATAACGCCGGCATGACGTAGCACCCGCTTTCCCTCGACGGCAGAGGCGGCCCAAACCTGGGGAACTCCCCAGACTGCGCCTTTATGAATCACGCACACCGGGCCGGCTTGCCACTCAAAGCCGCGCCAGTGGTCGGTGTGTGCTTCCAAGCTTGCCCCGGTTTGGTCCCGGTAGCGGAGCTGTTTACGTAGCGGTCGTTCACCTGCCATTAGTCGATCTGCTCAAAGTTGACGGTCACAAACTCACCACCCACTGCAACAGAGGCGGGGATGTGGCAGTTGGGCTGTTTCAGGTTTTTATGCACTTGGAGCAGCTCTGCTAAAGCATCAATCCTGTTCGAGATTGAGTCCAGGGAAGTAAGGGCCGGATTTACGGGGACCTCAACGGCGGGTAGTTTGTCGCCATCTCCGTCCACCTCGCAGGGGCTGTCCAGCTGGTAGGTGGGAGCCCCGAGTGAACTGGTCAGCAGCTCGTAGATCAGACGGAGAAGCCCGAGCAGGTCGAGCGGGGAGTCTGGAACAAGGTCCTTCGTTGCATCGTTCATTAGCTCCAGCTTTCTCTCGATCTTTCCGATCTCTTGGGCAATGCTCGCCAGATCGGCGCGTGGCGCTTGGGCCGGCGTACCAATCGCTGAAGCACCCGGCCATGGAATGATCGAGGTGGGCGAGGTCACCGGCACAGGGAGCCGGGCCGGAGCGTTTAACTGTCCGTTGCTGGTTCCGGCTGCTGCGGGAACCTTCGGCTGCTGGGGGCTGAATGGAGTTGCCGGCCGGACGATCGGAGGAGCAACAGGGCCCGGAGTGACAGGCACCAAGGGAGATGGAGCCGGCAGCGTTTCGGGCTCCGGCTGTGGCTCCACCTGGGGGACCGTTGACGGCAGCGGCAGAGGCAGTGGGGCCGGGGCTGTTCTGCTAGGCGGCTCCTGGGTTGGCTCGATCGCTGGCAGAACAAAACCGCTGGGAAGTCCCAGGTTTGACGTTGGGAAGCTGAAGGGCTGCGGGTTTGGGCCCGCCCAGCTGAAGACGATCGGACGGGTATACGACACGATCCCGAAACTGGTCGTGAGCACCGGCCGCACGTTGTCTGATTCCTGAAACCTTGTGAGCCGGATAGCAAGCTGGTTGGGCCCGCAGGGCCCGGCCACGGTTTCAAACGAGACGCCAGTCACGTTCTGGAAGGTGTCCGTTCCCGATGTCGTGATTTCTGTAGCCGGAGTGTCTGGGCTGCAGTTTTGCTTGGAGACCAGATAGCTGCCCGCGCCGGTTGTGATGCTCAGCGCACCGGGGACCGTATTGCCGGCAGCGGGCACAGTCCCGGCCGCTTGCATTCCGGGAACCGGAACAATCGTCTCCTGCTGCAGAGGCCGACTGTTCAGCAGGCCCCACGCGTAGGCCAGGGCCTGAGCACCCAGAACGGCAAGAGTTCCAAGGCCCAACAGAGGAGCCGGCGGCAAGGGCTCTGGGACTGGTGGCTTCCAGTCCCCCAGCGACCACGGCCGTACCTTGTTGGTGTACTGGACCGGCCGGAACGGCACGATCCTGTTTCCGGCCACCCGCGTTGGGACCGGCCGGATCAGAACCGTCATCAGTTGCTCAGCAGGTTGGAGTGAGGAGCAGCGGTTGCTATGTCGTTGGCGGCCATCCAGGTCTTGGCCGTACTGCTGTTCAGCGCGTTGCGGTCCAGGGGGATGTAGGCCGTCAGAACGAAACGGTCAACGTTGTCAGCAGTCACGGCCACTTGGCACTGAGCAGTGGGCACCGATTCAGCACCGGCTTGAACGTTGGACTCTTGGCCGTTGGCGATCGACTGACAGCACTGGATTGCCCAGACGGCCAGTCTTTCGTAGGTGTTGATGCTGCTGGGGATGTTGGCCAGGGTCAGGGCTGCCATTTGGAGAGGCGGTGATTTCGTTGCCATTGTGCGTCCCATGAGTCCAGCTGCCAGAGGAAGACCAGCTGGGCCAGTACCTCGCAGCCCAGCCAGTTCACCTCATAGGTGATTGGCGCGGCGGGGTCGCTCAGCTCCAGACGCCGAAACCGGGCAAGTTCCCGGGCCTCGATGCCCTCCCGGTTTGCATGAACCCAGGCCAGGAAAGGGAAGGTGATCGGGAAGATGTGATCCAGGACCCAGGCCCGCAGCTGAGCGGTCCAGAACCACCACTGGCGGGGGATCAGGTTTTCGTGCGAAGAACCGACCCAGGCGGCACAGTCTCCTGATCCCTTTGTCATGTACTTGGAGAGGTATGCCCGAACCGATCGCTTCACCTGCTGGACGTTCCCGGCCGACCGGAGATCAGGCGCTCGCACTCCTGCGCTGGCTAGCGCCGCAGCTATCACGCCATCTAGCCTCTCTCGATTCAGAGCCCAGCGGGACCCTCTGTCTTTCCGCCCTTGAAACACGATGTGCCAGTGCGGGCAGGGGCGGCCTTCTACGCGTGACCGTTTTGGTTGAAGCTCTGCCACCCCCACCACTAGGGCCGGGAGCCCGGCCGCTTTCAGCAATCGGGCTAGCTCCCGTCTCACTCGATCCTGGAACGCCGGGAGAGTCCCCAACCGATCCAGCTCGCTCAGTGATTCGCTGGGAAGCGAGATCGTCCAAAACGACAGGAGCGGCCGCATCTCTTCCAGCAGGGCCAGGGCCCGCCAAACCGACTTCCGCCCTGCGGCGGGTAGGCCGTTGAGCCCGTAGCGGTCTGGTCTTTCCGAATTTGGGGCGAGGGACAAGCCCAGAGCCTGGGCCGTTGGCCCAGGCTCCCAGACGCGAGCCCACTCCGGCATGGAGGGGCCCCGGCTCTCGCCGAAGCCCTTCCACTCCGTCCAGGAAGCCCTGGGGCTGTAGGTCGTGCGCAGTCGGGGGCAAAGCCAGGCCGTAGGCACCTCAGCGTCGCCCCACTGCGCTTCCTCCGGCTCCAGGGTTGGCCCCAGAGCGCGGAGATCAGCAGATAGGCCCATTCAGCCGGCCAGCAAGTCCAGGACCCGGCGGCACTCCACCCCGAGGTCGTCGTCGGGGTCGGTCAGCTCCACCACCTGGGCGAAGAGGTCCCGGCCCTCGATCTCCCAAACTTCGATCCGCTCGAGCAGCTCAGCGATCCGCTCCCGGCGATGCCGGCGGATCATGTTCCGAAAGATTGGCAGTCCTCTCATGCCACCTCCAGAGCAGCGGCCACCTCGGGACCGT
>JGI25921J50272_10000528_pt1 | contig 12405 bp, 9 predicted proteins | sample LauGreSu1BDMLBSD_2_FD_50272 | JGI IMG/M metagenome (IMG submission 50272) | reverse complement strand
GCGCTTAGAAGCGCCGTCTTTGTTATCCGGTTGTTTTTATTGCGCTTTGCTTCGTATTGTGTCAGGTCACCCTCAATGATGTATACGATATTGTGGGTGTGAAATCCCGTGGCGGTGGCAGTCTCGATGAGGCGGAAGGATTGTTCTTTATACCGTCCATCTTGGATACTCGCTGCGAGGTCGTTCAGCGTCTTTCTTTCAAAAAGGACGATATCGCGTCCTCGTCCTTGTCCCTGTCCCGGGTCGTGGAGAATAATATCGCCTAAAGGCAATCTCTCAGATTTGATTTCGTGGAGAAGAGGCGGCCGAGTCGCTGTGGATGTAGGCGTGCCGAGAGATTTCCGTTTCGTCGTAGGAATCGGGACCTTCATCATCATTCCATCACCTAAATCCATTAGATAATGGTCGGTTGGGGGCGCGGCGGCGGGCGCGGCGGGCGGCGTCATCCATTCCAGCAGTTCTCTCTCTCGGCAGTCTATTTTAATTAACATTATATTGCGTCAATACATAGCCATATAATGATGTATTTATGTCATTATAGCGCGCATTATAACTTCGGACCTGAATGTCTCGCTGGATTCAATCTCTCGGTGAAACGAAATAAGAACGCCTTATTCTTGGCAGGCTCGACGATTGTATTTCTCATTGCGAAACTACGCATCTGCCCGGTTCCTGCAGGGATGGCGCCACCTTTCTTATCACCACCTCCGTGTTGGGTGTCAGTCCCGATTGCGTTGGTTGGGCCAGTGCTGTTAAATAAGACACGGCGTGCGACTTTACTGTTCACCATAATTGTATATCGTTATATAATTATGGTATATAAATAATACGAATACGAATCGTATATTTTCTACTCGGTGGAGTATATAACCTTGGGTGCGCAGTTCTTGGTGAATGGCTGCCTACCCACACCACCCGTAAGCTTGCAGTTGAAGATGAGGTTCTTCTCCTTCAAATACGCATACTGCTCGGCGCATGTAGCGAAGCGAATCTTCGCCAAGCAGTCGCAGGTCAGACCATTTTGGCGGTAAGTCGTTGACGTCCAGCTTCCACGACCAATCTTGGGGGCGGAACCGGGCATACTGCCGAAGTGGCAGCCCTTGTTCGTCATTGACGCTTTTCTTGCAACAGTTGCTCTCATTTTAAAATACTGAATTATAAATAATACCGATATAAAAAATTGATTGGATTTTGCTTAAATACAATGGCTGATATAATATCAACGGTATTTCATCCGAATGTTTCGTCTTCGTAATGGCGGCAACGGCGGCAATGGCGGCGGCGGTGGCTCAGACGCAGATAGTTCGGAAAACGAGAATATACTTCTAAATATCGCCGACTGCGGGGATGACACTGTCGTCGCAGGAGAAAGCTCGCGAACCGGCAAGAATATATACAATGACGACGACATTATACGCGTAGATGGCGACCATTATGTCTTCAATCCGTATAATACTGAAAATGTAGAGGTCTCCTTGGCCGACGTGGAAGGTATTCTTACGCGATACGGTGTGCCCTCCCAAGTCCACAATTTTGAACTCTATCGGCGCGCATTTATCCACCGCTCCTATACCAAACGCCCTAAAGCTCTCAATGACCTAGAAAACGTCTCTTTCGTTGACCGCCCCGATGGCGCAATGCCGCTCTTTCAGAAATCAAACGAACGTCTGGAATTCGTCGGTGACGGAGTTCTGGAATGCGTGACGAAATACTACCTTTACCGCAGGTTTCCTAAAGAGAACGAAGGATTTATGACCGAGAAGAAAATCGCCATCGTGAAAAACGAAACCATCGGAAAATTCGCACTTGAAATGGGGATGAACCGATGGTTCATTATTTCCAAACACGCGGAAGAAAAGAACACGAGAACCAATCTCAAGAGGTTGGGTTGCTTGTTTGAAGCGTTCGTTGGTGCGTTGTTTCTGGATTTCAATCGGGTGCCAATTCACGATGACGATAAATGGTTTGAGAATGTCTTTACGTGTGGTGCCGGGTTTCAAATCGCGCAAGTATTCATTGAAAATGTGTTTGAGCGTCACATCGACTGGACGAATCTTATCAAAAATGACGACAATTACAAGAATATTCTCCAGGTGAAGATTCAGAAGGAATTTAAGACGACACCTGATTATATCGAATTGTCGCGAGACCCCGAAACCGGGTATGAAATGGGGTTGTATTTATGTTTAGGACAACAATTACACGAAGTTGTTGGCAATCCATCCGCCGCAGTTCCATTTGATTCATTCCCAGATGGATTTGCTGGAGTTCATCGTCATTGTGACAAGATGGGTGGAAAGGCGTTCATCTTCTTCGCGCGTGCGGCACATAAAATCAAGAAGAAGGCCGANCAAATNACGTGCGAAATGGCGATACGACAAATCGCGCGAATTGCGAAATAAATATAACGGTATATGTTAGTAATATTGCTGGCAATATGAATGTATTGAAACAGTTTCATTTAACGCAACGCCCGATATTGCGACCGTCGGCGTTGTCGTCGTCGGCGTTGTCGTCGTCGTCGGGTTCCACGGCAGCGGCGGTAGATATGAGCGAAGGCGTCGTGATTCATTTTTCTCGTAAACTACCCAGTGACATTCTTCGGAAACCGAGAAAAGAAACATTGACGTCCTCATTGGCGAATCTGGAGGAAGAAGCAGAACTAGACGCTCCAGTGGAATTGGGTGCTGCTGCTGTTGTGGCTAGTGGAGAGGCGCAGGCGCAGGAGCAGGCGAAGGGACCGGCTGTCGCGGCAGCACCAACAATCGTCGATAAACGACACACGGTAGATTATGACCGTGATGCAATTATGGCAAGAATCAGAGGGTTCTCTGTGAATCCAATAATGGATATTCGTCTCCCTGAGTCTGAAATCGCAGCGACAGAGGCAGTGGTGAAAGAAAGTGCCGAAATAGAATCAGAAGCACTACCCGGTGTAATGCCAGAAGTCATTAAACTCGGAAAACGCGCAATTCTACCATCTGATGAGGTAGTCAAACAATCAAAAGCGTCAGCTGCGGTCGCAATCGCAGAAGCTAGTCAACCAGCAGATTTTGAAGAGATGCGTCAAAACGCACCTCCACCTGAACAAGACGCACTGGTTCCACCCAAAAAACGCGTTATTCGTCCGAAGCCAAAAGGCGCCGCCGCCGCCGCGTTATCATCGGGCACTGTAAGCGCGGCAGCATCTAGCGTGAAAGCCATCGTTAAAGAAATCAAAGAACGCGACGACTCCACCGTGAATATCGCTGCGTATAAGGTGGGAGATACCATTGTGGCAACCCGTCTCCCACCACCACGCCCCCTCCCGCAAGTCCAAGCCTCCGAGTTTTATATGAATAATCGCGCCAGATTCGTTCAATATATCAACGCATTATTCCGGCCTTACCGCGAAGAACTCACATCAGGAGAAGGCGATATTACGTGCGAGTCGTTATACGGTGGCGACGACTCGGCGTCCGTGGCGCTTCTAACACATCAGAAAATTGTGCGTGATTACCTGAATATTTATTCACCTTACCGTGGCCTCCTCCTTTTCCACGGTCTCGGAAGTGGCAAAACCTGCTCTTCCATCGCCATTGCTGAAGGCTTGAAAACATTTAAGCGTATTATCGTGATGACACCGGCGTCACTTCGAATGAACTACATCGAAGAAATGAAGACCAAATGCGGTGATTTAATGTATAAAAAGAATCAGTATTGGGAGTTCATTGATTCGCGTGGTAACCCGGAATTGACGCGAGTATTATCGCAAATTCTTATGTTTCCGGATGATAAATTCGTGCGCGCAAATGGGGGCGCGTGGATGGTAAATGTGACCAAACCAAGCAATTATGAAACCGAACTTACACCAAGTCAGCGTGTGCGCGTGGACCGCCAAATCGACGAAATGATTAACACCAAATACGACTTTATTAATTACAACGGTCTTCGTGCCGAGAAATTAAAGAGTATGACGGACGGGTATACGCGTAATCCGTTTGATAATGCTGTTATTGTAATCGACGAGGCGCATAATTTTGTCAGTCGTATCGTGAATAAACTCAAGCGCGCGACATCGATGGCGTATCGCTTATACAACTTTTTATTATCCGCACAGAACGCGAAAGTCGTTTTATTGACAGGAACGCCCATTATTAATTACCCTAATGAGATTGCGGTGTTGTTTAATATTCTGCGTGGCAATATTGACAACTGGGTGTTCACGGTCAGCGAAGGCGGAGCGGCGGCGGCGGGTGCGGCGGGTGCGGCGGGTGCCGGCAGTGGACGTTTGACTCTAGATACATTTAAAACGATATTCGGTCTCTCGGAACCCGGCTCGGTGAAGGGACGGACTGGGAAGGGCGCCGGTGCCGGTGCTAGGGCGTCCGCGGATTTCGCAAAGGGAATCGGCCTTTCATTTGATTACATGGATTACAATACCCGCACCAAGAAACTGATGATTACAAGGAACCCTTTCGGGTTTGTCCGTGATTATGATGCCGTCGGCGCGAAATACCGGGGTGTGATTCGTCGGGGCGACCCGGCGGCAACGGTGGGCACAGATGCAGGCGCGGATGCCGGAAGTATTGCGGTGGTAGACACCACTGGCACTGAAAACGGTCTTCTCTCGGACGCCGCATTTGAACGCGCCATCGTCCAGAAATTGCGAGAGAATGGAATATCTGTGATTTCAGCAACGACGAATAAACAAGAACCATTTACAGCACTTCCGGACAAATTGGACGACTTCAATGGGTATTTTATCGACCCTAATACATTAGAATTCAAGAACCGCGACCTCTTTATTCGTCGTATTTTAGGGTTGACATCCTATTTTCGCAGTGCTCAAGAAAAATTACTGCCGGCCTATGACTCCGCCACGAATTTTCATCTCGTTGAAGTTGAAATGAGCGATTATCAGTTCGCGATTTATTCGCGTGTGCGCGACTTGGAACGCAACCAAGAGTCGAATATGAAGAAAAAGGCGAAGAAACGAGGTGCGGCGGCGGCGGCGGGAAAAAAGAGTGGCGATGGAGGCGGCGGAGGCGAAGGCATCTATGACGACGTTTCGTCCACGTATCGTATTTTCTCACGCGCATTCTGTAATTTCGTGTTTCCGCCATCGATTCGCCGACCTCTGCCAGGCGATGATGGCACCGCAATGACTGAATTGGATAAATCCGCGGCGCTCGGGAAAATGCCAGATGCGGGAGTAACCGGTGATGCTCACGAAACAGCGGAAATGTTGGCCGCACGAATCGCGCGCACAATGGAACCGGGTGGCGGTGGCGTCGGTGTTGGGGCGAAGAAGCGTGGACGTAAACCAAAGGTGGAGACGGCGGCATCTGGCGCAGAAGCAGGCGCAGGCGAGAGTTCGGCAATGGATGAAAATATGTTGGATGGCGACGCCGGTGGAGGCGAGGACAGCGACGATGATGCCGAGATGGTCATCACTGGCGAGCATTCCGACGCAGTCGCAGCAGTAATGGCGGGAAAGAAGGGGAAAGGCGCAGAGGCGGGTGCGGGTGCGGGCAAAAAGGAATATGTCGCACAATACCAAGCCGCCATTACGAAAGCGATTCGCGACCTTAAAGTGAGCGCAGGCAGTTTCCTCGTTCCAGAAGAACTCGCAACGTATAGCCCCAAATTCCTCCATTTATTACACAATATCCTAGATAAACAACACGTTGGTCTCCACCTTGTCTATAGCCAATTTCGCACATTAGAAGGTATCGGTATTATTAAACTTATATTGGAAGCAAACGGATTCTCTCAATTCAAAATCAAACAGTCGTCTACAGGAGACTGGACCATTGATATGACGCCGGAAGAACAAGAACGCCCCTGTTTCGCGCTGTATACGGGCACAGAAACGGCGGAGGAGAAGGAAATCATCCGTAATATCTTCAATAGCAAATGGAAGAATGTGCCCAAGACTATCGTCGAACAACTTTCAACACGTTTTACGAATAATATGTTTGGAGAGGTGATTAAGATTCTGATGATTACTGCGTCGGGCGCAGAGGGTATCAACTTGCGTAATGTGCGCTATGTTCATATCACGGAGCCTTACTGGCATCCGGTTCGCACGGAACAGATTATTGGCCGCGCTCGTCGTATTTGTAGCCANATTGACTTACCGGAAGAATTGCGAACAGTGGATGTGTTTCTGTATATTATGCGATTTACCGCGCGTCAAATGGCGTCGGATAATGACGAGTCGCTGAATATTCGGATGCAAGACAAGAGCAAGACGGACGGGACGACGCCGATGAGCACCGACCAGTCGCTTTACGAGATATCCAATATCAAGGAACGCATTACACGCCAAATATTGACGGCTGTGAAGGAGTCGTCGTTTGATTGTATGATTCACGCGAATGCGGGTGCGAAGGAGCGTCTAAACTGCTACTCGTTTGGTGTGGGGGCTGATGAAGAAAAACTCGCATACCAGCCCAATATTGCGGGAGAGGTGGATGATAAGACGCGGAAATTGAACGAAAGCGAGAAAAAGATTCGATTGCGTAAATTGGTAGTGTCTGGAAAAGAATATGCGGAAGACCCCGACACGCATATCATTTATGACATGGAACTATATAAGATGGGAAATTTGGTGGAGAGAGGGCGGCGCACGATAATACCGGCGGACCCCAAGAAGGGGGCGATAGAACAGTCTAGGGTCGAGTTCTTTTGATAAGAATGCTTGCTCTTGGGGGACTGGACAGCCCCCACGCTCCAGCATTTTATCAAAAGAAGCAAACATCTGTATTCGATTCTGAAAACGATAACCACTGTGATGTTATCAAAATACCGTTTTGATAAAAAGAATGGAGCGCTAGCCGCTAGGCTGGCGGCGCAATGATTTTTATCAAAAACAATCGTCCACCATCGGCTTCTTCTTCAGTTTCAGAAAAATTGGATTTGTTTCTTCTTCCTGAAATCGTACCTTGCGCGTATCTATACTCTTTAATCCAGGTGGTGGTAGTGTCGCTGGCATTGTCGTTGGGGGCGTGATGTCATTTGGGTTATATTCAGCCGGTGGCTGCTGTGGCTGCTGTGACGGCGGCATCATCGCTTTCATTCTCTCACCAATTTCATCCAAGTCGCGTTGTCGTGCCGCAATTCTCTCCGCAATGAGTCTTTCCATATCATCGCCGTTCGCAAGAGGGCTGTCGCCATTGTCGTCGACGGCGGTCTCGGCATTTCCGCTGCGGGAATATATCACTTCTGGTATTGGTGTCGCCGTCGCTGTCGCCGTAGGCGCCTTTAATCGCGTCTGCTGATAATCTCTCGGAATATCGGAGAAATCAATTTCAGGTGGGCGTGGAACTTCAAAATACGACCGCATCTCCGCCTCTTTCTCTCGCATCTTCATTTCAACTTCCTGGCGCTTTTGATATTGGAAGTCCTCCGCGTTATAGATTTCTTTTANGGCCGGAAGGTGCACCGACGCCGACGCCGACGCCGACGCCGATGGAAATCCGCCGCCACGACCCCCCGATTTAATGGCGCTGATATCTCTCGCGAGTTTTGGAATATTCACGGCGAGAGATTCAATCGCAATCTTATTCAGTTCTTTGAGAGAAAATGATGCGGCACGAATCCGGTCTATCTCCATTTTAATTTGCTTGGCGGCTTCATAATCCTCCGCCTGGATTGCGAGGACCTTGCGCGCCTCCAGTTTCTCTAATCGCGCGAGTGGCGCCTCCATTTCGTCGATAGCGGCGCGGAGTTTCTTCGCGGCGTCGTAGTCCTCTTCGGCGATGGCGTGGCGCTTTGCTTGATGTAGTTCTTTCAGCTTGGCGGCGTGAAGCGACGGAATGGTTGCCGAGAGATTTTTGAGGATTCTCTCGAACACGTGTTTGATTTCTTCGGGAGTTACATTTTCGGGGATGCCGTCGAAGAGCCCTTCTTCCGCCAATAACGACCAGAGAAGTTCCTTGTTTTCTTGGGATACGAGAGATGACATTATATAAACAATGATAATGTGGGTTTATATAATTTATGGTAAAGCCCGCCCGTCAGGGCGGGTGGAGGCTGGCTGGCGGGCCAGCGCCTGGGCCAACGCCCTAGAACTCCACATTCGGCGTCGGCACCTTCTCATCCACATTGAAGAACTTCCGTCGAAACCGCTGCATATACTTGTCCGTCAGTTTCTTCTTCTTATCCAGGAAATCGTCAACCGTCATTTTGCCAAGTAGCATATGAATAATCATAAAGATGGAATACACACCACACTCCGTATTGTTTTTCTGATGATGAATGTCATTGATATACTCCTTGAATTCAATGCCGTTTGCGTGTCCTTGCTCACGCACCATCTTCATAAATGTGCGTATCCTGCGCTGGGGTGGGTCACCCGTGCTATCGAAGAAGAAAATCACCTTCGCCCGGACATCAATAAACAATGACACCCAATGCTCTCCTGGTTTATCGTGTGGGTCAGTATTAAAAACAATCCCGATTTTCGGTTTTCCATTTCGCACGTGTTTCATAATATCGAACTTACACAATTCGTTCCAGACACATTGTCCGTCTTCCAGGACTTCATCAAAATCCACGGGAGATGGCCCGATGAAGAGGAACGACGGAATCGCGTGCTCGTATTGCTTCAGTGCGTTGGCAATATCAATACTGGAGAGCCACTCGTGGATATTCTTTTTCCATTCTTTCGGGGCTTGCGGCGCAAATGTATATTGCTCCATCTCTCGGTCCATCCCGGCGGATGCGAAACTTTGGCGGAGCCAACACGCCTCCTGATGACACACACGGTTCATATTGTTTTTAAGAGCAGTCCATATCGCGCGCGGGTCAGTTTCCTCGATTTTCTGGTCGGGGTGGCGTTTATTCCAAAGCATTTTCAGTTTGTCGAGAGATTTGGAAGAGTAACACGAGAAATCGTTTGTTTCATTGATGTCGGGGTCTGTCTCGTCTCTTGGTGCACAACTTACAGACTTGAATTTTTCCATTCTTTTCTAATACTAAACCTATACTATTATGTCATAAAAAATTGAAATGAAACGAATGCGTTTGATTGAAGGCATCGTTCATTCGTTCATTCGTTTCATTCGTTTCATTCGTTTCATTCGTTTCATTTGCTCAAATGGTTGTCAGAACTCGCTCGTATTATACCGCTCTCGCTACCGCCGCCGGAACACCACGCGCTAGCACAAGCAGCCGGAGCAGCAGGAGCAGCGGCGTATTTCATACACCCTCATTGTGTGAGGCTTCTGTTAGAAGTTATAAGGTATATACTCCGAAAAGAAAGGCAGTAAGAATTGCCGAGGACTACGAGGACCGCGAGGACTATGGCGGCATTACGATGTCAGATGCCGCGAATATTATAGTGTCATTTCAAAACATTCCGGAAGAAGCGCCGGAAGAAGCGCCGGAAGAAGCGCCCGTGAAGGTGGTGGTGTCGCCGCCCTCATTCGACCCCGATTATGGTCATCAGTGTATCAACCCAATGACGCCAATTCAAAATTATATATATCGGATGGATATCTACAGTTTGGACCAAACCGTCCATTACAAATCCGCTTATGTGATTTACGACAAGACTACGCGGATGTATACTGTTCACGCGATTGTCTCGAATATCTATGCTGAAGATGTTACTTCGGCAAGGGAAGAACACGCGCCGACGGCAAATTTGCCTTTACCAAAGAACACGATTCAGATGAAGTATGCGACCTATCTCCGTGAATCAGCCCTTAACTACATTATGACGGTCGTTCTTCCTTCGGTTGAATATGACTACTACCTCAAAGACGATGTAATTGGAATTGTCGGCGACAATGATGTATACAATGCGGATGCGTCGTTTTATGACCTAGAACGGGTCCTCTACGACACCACATCCAACGAGACTACCAATGGATTCAAAGCGTTCCTCTTGATTCCTTCGCGCAATTTCTGGTATACGCCCGTGCCTGCCACCACCGCCGCCGCCGCCGCCACGGCGTTTACACAAAACAGATATACAGCATCCGCTGCTGATGCCATCCTGAATATATTATAACTCAGCTGTTTCACCATCGCCGCCGCTGTCGTGTCGCGTGACTAATGTTGCGCGTTTCAATATTTCATTATGATAATCGCGAATTTTCGGCAGTCGCGCTTGTATTTTTTCATCGCTATTTTCTTCCGATGGTCGAATCACGATAAAATCGTCCATTGATTTCTTACGTATACACATTTTATTGGCAAATGAGAGGACAGACGCAGACGCAGACGCAGACGCAGACGATGCCGCTATTGGTTCTTCGGGTTCGGGTGATGGCGACGACGACCGTGCCGGAGCAGCAATAACACACGGTGATACTGAACGTGATGTCGCGGCTGTTTGTAATTCCGGCTTCAATACATCCCGCACTTCACTTCGCGTATCTTCTTCCACCATATCTGTAATATCATTCCACTTCAAATACTCAATACACGCCTTCAGATACTCTTGGTGCGCCCGATTCATTTCATCATTTTCACATTGCTCGTCAAATAACCCCCTTGTCATTGCGATGATTCTTTCTTTATAATACTGTTTTTCTGTATTAAACATTTCGACAAGAACTCCGTCGGTGGCCGCCATTGTTTTTTTACATTTATCGTAACGGATGCGATTCGCCATCACATTCAGAGTTAGTTCATTGAATTCATTCCAAGAGTCATTTTGTCCGCCGGGTTGGACGCGGTCTTCCGCCATTTCAATGTTGCGTTATAAATAATAATAGAAGAATAGGTTGGCATATATTATTCTATTACAGTGATGGATTTATACTGATTATGCGTGGGTGCGCCGCATCGTCAACATTTCCCGCGCGTTGGACGTCGCAGTCGCACGGGGAATATCGGTTGGAAACTTATTGCTAGAGTTCACGTTCATCGTCTCCGTCCTAGACCTCCCACTACTGAACCCCTCCTCAATATGCGACAAATGGGTCTGTTGTTCTTTTTCTTTCTGTTTTTTCTTCAATTGGTCTTCTGGAATATAATTCGTAGCGGGCTCAATCACGGGGCCGCCTTCTCCTGTGCAGAATCCATCATACGTGCATTCCAATGTGCGAAGTTGGAATCGCGTCGAGTTCTCAAACGTGAGTTTGCCTAAATTATGCGGGTTCGGATTCATCGGGGCGAAATTGGATGCGCCGTTATCAAACAAATACGGGTTAGGTTGTTCGACTTCACGTGCGTCGACTTGGACCTGGTAGAGGTCGCTTGTTGAATTGGGGACATATTCTGCGCGGTCATTGCGTTGAAGTGCGAAGAATTGATTGCGCAAGGATGATTCCAGATTGACACGTTCCGCCCATCCACGCCACGGCGCTTTCGCATTTCCTGGATTGAATACGGTCTCGGTCGTAAAATGCGTGTAGTTTGCGAGGGGGGTCGTCGGTGCCGGGCGCGACTCTAAAATCGGCATCATTGCGTATTTGGAAGAAAGGGAACGGACATTAAATGCTGGGCGAAGCGCGGTGGANGGGATATTTCTCTCGGAGATGCGTTCATTGATTTCACCCAGGCGGTCGTGATGATTCGTATATGCGCCGTTTACAACACCATAGAATTCCATCTTATGGATTGTTCGTGTTGTATGGATTGATACTCTACTTATTGTATAATGTGAAAAATAAATAATATATAAACACAATTTGATATTATACTTATACGAATTCGTGCCTTACACCCAATGTGCGGAATCTTCTATTTTCAAACCGTTGCGCGTTTGGCGCTGAACCAATTAAAGACCTTACAAGAATCATTTGTTCACTCGTCTCATCGTGGTCCAGATATGTCAGTATTTCTGAAGGATGACACACGCGCTTGGGGATTTCATCGTCTGTCAATCAATGGAAAAGACTCTGCTGCGAATCAGCCGTTTCATATCAAAAACTGTCGTCTCATCTGTAACGGTGAAATCTATAATTATAAGAGTCTGATTACTGAATTTGGGCTGGAGAGCGAATATCAAAGCGGGTCTGATTGCGAAGTTATCATCCATCTCTACCGAATAGTGGGAATTCACGAGACGCTTCGTCGTCTGGATGGTGTCTTTGGGTTTGTATTACACGATTATGACAGTGGTGCGACATATGTCGCGAGAGACCCAGTGGGTGTGCGCTCACTCTTTATTGGTGTATCGCGTCACGATGGAATGTTTGGTGGTGAACATTCCGATTTAATGTGTGTATCAATGAACCCTGACCATTATGGATTGTGTATTGCGAGTGAGTTGAAATCGATTCACGCAATTTGTGATACGGTCGTCCAATTTCCTGCGGGGAGTTATATGGAGTATAGTGACGCGGCAACGGAATGGGATGCGGTTTTTCGCACGTATTACGATTACGCATACGTATCTTATACATCTGGTGAAATAAAGAAAACGACGGCAGATGAATCCTTTTTTGAGCGTCAGTTGAGAGA
>JGI25921J50272_10000524_pt1 | contig 12444 bp, 15 predicted proteins | sample LauGreSu1BDMLBSD_2_FD_50272 | JGI IMG/M metagenome (IMG submission 50272) | reverse complement strand
GACTTTGCCTTCAAGGGTCTTGGTTCGGCAACAGTTGCGCCTCAAGAGGATGATGGCGATGAGAAGGATGAGGAGGTCGATGATGACGCTGTCTTCCAACAGCCGCAAGCGGCAGCCTCAAAGCCGTCTGCGGTCGCGGCAGTCATGCCTCAGGCATCACAGCAGGAGGATGAAGTAGAGGATGGCGATGACGTAGAGCCGATGCCTGCCCCAAAGAAGACGATTATNAAGAAGAAGGTTGTTGTTGCTCCGAAGAAGTAAATACATAACGAATAAGAAAATACATAAAATACATCAAACAAAAATTATCTTATTTTTGTTTCATATACTTGTTTATAAAATCTACTTACTTGGTTATGAACTGGCTCCCCTTACAATTCATAAACGGCGGCATAGGATTGCCTACATTTGCTGTCATCCGCTGTAGGTCCATGACAGATGATGGTATGAAAGGAGGAATATAAGGTTGATAAGGAACATATCGCTGTGCCTTAACTTCTAACAATTGTGAGTAGATGGTACTATTAATTGCGGCGGCATTCGCAATAGTACTTTGAATGGTACTCATTGTGGTTGTACTTTGTACTTCTTGTAAAAAGCGCGATTGTCTTGTCAATAACATGGTTTGTTCAGTATTATTGATATTGTTATTTACCTTAAATGTACTAGAAGAGATAGAAGAAAGTGTCTGGAGATCCGCTGATAGAATGGGAGGGCAACAGGGTTGGATAAATCCTTGTGGTTTATAGGAATAACAAAAACGACAAGTTGGTGTCATGGGCGTCGTCATTCTGTTTCTTAGTTTTCTTTTTGTTTAAGTTAATCAGGACGAAAATTACGCACTTCCGTATCAGTATAGGTTCGTGATCCCCATCCAAAATCGTCATGTTCAATCTCACATCGAAGAATCTCGCTCGAAATAGGGGCAATAATATCACGCATCAATCGTTTATAATCTCTCTCTAGGGTGATCCAATTATTTCCGCATTGATAAAAATAAGGCCGCTTACACAATTCAAAGGTAAATCGATCACCCTCTAGCTTAAATTGATAGAAACCGCTGCTACCATCTGAATAGATACTAAGATCTCGCCATATCTGATAAAATTCTTTAAATTTTTCTGGGATGTTCTTATCGTAATCATCATCATACCAACTGTCACGATAGGTACTATCATAAAAATATTCCATTTTAATACAATCGATATATTCTGGTTTAATAATGGCAGTACAGTGTAAAATAATATGGTAACCCATTAGGATTCCTATTCATTTGTTGTTTAGGTGTTGTCATTACATGGCCTCATCATCTGAATCTGGTACATCTGTATGAACAGTTTCTGTTGTCGGATCATAGCGGCCCACATAACAGCCGATTGTTTTCTCTTTGATTTTCTTGTAGAGTTTGTTTTTCTTTGAATCTCGAAAGTATGTTGCATCTCCAAGGGTAAACACAGACAATTTAACGTATTCAATCTCAAATCCATCGGTATCTACCTCTTCACGTTCCTGTTCCATATGAGTAGGAAGAACTACTTCTTTTTGAACCATGGACGGATCCGCCATTTTAACGGGAGTCACTGCTTTGGGTTTTCGAGGTCGTTTCGCAGCCGCTTTTTTAACAGGCTGTTCTGTCACTGGCTGTTCTGTCAATAGGACATTCGAAACAGTATTCGGTTCTACATTTGTAGTGACTGCTGATTCTACCGCGGATGCTACCGCAGGTGCTACCACAGGTGCTACCGCAGGTGCTACTTTTGGTTTTCGTCCACGTTTTACAGGCTCCATGGGAGGAGAAGGAGATCGTACTTTAGATGGGCCAACGACTGTATCATGTATGGTTCTTGCTTTTCTTTGATATGCTAATGCCAACTCAATACTTTCTGCAGAGGGCGCACCCCATTTTCGAACGCCATCTTCATACCAGTTCCCTCCAAATAAATGGGAACGATCAGTAATGGGATCATAAATTGTCCCATGATCGATCTTGCGACACCATTGAATGGTAGACATCGTTTTTACGGAGCAGTCATCGCATACATTTCTAGTCAGATCCAAACAGGGTCTACCACACCGCATTTCCAGAAAGAATTTATGTTTTTGATCAGCGAAATAACATCGCGCATCGATCGCAGTGACACGAGAGATACACGACATGGATACCTTTTGATCAGTGATCACAGATCGGTTCAATTTTTTGATCCACAAAATTGATCGAATTCCCAGACAAATCATAAAAGACATACCATGATTCCCGTCCAGATTCCATATAAAATTCGCCCAGAGTTGACTGATCCGATCGGTCATAGCGTGATTTACACATTTACGCCAAATGATATGGTAGAATATGATAACGGTTATATGTTGTACCGTGTTCCACACGCACCATCCACCTATTGGACCAATTTTCGTTTCAATCAAAAAACAACAATCGAATTGATCATGATCACAACTGAGGGTACTGCACATTCTCTCACAACAAAAAGCCGACCAGAGGAATGGCACAACACTGTCTGGCCTCTTCCATCGATCGATACCATTGATCAGTCAGGATATTATATGAAGATCCATAATTGTCACGAGCCAGGCGTGGATGATGTGGTGATTACAATGGTAGGATTTATCGATCTATTTCCTATGAGTCCCGTGTATCAACTCACTGACACTGATCAGGCATGTCAATTTATCATCATCAAAGAGATCCCACTTCTTATGAAAAGAATATAAAAGAAAGAGGTTCCATTCATCACATGACACTACAACAAAAAGATGTAAAACGAGAAGATGGCGTGATCATTCGTCAGATTTCACAATATCATTGATAATAAAAAGATAAATAAATTACTGATTGTACTTAATTTGGCAGAATTGCATATAGACAATAATATTTCCATAGGAACCCACACCACAAGCTGTTGGAGACATATGACACGATATCATAGATAACCCTTGAGGGGATTTTTTCCACCAACCATGATAGTCATTTGAGAATACATAGGGTTGTTTCGTACGACAATTAGCATTCCATATAAATTGAAGGCAATCTATGGAAACGGTAGACGCTAATGTATCACTATCATACATAAGACAAGGATATGCGGGAGGGCTTGATTGAAGAACAATGACGATGGCAATGATAATGCCAATGATTAATAAAGAAAGTCCAAATATGATCCAATTTCGATAGTCTCGCCAGCAGGCTCGTAATGAAACACTCCAATCTGTGTAGTTCTGCTCTATTCTATTTACAAATGTATCCCATGAATTTGTATCTGAAATCGTAGGAAGCTTGGAAATATCTACACATATATCTGTCATACTGCGTTGATAATAGGATGAGAACATATAATATCAAATTTTTATGATATTACGCAGATCTAAACAATGAATTAACAGAATAGGTAGCACATGTCCTCCAACGATTATTTTCGTCCAAGGGGTGATATTACGACAGTATTGGATCTAACAGATCGCGATGCCCAAGATAATACCTATTTTCCGATCAATACTAATAATTCATGGTTCCATAGCGGTATGCCACAGTCATCTCGCACCCTGCCAGACGATGCAAATGAAATTCCACCCCATACCCAAACGGTCCATCCTACAACTCTTAGTATTCAAGAGTTTCCACAGCGTGGTCCCGCAGAATGGGGTCAAAAATTTACATTTGAGATCGGTTCCTTACCGGCAGGCGACTTGTTACAATCGGTTGTTCTTCAAGTCAAACTAGGTAGCTGGTACGATAATTCAGTTATTTCAAAACTGACCAACGCAACGATCACAACAGATACTGTAAATCAGGCATCATCGTATTGGACCTATATGAATGGGCTTGGTGCTAGTATTATCGAATATGCTGATTTCATCGCGAACGATCAGACCATTGAACGCGTTACAGGCGAATTCATATCTACTCATTTATCATTGGATTGGGATCAGAACGCTCAGGCAGGCGTGGCAGCAGATGGTGTCGGATTGATCCCACATGCTTATTTGACACAATCTATTGTTGGACAAACCGCTTTTCGCCCTTCTCGTCCTTATCCCACAGAAGATGGAACGATATTCTGCGTCCTTCCTTTCTTCTTTCTTCGTACAAAGTTGAAAGAAGTGTTTCCATTGTTATCATGTAATGAAGGAAAAGTTCGAGTCGATATCAAGTTTCGCCCATTTGATCAAGTGGTACGACGATACATTGGTTACCGCGCTACATGTACTGATACACCATTGGGTAAAACCGTAACTTTTGTTACGACATCAGCACCTTCCACGAATGTAGCAGTAACCACCCTTACACAACCTCCCGCATTTCGAGATATTCGATTGATCACGGCCACTGCTCTTACAACTGGATCGTTGCGTGATAAATTTCTTCGACAACCATTCGAACAGATGGTCAAACTAGTACAAAATTTCTCATTTGAAGAACCATTGAAGTATCTCGTCAGCAAAGCAAATGCGAACACGGATACAGTAGATATCCAGTTACCATTGGAACTCAATCACCCTGTATTGGAACTTCGTTGGGTATTTCGTCGAAAGGCCGTTCTGATTAATAATGAATGGTCTAATTTTAGTCCATCCATTGGACTTGAATCCACACCGAATACAGTTTATCCCCCATGGCTTCAAATGGCAACTATTCGTATTAACGGATCGGAAGTGATTTCTGCCGATGGCGATTGGTTTCGTCATCATATTGCGTCGAAACACAGTGGAGGAATTAATGCCTATCAATCGCATATTTATGGTTATTCTTTTGCAGAACGACCTGAATCTCATCAACCTAGTGGGACGGCGAATATGAGTCGCGCCACATCCGTTACTCTTACCCTGCGCGTCAATCAGCCGATGGCAAAGGATCTGGCGACCCTTAGCAACCCGTCATGTATATTTGACCCTGTTACAGTTGGTGGATGGGAAGTGTTTGTATATGCGATTCATTATAATTGGCTGCGTTTTGAGAATGGTATCTGTAATCGCATGTTTACAGACTAATTATGCAATATCGATCGACACTGCTTCTTTTTCTACTACGGAATCCAATACATAGTCGATATTGATTACTATTGTATCATTGTGATCGGCAAAGTACCACACAATATTCTCTCGTTCNGAACAGAATTCAATTGTAGACCACACATTGGTTTCCCATGTTAGCTTGTAAAAATCCATNCTACAAAAATCATTCAATACACCACGTGAATGTCCATAGAATGGTTCGATATAATTACGAGGGATCACAAAAAAACCACCACANAATCGCCAATGGATCTTTTCAACACTAAAGGATTGACCGAGTGACCAGCATCCAGGAATNACCATTTTGGTAAATCGTCGATGACTCAGATCGGTCAGTTTTTCAAGAAATCGTTCTGTATGTTTTACAATTTTCAATATTCCAAAATCAATCCACATAAATGTATCTACTGTGGGCCATCGTTCGGCAGCTTTCTTCACGAATTCGACCTTCGTATTCATGAGGGAAAAGAATTCTTTGGTATCTTTTTGAGGGGTACGATGGTTAGGCAGATCACGACTATACGACATTCCCATTTGATACAATTCAAATTCAGCGAGTGGAATTCCGATCACTGTTACACTGGATGGAAAGATTCGAAATTTATGAACCAGACATGGATCGGTAAATAAAGTGATCGGTATTCCACTAATCCCGAGATCATAGAACAAATAGAGATAATCCATAAATTTTTCAGGGCGGTTATAAATATCATAGTAGCATGTTACCAACATAATATAAACTAGTGGTAGTACAATTTCTAGCTTTAAATGCCGATTATATAAAGGCTAGTATCAGAAGAGTAAGAAGAATGGTGGCCAGTCTCTTGAAAGTGATTGCCTCAGGAATTCAAGATGAACGGTTGGATTTCAGGGCTACCCTTTATCCATTTCGTAAACTATGGAACAAGGCGGGGCGATTTACGACTCGATGGGAACGTCTTGATTTCGAGAATACGCCCGCCTTTGGCAATACGGGATTCTTTCGAATTCTGAGAAAGGGTCATCTGGTCACTCGTTTGTATTTAGTGGCGAATATGCCTGATATTTATACAATTCAAGCACAGGCAACGAATCAAGCTGTTCAACAAGGAGCAACTCAGGCCTATCCTCGAATTGGATGGACAAATTCGTTGGGACATGCCCTTGTTCAACAATTGACACTAGACATTGCGGCAAGTCGTGTAGAGACGATTGATAGCCGTCTCTTGGAAATATTGGATGAGTTTCATACACCACTAGAAAAGGTTCCCGTCGTGAATGAATTGATTAAACGAAAAGATAATGGATTTACTGAGACGAGTTTTGGATGGCCACAAGGTGATGCATTAACAGCATCGCTGGCTGCCATCCAGGTAGCCACTACAAATCGGACACCACTTCCTCTCCCGTATCAAGAACGAGTCGTCGTTCCACTTCCGTTTTGGTTTACACGAGGCGATACGGGGTGCGCCCTACCGATTGATGCGATATCAATGGATGATATTCGTGTAGGAATTACCTTCCGAGCCTTGAATGGATTATACTATACACCAACACAGGTGTCAAATACGACGAATGCCGACGGAGCTTCTCTTGTCCTCTTCTTAACACAAAATTCTATGTACAAGATCCGATCGCAACCCCTAATCAAACACCGTTGTCCAATACGTATGGAACCATTCAGATGCCATCAAATCTTCCACTAGGAGATTGTTATATCATGGCGGAGTATGCCTATTTGGATCAAAATGAGGCGAACCGATTTCGTTTGGCGGATCTTCAGGTACCAGTTGTACAGCACTATGCAATGAACCCGTATGATACACAAGGGTTATTGAATGCGCGAATCCGCCTCGACATTCCGAATCCAACTCGCGATCTGTATTTTATGTGTAATCCGTATCTGGCACCCGCCTACAATGCGCACTTTTTAGCTACACGTGACATGACAGGAACCCAGAATACATTGCCGACCAATTCACAGTATCCGTGGTGGCCTGATGCGTTAGGACTGTATGCGAATCGACCATCCCAATACAAACGCCCTGCTTTTCAGCTATCGGATTCGGAACCCATTTCGGGGTATGAGTTGAGTTATCAGGGCTCGCTAGTGAGGTATCGTACCGAAGCGCCAGCACTATTTCGATCGATTGTTCCGTCGTATGAACAACGAAAATCGCCATGGGTCAATCGATATTATTACAATTTGCCGCTAGCAATTCAGAATGGATTCACGCCATTTTCTAGACCGAATGGAGAGGCAAATCTGGACAAAATTACGAATCGTGACTTGATTCTACAGTTTCGTACTCCGTATGGAAATACATCGGGTCTGAATGTGGGTCGTTTTACGGTATTTACATATGCGGAAACATATAATATTCTACGTGTATATGGTGGCAGATCGGCATTACTTTTTGCGTATTAATGCTTTTTACGCAGTGTTTGCTTTTTGCGACGTGTATGGTGGCTGTGTCTCGAATGTTTACGTCTCGAATGNTTACGTCTCGAATGNTTACGTCTCGTTTGCCTTCGATGGCCACCATATTTCGGAGTGTGATTGATTTGATTGGGNGGTAGAGTTTTATCAAATAATCTGGTTTCATCTCTTCCCCATGTCACCATCTTTATTGGAGCGTAAGATAGTAATCAGTGACCCGATAAAACAAGCCAATGCAAGTGTATGAAGCAACACACAATATGGAAATACATCGGTTTAAATATGGTATCTATAACATTCTACGTGTCTACAGAGGAAGANGTGCTCATCTTTATGCGTATTAATGANGATGCTTACGAGTTTTTCGTTTATTACTATTATGCTTACGTGTTCCACCATTTACTTTGTGTGATTGAGTGCTCGGTTCCACATGAACAGGATAGGTTTTATTCTGATACGTCACATACAACATGTCGGGAACATTTGTTGTGACTGATTTTGAGGGAGAATTAGATTGTACAGAGGTATGAGCAGTCGTTGGAGATGGAATATCATGTTCTGGTGGAGTAATTGAAGGAGCAGTCGGATCAGACGGAGCGACTGGGTTTGAGAGGGGATGAGATTTTCGATAATTACTAAGAGACGTATCTGAAATATGAAACGAAGGTACCATTTGGCGGCGTGCTCGAGCACGCGCCGCCTTTTCCTCCTTCTTCNCCAATGCCGCCGGCTCCGCCGCCTTTGCTGCCTGCNTTGCCATACGAGTTGTGTAGGGACCTATCTGTTGGAAGGGATCTGTATTTTCGAAGGGATTTTTAATTTTTAATCCCATGTTTTGCATTTGTGCGGTTATCTGTTCTGGGCGATCTGTTACACTACGCATACGCTCCGAATTTTCAGGAGAAAGTGGCATGACTTGTCTATCTAATCCCTTATGTAACTCATTTCTTTCTGCTTGAGTTTTATTATTACCAGGAAGTGTACGTGTCGATGGCCTTAAAAGCATCTCTATTATATAACGGAGAATATGTATTAGGATCTTGTGTTATGTAATAAAAAAAATTGAAAACATGCTAACGCAAATGTATGAAGTCATACCACATTCTGCATACGCTTCTGAAATGCGAATCATCAGCTTTAATATTAACGGTATCAAGTCCATGACAAATAAGCTTAAAAATGGGGAGAAGAAGGGTGGACCCACAAATAACGTATTAACCGCACTCATAGAGGAGCAACAACCTGACATCTTGTGTTTCCAAGAACTCAAGACGCAGAATCCAGGCGATCTCGGTTTTCTACGCCAATATTACCCCCACATTACTCAGAATCTATCTAAGGATAAGAAGGGATATAGCGGTGTAGCCTTCTTATCAAAGGAGAAACCGGAATGGGTAGAAACTGATTTTACCAGATATTCGGAAGAGGTAATTGGAGCCTACGGTGAACATGAATTTACTCAAGAGGGTCGAATTGTGATCGCAAAGTTTCGATCATCCATTGTTATTACGGTCTATACACCTAATGCTCAACCTCAACTGGCAAGAATCGCTGAACGGATTGTATGGGAAGAGACATTACGGCTGTACATGATCGAAATTCAGAGAGAATTTGATCTTCCGGTGATCCTCTGTGGTGATCTGAATTGTGCTCCAGAAGAGATCGATATTCATAACCCAAAGTCAAATCGTAAGTCTCCAGGATTTTCGGATCAAGAGCGATCCGAATTTCAGAACATGATCAATTCTGGATTAGTGGACTCCTTCCGATTTCGGAATCCAGATCAAATTGCATATTCCTATTTCTCTAACTTTGCAAACTCAAGAGCTCGAAATGTTGGATGGAGGATTGATCATATTCTGATTTCGAGATCCATTCAAGATCAGATCCGGAAGGCAGAGATCTTGGGCGAGTATTTCGGTTCCGATCATGTACCTGTATTGATCGATCTAGATTTATAAAAAACATAATACAAAAATGGATCATGTCTATGGGTTCTCCTTTAGACAGCATTGACTAATGACCAGATGGATCGTTATCTCCATTATCGCTCTCATATATTTCATAAATCGTGTATTGATACTTGGTTTGAATCACATATAATATATCATACTTATCGACATGATATCCAAACATAACACATTGTGATGTTTTTAGTTATGATAAATAGATATGGCCAATCCTAACCCTTCCGGCTCCATCAATCAAGCAAGAATGATGTACCTGCATGCGGAGAATGCGCCGCATGCGTACCACAGCATACAGGAGGCACCATGCCCCTTCCGAGAGGAAACCCCAGAAGCATATGCAAGCAGGATGATGGAAGCCAATCCACTAAGGTTAATGATTACAAATGCTGATGCTGCAGCCAGCGCGTATAGATTTTATCTAAGAGAATTCAGGCATCGGTACCGAGAATGCTATAGCGATCCAATGAATACTAGTGGTGGCCGTCATCACAAACACAAGTCGCAGCGCAAACACAAGTCGCAGCGCAAACACAAGTCGCGTCATACGCGCAAGTCTCATCACAAACGTAAATAAATAGACTCATTAATCACACAATAAAAATAATAGAACTATTTTTATTATATGAAAATTCCATAATTAATCACAAGTGAAACCTGTTGAACATCAATTCCACGTGCTAACAAATGAGTACTAATAAGAATAAGTACTAATCATTTTCGTCCGCTGATACGACACGCTTGAAGTTCAGACCAGCTGCTCGATTATTATACTTTGGCAAAGAAACAATCGCTTCGCGCCCATATTCTGTGAAAGGAATTGTACCATCCCATGGCTCACCTGAATCCACCCATGAACCGATCTGTTGTTTCAATGATAGAAATCCAAGCGAATTTCCACGAACTCCGCCCGTCTTTAGTTGAGTTAAAAGACTGAGACCCTCTTTCAGACGTTCCTCTTTTGTTTTTAGTTGTTTCACCATTCTATTACTTCGTAATCCGATAACGATTTAGGCCCTCTTACTGAAGAATACTTCACATAGAAATTTGCAAAAACTTCATGTTGCGACGAGGAATGGTGATGAATCCTGGATCTGTATCATTTTCAGAGAAGAAGAAGCAAAATGATTCGTCACGAACATGGAATCCAAGACAGTACTCGATCGCAGTCTTACGAAAACAGAAGGGTGGAGAATACTGTTCAGGCTTCATTGTTTCGCGATTGAATTGTACAATGGAATGATAGTATACACGAGGAGTACTGTATTTTACGTAATGAGTAACACACCATAGCTTCCCGTCAAACTCGCATAAAGGAGAAGAGCCGCGAAAACGCGAAAAAATGTTAGGTGTAGAAAACATCGTATGAATCACCAGCTGATTCGACTCATTCACCGAACCAATTTCAAGTGGATTCCAACCGTAAATGAAATTCATCTTATCTTTTGCTGCCACATTTCCAAGAGAAACTTCAGGGACTGCGATCCAGTTCTTTTCGCAATCCGTAGGACGAGGAGGTTGAATCACGCGGATATTGGACATGCGATGTAGTTCAGGATGATATTCACCAATCGCAATCACAATCTTACCAGTAGATGTCAGATTCTTGGAAGAGGCGGTGAAGTGTAGTTTACCTTTAAACATAAATAGACGCACATCTTCTAGTCCATCGACATTACTCGGATAGGTAATAGGCAAATCTTCATTCATCATCGTAATCTCCTCTATGGGAAAATATGACGAATTAAGATAAACCATGCCATTTCGTGTCTTTACATTTCCATCAGCGGACCGCATATGATAGCTGCCATGACTATCAATGGAATAATTCACATATCGCGCGTTCAACAAAAAGCGATTGTATGTATAAGGCACAACACAGCATGAGGATACCTTATATTCTTCAAATTGCGGAAAGCTTAGCTTAGAGTAAGTGCCGCGATAGGTAGGACTAATAAGTGACTCCACATAATAATGCATATTATCCCACACATTATCTAGATAATGTGAAATACCACGATTAATATAGGATACAACATCGCACAATGAATCATGTCGTGATTTGCCGTTTACATAGCACGCAAGAATTGTATTTTCATAATCAAACATACCGTTATATACAGCATCCTCAATAAAGAGTACATCGTCTTTTGGATAGGGAATGTCCTTGCCCTTCAGATAATAATGATAGGCCTTGTGGTGCTGTGAGACTTCGCGAAAGTAACGTGTCATGTGATAGAGGGGCTCGGAGCGACGCGGGTGAAAAGTAAAGGCACGGTTCATCCAGAGTTCCATCTTACCGATATCCTTCAAGAACTCATGACATTTGGCGATCTGATAATGCGCATACCATACTTCTTCGTACCATCCGCCGAGTTCAATGCGTCGTTTGAAATGGACAATCGCTTCCTTAAATCGGCCGAGATCTTTGAGGCTTTGCCCGAGATAAAAGTGCGCACGAGCATTATTTGGATCCTCTTTGATTTCTTCCGTGAGAAGGCGAACATCGCGCTCAAACTTGTCGGATTTACAGCCGCCATCGTTCTTATCATCGATGTAGAAGACCTCATAAGGAATCTTGGCAGTTGGGTCGCCCGACCAATACTCGTGTGTCGCACCAATACACGACCAAGGATAACCGCATTTCATGAAACGAGTATTGAAATACTTAATATGACCGTTTGCCTGAATGACAGTGTATCCATTGGAGGTCATGTGAAACGACTTGAAATCAGAGGAAGCTACAATATTCATATCGGCATCGACTGCCATCGCATACGTCTTTTCAGGGTCCCAATTCAACTCGCTGCATAGTTGTTGGGCTTTCTGGAAGGAAACAGTGCGATTATGACCAAAATTCTTGAATGGCTCGACGCTAATTTTGAAGGGCTTGCCACANGTAGACAAAAACTCCTGGCAGCGCTCTATGGTATGATCGGTGGAGCCAGTGTCGAGAATAGAAACGGCATCCACGTGGGGAAGCGCATGAGAAAGACAACGCTGAATGATTTTCTCTTCGTTTTTAATCATGAG
>JGI25921J50272_10000523_pt1 | contig 12449 bp, 7 predicted proteins | sample LauGreSu1BDMLBSD_2_FD_50272 | JGI IMG/M metagenome (IMG submission 50272) | reverse complement strand
CTAACTTAAACGAAGGTAACTTTGCTGGTAGAGTGTGGTATAGCAACTATTTGGTAAGCCGTAATAGTGGTGGTTTGATGGGTGATTACAATGTTACTGGTACNGCATCTAAAGTAATTTGGACTATCGGTGAATCTTGGCCAATTGGTAATATGTACGGATTGGGTTATGAGTATGGAAGTGGATACGACCATCACTTAGCAATGAGAAACAATGGTACAACTTATTCTCGTATAGGTTTTGCTGGTGGAGCATTTTTTAGTGGTGGTGTAAGTGTTGGTTCTGCTATGTATGCACCCATCTATTATGATTCAAATGATAATGGATATTATGGTGACTTTGCATCAACATCTCGTACAAACTATATTGTTGGTAATAGAATTAAATTAGTAAACAACGTAAACAATGAACCTCGTTGGGATTTCTCAGCATATGTAGTTGAAGCACAACATTGGTATGGTAACAACTCATCTATGACAATGTACATGGGTGAAGGTAACGCCGTACAAACATATAATTTACGTTCTGACATTTACTATGATAGAGATAATACTGGATATTATATAAATGCGGCATCTCGTTCTAGATTAGGAAGATTACTTATTGATAGTGCTGAAAACGGATGGAGTTTGATGGTTGGTCCTGAAACATTATCTACGAATGGTGCAACTTCAATATATCCTGATGATAGTAGATATGGTTTAGTAGTTAATGGACCATATTATCCACATTTGTATATAAACACATATTCACATAACTCAAATACAACACATGGCGGTGTATTTAGTATGACAGGTTCGATACCTGGTGGATTTAGAAGATTCGGTATTGGTGTTGCAAACTGGAATCCAAATGAAATGAGTTTTGGTTGGTTTGATAATAACTACAATCCACATTATGGTGTAGGTATCAACTGGTCATATCCTGCATCCGTTTGGTTTGATACTTCTCATAACTGGTATGTAAGAAATTCAGTTTACGCTTATACTTTCTACGATAGAGATAATACTGGATATTATGTAAATCCACAAAGTGGTTCTAACTTTAACTGGCTAACAATAAACGATTGGTACTATATCAATGGTGCGTTAGGTATGTATTGGAACTCATATGGTAGAGGTTATGTAGCACCAGAACAACAAGGAAATCCATACGGACATATAACTACATATGGTGGTGGTAGAAATGGGTGGTATGGATATGGTGTTACAAGTAGATACACTTTAATGACTACTACTGGTACTAACTTTGGTTTGCATGATACTTCATACGGCTGGATTTGGTATATGAGTGGGGCTGAATTGAATTTGTATTACGCTGGTAGTGATAGAATGTCAATGAGGTCGCATGGTGTTTATGCACATGCTGATGTTAGAGCATCTATATATTATGACCACGACACTGGATACTATTTTGATGGTAATGGTACAACTAACTGGCAATGGGTAACTGAAAGAAGTAAAGATAGAATAGGTATGACCTATTTCTATAATAATCCTCGTTCTAATATAACATCAGATACTAGATATTGGGTTGGTACAATGGGATGGGGAACTACCGATATGAATGATGTATTCGGTTGGGGTTCTGGATTTTTTGATACATGGAGTTCTCCTGGTAACTCACCTGGTGATACCTCTCACTATCTTGGTATTCAATCAATGCACTTTAATGGTGGATATAATGGATATCGTTATGGATGGCAAATGGTTGGTGGTGTTACTGATTCATTATGGTGGAGACATAGTTGGGCAGCATTTGGTGGTTGGTTTAAGATAGCTATGTATGGTAATAACCACGAAGCTAATAGAGATTTCTACGCAGGATTCTATTATGATTCCGGTGATACCTCTTATTATATCAATCCACAATCTACATCTCAATTTTATCGTCTTGAAGTAAACGAATACCTATATGCTAGAAATGGTTGTGGTAGAATTTATCTACCTGGTAACTTACACATAGATTCATTCTGTGGTAACTCAATTTACTTAAACTANTATTCTAATAACTGGATTAGACACTNNTATCACAACGAACATAATGGNTANGATATCTATGGTGTTGGTAGAATTGATAGTACTATTTTCTATGATAGAAATAATACTGGATACTATTGTGACCCGAATGGTTCTTCTCAATTTGCAGCAGTATTTGCAAACGATTGGTTTAGACCTCAAGGATGTTGTGGATTATATTTCCAATCATATGGTAGAGGTATTTGGTCACCTGAGTGTGAGGGTAACTCATATGGTCATATTACAACGTATGGTGGTGGTAGAAACGGCTGGTACGGATGGGGTATTAGTAGTAGATATGTGTTTATGAGTACTACCGGCGATAACGTTGGTGTGCATGATAATAGTAGAGGTTGGGTTTGGTATATGAGTGGAGCTGTACTTTACTTATATTATGCTGGTTCTGAAAGAATGTCAATGCAACCTTATGGTGTGTATGTAAACAACGATATTCGTTCTCCAATTTTTTATGACCATGACACTGGATATTATGTTGATGGAAATACTTGGTCTAGACTATGGGGTATTGGTACGTTCTATATTAGAAATAACTATGATGTATCTACCGACCATAGATTTGGATTATCATTCAGTAATGCAACGGTTGATGAAGCATATGGTATATTCAGAGAAAGTGGTGGATGGGGTTATCCTTATCCTGACTTACGTGTAGCATTCCACACTGGTATTAAATTTGGTGCAAACCCATCGTATGAAGGTATGAGATTCTATACCGATTATAATATGGCAAGTATTATATGGCAGTTCAATGGGGGCTCAAACTATTCATACCAACACACTTGGAATCAACTTACAGGATATCACGGACATTATAGTGGAATTAACTCCGCACACATTTATCCAAATAATGGTTCTTATGGTTCTTGGAGAATAGATGGTAGCAGAAACGGATGGCCTGGTATTGAGTTTGGTAGTGTAAGTAATGGTCCTGTATCTGTAATGGCTTATTCAAATGGTAACGAATCTGGTTTCCATAATAACTCTTATAGCTGGCAAACATATTGGTATGGTGGTAGTTTACGAATAGCTAAAAACTCGTATGGTGGTAACCTTGCTATCGCATTGGATTCATCAAACGCAAACGCAGCATATAACTTAAATCAGGGAGTAAATACTGGTTCAGAACCTAGATTTACCGCTCATTATTTTTATAATGGTAGTAGTTCTCGATATACTGGTGTTGGATTATATGGCGGATATACAATGGGTGTGTGGGAAGTTAGAAGTGACTTTGGTTCATTAAGTGGTGGTGAGTCTGGTGGAATTGGTATCAATGGTGACTTTATGCAGTTCTGGACACCAAACGATTTATTCCAAGCATTTATGTTTTCGGATGAAGATGGTGGAACTGGTGGATATATTGCATATTTAGGTAACAATGGTACATTTTATAATTCGGATAGAAGATTAAAATATTCTATAAGAGAAAAAGTAAGTGAAAACTATGAATACATAGATAGGTTCATGCAATTGAAGCCGGTAACATTCGCTTATAAATTTGAACTTAAAGATACCGATACTCCTAAGCAAAGAGAGAGAAAAATATCTAAAATGCTAACTGTAAATCAGGGGTTAATAGCTCAGGATGTAATGGAAGTATTCCCAGAAGCAGTACATTGTGGTAGTGATGCAAGACCAATGCAATTTGAATTATCAGAAATCACAGAACCAATTATACAAGAGGTTGGTATTAATGGATTTGCTGAAGTTGAAGCTGTAAAACAAAAGTATGTAGATAAGCATGCAGCAATGGATGTTCCGGATACATTATCTCTTAACTGGAACGTAATTAATACTTATCAAATATTAGCACTACAAGATTTCAAAAAAATGTATGATGCAAAATGTGAGGAAATCGAAGAATTAAAATCAGAATTAGCAGCAATAAAAGCACATTTAGGACTTAGTTAAAAATAAAGATTATGGCATTACAAAAAAATTATGTTATTGGAGATACGGGTATTGAGGTACCTGATGCATACCACATTATATACAATGTATATACGGAGCGAAGATTGAATGATTACATTCAACCAAAATTACCAAAGGGTATGCCACAAAGACCTGAAATATCGTGGAAAGCTGGACATATTGGTAGAATTGCAGTATTTGTATATACTAATAAAGATGATAGAGATAATGATATGAGACCTATTGGAGCAATTGTTAAATATCCATCAGATGCAGCAGATAGAATAACTGGTGTTATCGACCAAAATTTATATACAATAACTCCACCATTTCAGTTAGAATTTTTTATAGATGATACAAGTTCTGATTCAATTTTAACTCAAGCGTATAATTATTTGAAAACAATTCCGTATTTTAGCGGTTCACTAGAAATTTAATAAAATGGCATTACAAAGAAATTACAATATACCAAATACTTCATTAATTGTTAGTGGTGCATATCATATAATAAGTGATATCGAAGTTCAAAAAAGAAATATGGATGATATGGGGCCGGTTTCTGGAAGTAGTGAATTTAATCCAGGTTTAGATAGAGCATCTGAACCTGTATATTGGAAAAGTGGATATACTTGTAGAGTTAAAGTTGATGTATATGTATCTAAGGAAGCTAGAGATACTGCAAAAAAACCAATAGCTACATTAGGAGCTAGAGATGTTAAATTAGAAGCACATCTAGCAACAGAAGGAATGGATGAAAAAATAGTATTCTATTCGGATACAAATAATACTGATAATTTATTAACACAAGCATATCTTCATCTTAAAAGTACTGACTATTATAGTAATTCAATTGATGTTTAATAACGATGAAGATTATTTTTGAAAAACAACATATTTATAACATATAAACAAGCAAATTATGGGATATACTTATAACTGGGAATTAACGGGTTTGAAAAAATCTAATACTGATTATTTAACCGATGTTATTATTGGTACACAATGGAAAGTAACTGCAACTGACGAAGAAGGAAATGTTGGTAGTTTTACTGGAGCTACACCTTTCAAAGCAACTGATGTTGATGTTGATAACTTTGTAGAATATGAAGCACTTACTGAAACTGAAGTATTGACTTGGGTTAAAAACCATGTTAGTGGTTCTAATCCATCTACAAACTATTGGTCTCATATTATGGAAAGAATCGGAAAACAAATCGATGAAACAAAATACAATATTATGTCTGTTAATGCAGAATTGTTTCCTTGGTCTACTGGTTCTATCTCTGGTTCAGTTACACCTGACCCAAATATGGCGCCTCCAACGATTTAATAGTATAAAAAATACTTTATTTGAAATATCCAAAGCATATTAGTACTTAATTTATGTTTTGGATATTTTCATTATATTTATATGTGTACTTTTACATTAAAAATTACAATAACAACCAAATTGCAGAAATAAAATGGCAGAAAGAATTGTATCACCTGGCGTATTCACAAGAGAAAACGATTTATCGTTCCTACCTCAAGGGGTTGGCGAAATCGGAGCCGCATTCATAGGACCTTTGAAAGAAGGACCTTCATTCGTACCTACTATCGTAAGAACACAAGCTGAATTCGAAGAAAAATTCGGAAAAGTTGATGGAACATATTATACGGAGTATGCAGTACAAAATTATTTAAGAGAAGCTGGACAAGCTACCATCGTAAGAGTTGGTGGAATTGGGGGTTATACCCAAAATAGTGGTATCGGTATCGTTGCATCCGGTTCTATCAATGGTAGAAAGCTTGTAGGTACATTGTACTCTACATCTACTGGAGATGCAGCAGTTGGATTCCCAACACCTGTATTACTATCAAGTCAAACTATATCTGGTTCATTCACAATAAATGGAATGAGTGGGTCTGGTACAGGTGGAGTTGTATCTGCTTCAATCCTACCATCTGCTACAAATGATATAGCTGATGTATTTGGAGAATCTGCTTTAGGTTCTAAGAAAGCTTATAGCTATATGTTCTTCGAAAATATGGCGGCTACTTATACTGGTTCTGTTTATAACGCAACAGTAGTAGAATCGATAGCATTACCACCACAAGTTTATGGAAATACAGCACAAGCTGAAACTCCAATGATTGAATCTCAATTAATTTCTGGTGAAAGATATGACCTTTTCAAATTTGTAACAATTGGTGATGGTACTGCATATAATACTAAATTCAAAGTTGCTATTTCTAATGTGAAGGCAGCTGGAGAAGATGGTGCAACTGATTACTCTACATTTACTGTAACTATCAGAAGATTTGATGATACTGATAAGAGAAAGGTTGTATTAGAAACATTTGCTAATGTAAACTTAGACCAATCATCAACTAACTATATTGGTAGAAGAATTGGTGATAGATATTATACAACTGATGATAGTGGTAAACTTACTGAATTTGGTGATTGGGCAAACCAATCAAAATATGTAAGAGTTGAAGTAGCAGCAGCTGGTTCATATCCAATATCAGCAGCACCATTTGGACATGAGGCTTATGTTAATCCAATAAAAACAAACAATACAAACGAAGATTCATATGTACCTCCTGTTGTTTACTCAACAGCAGCATCTGGTAACACAGCATCATCTCCAATTTATTATAGTGGATTTGATTTTGAAACAGCTGGTATATCCGATGATAACAAAATGTATTTGAAACCAATTCCTCTTGGTGTAGGTGCTGGAGCTAACGTACCATTTGCATTTGATTCACAATTATCATATGTAATGACGGGTTCTAACTCTACTGATATGGCTAAGAGACAATTTATCTTAGGATTCCAATATGGATTTGATGGTAACGCACCTACTGTTAAAATTAACTTAGGTTCTGATATGACTCAGGCAAACTCACAAGGTTTGAACTTAGCAACTTCAGTATCAAATGGTACTTTAGGATATTTCAAAGCAATCAACGCTATTTCTAACGCTGATGAATATGATATCAATATGGTTGTAACACCTGGTATCATTAGAGAATTACACCCGTCAGTTACTACAAAAGTAATTGATATGGTTGAAGATAGACAAGATTGTTTCTATATAGCAGATTTTAATAGATCTGGAGCAACAATCGCTGAAGCAACTGCGCAAGCAAATTCAGTAGATTCTAACTATGTTGGAACTTACTATCCTTGGGTTAAGACAATAGATACAAACACTAACAAAATCCTTTCAGTTCCACCATCAGTATTGATGCCGGCTGTATTCGCTGCAAACGATAGATTAGCAGCAGAATGGTTCGCACCTGCTGGTTTGAATAGAGGTGGTATCACTGGAGCAATTAGTGTTCTAAATAGATTAACGCACGCTGAAAGAGATACTCTTTATGAGAACAAAGTAAACCCAATCGCTTCATTCCCTGGACAAGGTATTGTAGCATTCGGACAGAAAACATTGCAAGATAAAGCATCTGCTTTAGATAGAATCAATGTTAGAAGATTACTTATCGTTCTTAAGAAGTTTATCGCTTCAACATCTCGTTACTTAGTGTTCGAACAAAACACAGCAACTACTAGAGCTAGATTCTTAAACACTGTGAACCCTTACTTAGAGGCAGTTCAACAAAGACAAGGTTTATACGCATTCAAAGTGGTGATGGATGAATCCAACAACACACCGGATGTAATTGATAGAAACATATTAGCAGGACAAATTTTCTTACAACCGGCTAAGACAGCGGAATTTATCGTAATAGATTTCAACATCTTACCAACTGGAGCAAGTTTCTCAGCATAATATGGAAAAGCAAAAAGTAGATATTTATTAATATAAAAAAGCAACAATAAAATGGCAGAAATATTAGAGTTTGACAAGATGTTCTATACGAACTTCGAACCTAAGATGAAGAACCGCTATGTAATGGAAATTGACGGTATTCAATCTTACTTAGTTAAAGCGGCAGCAAGACCTTCAATTCAATTTGAAGTAATAACTTTAGACCACATCAACGTAAAAAGAAAGTTGAAAGGTAAAGGTGAATGGCAAGATATAACAATTACATTGTTTGACCCAATTGTACCATCTGGTGCACAATCGGTGATGGAATGGGTTCGTTTATCACATGAATCTATTACTGGTAGAGATGGTTACGCTGATTTCTATAAGAAAGATATCGATTTCTATATGTTAGGTCCTGTTGGTGATAAGATTGAGCAGTGGAAATTAAAAGGTGCATTCATCTCACAAGCAAATTTTGGTGATGTTGCATTTGATTCTAACGAACCTGCAACAATCGAATTGACATTGGCTTACGATTACGCAATTCTTGAATTCTAATATTCAATTAAAATAAAAAATAAAAGGGATACTCAAAAGGTATCCCTTTTTTATTTCAATTTTTTGAAATCTATGTATTTATATATACAAACTTAAAAATATTAATGTTATGGCAGAAATTGCAAATACGGAACACATAGAAACTCCAAAAGTATCTAATGTACCACCACCAAGACAATTTGATTTCCCAACGGAAACAATTGAATTACCTTCACAAGGATTAGTTTATCCAGAAGGACACCCATTAAGAAAGGGTACTATTCAACTAAAATATATGACAGCTAAAGAGGAAGATATCTTAGCATCACAAAATCTTATTAAAAAAGGTATTGTTTTGGATAGATTATTTGAATCAGTTGTTGTAGAGCCCGGATTGAATATTGATGATGTATATATTGGTGATAAAAATGCTATTTTATTAGCAACTCGTATTTTAGGATATGGAGCTGATTATGAAGTAGAAGTAAATGACCCATTTACTGGAGAAAGACAGCAAGTAGTAATTGATTTATCGGCAATAAAAACAAAAGATTTGGATTTCGATAAACTAAATTCTAATAATTTATACGAATTCACATTACCTTCGAATGGAAAAGTAATTCAATTCAGATTATTAACACATAAGGATGAAGTTGAGATTACAAAAGAAGTTCAGGCATTAGAAAGGTTGAATAAAAATTCATCTTTAGCATCGGATGTAACTACTCGTTTTAGATATATGATTATATCTGTTGATGGTAATTCGGATAGAGGCTTTGTTAATAGATGGATTCAAAATTCATTTTTAGCAAAAGATACAAAATCTTTTAGAGCATATATAAAAGAAATTTCACCAGATATGGATATGAGATATGTATTTGTATCTGATATTACAGGCGAATCGGAGGCGCTAGATATCCCGTTTGGGATTAACTTTTTTTACCCTTCCAACTGATTATAGAATTCAACTACATACCCAAATTTGGGAAATGGTTCAATTTAGTAATGGGTTTACTTGGTATGAAGTTTATTCGATGCCACTTTATCTTAGAAGATTCTACTTCCAAAAGTTAGTAGACCTTAAGAAAAAAGAAGCTGAGGAGAATAAAAAAATACAATCTAAGATGAAATCACCAAGAGTGAGGATGCGTTAATCCTCACTTTTTTATTATCCAATATTTATACAATATAAAGAAACGAACTATGTCAACGCATAAAAAACCAATAAAAGAAAACTTATTTGATTCTGCTAAGAAATTTACAGATGCATTTTTCGATGGGTTGAAATCAAATACAATTAATCATGCATTAGAAAAAGCTAAAAAGAATAAAAGTATGCCGGTTCCTGTTGTACAAAAAATGAAAGAATTGGATAAAGCTGCAAAAGAACTTGAGCAAATGCTTAAGGATTACGAATAATTTAATTTAGATAGTTAATGGCCGCGCAACCTGATGTAAAAGAATTACTACGAATAGCAAAAGAGCATAAAGCTGTATTGGATGACATGCTAGCGAATAAAACTGCGCAAGAAAGAGTTGATATAAAATCAACGCAACCATATAAGGATAAAGTAAAATTATTAAGAGAAGCAAATACAGCAGTTCAGGAATTAAGAACAAAACAAAGAGATTACTTAGATACTTTAATTAAGCAAGAAGGTAGTGCAAAAAAATTAACTGGAATTTACACATCAATAGGAGCTCTTGAGCAAAAAAGATTACAAATTCAAGGAAGAGCTCTTGGAATGGATAAAAATAAGGCCGCTGTATTTAATAAAATAGCAGACCTTAATCAAACTTTAGCAGGATTATCGGCAGAAGATGCAATACAACAAGCTGATATCAAAAGACAATTAGATGATGAGTTTGAAAAATTAGAAGGCGTTAGGGGAATTCATTCTCATGTACGTAAATCACTATTAGAACAACGAAAAATTGCTGAAAGTTTAGCAGGATTAACGGATAAACAACGAACTTTTTTAGAAAAGCAATTAAAAGTATATGATACGATGAAAGATACCATAGGTATGGTATTGGAAACCGCATCAATGCTAGTAAAAACACCATTTGGAATCATTGGTTCAGCTATAATGGGAGCTGGGTATGCTGCAGAAGCATTGGGTAAGACTGTTAGGGCAATGGGTGGCTATATGGGAGGTGTTACTTTCTCAACCACCGCATTAGGTTTAGTATTCAAAGATGCACAAGCAACAGCTGAAGGATTAAACGCAGAGTTGGGTGGTATGAAGGATGTAACGTTCCAAACGCAACTCAATACTAATTTGATGGCTACTAATATGGGTATTAGTGGTCAGGAAGCAGCAGCATTAACTGGAAACTTCGCAAGATTAAATGGTAACTCTACATCTATTGCAGCTGATATGGCAGCTAGTACAAAAGCATTAGCAAAACAAAAAGGTGTAATGCCAGCAGCCGTAATGAGAGATGTAGCTAAATCATCAAAAGCATTTGCGGAATATGGTAAAGATGGTGGTAAGAATATAGCAGAAGCAGCTGTAGCAGCCGCTCAGTTGGGTGTTAATATGGATTCTTTAACTAAAGTTACTGACCATTTATTAGATTTTGAATCATCCATAACCGATGAATTGGAATTGGGTGCAATGCTTGGTAGGAATATAAATCTTAACAAAGCTAGGCAATTAGCATATGATGGTAAGATTGGTGCATCCGTAAAAGAAGCCCTTACTCAAATGGGTGGAGTTGATGCATATAATAAAATGGATATCTTCCAAAAACGCCAAGCAGCTAAAGCATTGGGATTATCTGTTGAAGAACTTGATAAAATGTCCCAAAATTTGGACAAGCTTAATGATGATGGTGAAATGCAACTCACTACATTTGAAGCTATGTCTGAATCATTAACTGCATTTGCATCGGGTCCATTAGGTAGTGTATTAAAAGGATTGGGAGGTGCCATTATTGCAGCTGGACAACTTAATATGGGATTAGGTTCTCTTGGATTTTCTATAAAAGGTATGGTAGGTGGTACATTTCAAGTACTTAAGAATTTGATTGGAATGCTAATGCCAACAAAATTACTTGCAGCTAGTAAAGCATTTGGTAATTGGTTGGGTGATTCTAAATTAGGAAAAGGAATTGGTGCGCTTAAAGATAAATTATTCAAAGGTGTTGGTGAATCAAAAGGACCTGATTTGGAAAATGTATCCAAAACAACTGAAGCATCTGATAAAATGTCAGAAGGTAAAGGAGTTGGTGAAAAACTAAAAGACCTTGCAGCCGGATTGAAAGAAATGGGAACTGCTAAAGTTTTATTTGGTGCACTTAATTTAATACCAACGGGTTTAGGATTTTTAGGAATGTTACCTGGTTTACCAACTCTATTCTTTTTATCTAAAATGGATATTAGTAAAGTTGGTGAAGGGTTGGGAAGTCTTGCCGAAGGTTTGACAGAAATGGCAAGTGGTAAAGTATTTCTTGGAGCGTTATCATTAGTAGTAACGGGAGCTGCATTTGCATTAATGACAGTTGGTGCTATTGGTTTGGCTGCTGTTGCTTTATTGGGTATCCCTGCTGGTGCTGGATTGGCTGGTATTGCGGGTGGTTTGAAAGCTATGGGTAATGCGGGATTCAAAGGTATTTTAATATTTGGATTATTAGCAGGAGTTATTGCATTAAGTGCATTGGCATTTCAACAATTTGCCGGAGTAGATTGGGCATCCGTTTTATATGGTGGAATTGCATTAGCTGGGTTCGCTATATTGGCAGCTGTGCTTGGGCAGTTTGCTTCACAAATTATAGTTGGTTCATTGGCAATAGCAATATTAGGAGTAGCATTGATACCATTTACCTATGCTATGAGTTTATTAGCAGGGTTAAGTATGGAATCAGTTGCAGCAGCTGCATTGGGATTGGTATTATTTGCTGGAGCTGTATTTGCATTGGGAGCAATAATGTTTAGTGGTGTTGGTGCATTAGTATTTGGTGCTGGTATATTAGCATTGATTGCATTAGGTGGAGCATTGGTAGTATTAGGTACAGGTATTAATGTATTGGCTAGTGGTATGGGTGCGTTGGGTAATGTAATTGGACCGATAGCAGAAAGTATATCTATGATTATGACATCATTAGGTGGTATACTTGGAATGATAGGACCTATTGCACTTTTATCAACAGCATTATTTGGATTGGGAGCATCTATGATATTTTTAGGTACAGCTGG
>JGI25921J50272_10000519_pt1 | contig 12480 bp, 8 predicted proteins | sample LauGreSu1BDMLBSD_2_FD_50272 | JGI IMG/M metagenome (IMG submission 50272) | reverse complement strand
TTAAGAGCATCTTCAATTGCTTTCTTTTGAGAGTTGTATTGCTGATCTGATTGAAGACCCTGAATGTCTAAGCTTGCCTGTTGTGCATCAGCAACATTTCCTGTTGCTAAAGCTGCTTCGTATGCTGCTTGTGCTTTTGCAATTTGTCTTGCAATATCGCCTTCTTGCTTTGCTGCATCAAGAGCTTTTAGTCTTGCCTCTGCAAGTTTATTGTTAGCATCTATTTGCTTCTGCAAACCCTTTAGTTGTTCTCTAGTATTTATTTGTTGCTGAGCAGTTTGTCCCTTGGCTGCTGCCATTAGAACCTTTTGCTGAGCAGTTAGCTTTCCTAGGTATTCATAATTTTTCTTTAGTACGCCTTCTTTGTTTGCTGCAATAGTAGATTCAGAAACTGAGTCAGCTATCATAGACAGTGTTCTTACAGCTTCGGCACCAAGCTTTGAAAGATCTCCTGTAAATCCTTTTGCTGCAAGATTCATCTTTTCAAATAGGCTAACTACTGTATCCAAAGGATTGATAATCTTTTTAAGTTCTGGGTTTTGCTTAATCATCTCTTGTCTAGTTTTTGCAGTAAGTACGGCCTTAGAAGACTCTAGCTGATTTAGCTTTTGCAGCATTGCTTCTTGTGCTTGATACTGTGTCAATACTTGTGTATTGCCTGTCTTGTCTGCCTTTGCAGCTTTTTTACTTTGTTCAATCATATCAATAATTCCAGCATCTATTGCAGTTAGACCCGTATTTACTGCTTGCGCTCCCTCACGTCCTCCCTGTGCTGAAGCGGGAACATAATTGTTTATTGCGGCAACAGCTGCATCTTGTCCTGTCTTGATATTTCTAAATGCACGATTACCTACAGTAAATGCGCCAGCCTTTTCTCCCTTTTCAGAAAGCTTAAACATTGCAAATATTTTCTTGCTTGCGTCATCTGCTGACATTCCAGCAGCCATCAGCGCAGTCTTAATGTCTATAGCTACTTGTGGAAGCTCGCTTTCCTTAGACTGGTTAATTAATTTAATTTGATCAGTGTAGACCTCTTTGACTTCTTTCTTAAGCTTCTTGTACTCTTCAATTGTCATAGATATAGGTAGTCCAGCATCCTGCAAACTTTCAAACAATAACTGATTTCTTTCTCTTATTGCTTCTATGTTCTTAACAGTATCTGCAAGCTTTGAGTTATAATCGGTAAACTTAAGTCCCGCCTTTTTGGCAGCTTCTTCTGTTAGTCCGTATTGTGTTACCCCAACTCTTAAATGTTCGTTGTGATCTCTTATTCTTTTATTGATAAGAATAAAAGCTCCTGTTGCTACAGCAAGTCCTACATTTAATCTTGTAAGACCCATTCCAATTCTTCCCAGGGTTCTTGTTACTGCGCTCCCGCTCTTGGCAGAATTCTGAAGAGCTGCGCCGTATCTATTGAGCATTCTTCCGCCCTTGGCGTATGTTCCATCTTCCAACATTTCACCAGCAACTTTTGTCCCTCTTGCTGTAGAGAATATAGGAGTTTTTGCAGAAGCTGGAATCTTAGACATAAGTCCACCGACTCTTCCTTGTGCGCCTTCAGCTTTTGTCTGCATCATTGCCGTCATCATCATTTGAGGTATGATAAATGAAAGCGTCTGCATTATTGTTTGAAGTAAAGGATTAGTAATCTTGCTAGCAATTAGCATTGGTGCTAGTGAGGCTCCAAGCATTGCAATGTTTCCGCCCTTCATGTATCCGTTTGGAACAATGCCTCCTGAATTTCTAGGTACAAATAGCTCTGGTCCTTTTTCTCCCACAACGTATGGTTGACCTGCGTTAACTGGTCCGCCCATTTCTCTTTTTTCTAAACCAAATATAATTTTCTTTAAAGATTCTGTAAGCGGGGTATCCTTTTTAGAATCCCAATTTAAATATTTGTTTCGCAAAATGTCTTTATCAATTGGAGAAAGTTGTTTAATTATGTTTCTGTCTCCAACAAGATCTGAAGCGGCTGATCTTATTACAGAGTCTAGCACGTCTGGCTCAAGTCCGTTCTTTAATTTACCATCTGGCATCTTTACATATCCGTAAGGTTTTTCTTTTGCTAGTGCTGCCGCAAACTTGTCATAGAATAATTTTTGAGTATGCTTTCTTAAACCTGTGTTTGCAAATAGCTTGTCGGCCATTTCAATAGATAGAGAGTTCACGCCCCATGGAGCTGACTCATACATACTTGGCTTAGGTGCTCCAGTTGGGCCAAATCCTGCACCAATTCTATGCATTGCCTTACCCTTAAGAACGTTTCCAATTAATCCGCCAATATTAAATCCATTTTCTGGTGTCTTAAATGCATTATCAGATAAGCTTACAGAGTGACCTTTTTGTCTGCGCTTCAATTCATCCGCTGCAAGCATTTTAGCAATTGCTGCTGGAGTCATTGTTTTTTCTGGGGACATTGTTACTGATGAATGAACTCCATGCAAATCTCTGTAAGTTTGTCTTCTTGCATCAGATAGTCTTGTGATCATTGCATTGTAAATAACTTTTTCTTCTGTGTTTAAATCAAATCTACCTATTGTTTGTTTTAGCTTTGGGAGAGCAGATTCAATTTCTTGCAGCATGCGATCATTGTATTGATCAGGTGTCATACCTCTTGGAATATCTGAAGTTGCTTCAGCAAAGAATTTCTTTGTACTGCTTCCCTTTACTCCAAGCAAGTTGATCATTGCTTGTTGTTTAAATGAAGGCATTGTTGCAGAATAATCTCTGGGTCCAGAGGCTGTTGAAAATACCCCAGCTGGACCTACATCGGCAAGTATGTTCCCAGAAAGGTTACCCCTGCCTAAATCTTTGTCGCCACGTAATGATGATGCAACTAACTGTCTAAAGTATTGATCTTCTGTAAATTTACCATCTTGATTTGCTATAGCAGGATTGTACTTAGACTCTAAAGCTANTAGNGTTCTAGATCCTCTTCTGTCAGTTGGGTCTCTCATTACAACAACTCTTTGATTAGGTGTTTGTAGTCCGTGAACATCACGAGCAATTTCAGTTGCTCTTATCTCAGCAAGCGCTGCTTTTTCATCTAGTACTGGCTTAACAAAAACCTTTTCCCCGTTCTTGCTATAAACTCCACCAATTCCAGATACTGGGAAACTTCTTCCTGATGTTGGCTCTAGCATAGCGTCATAATCAGTTACTGGGGTTTTGCTAAATCTAGAGTCTTTAACTGCTTGACTTGCTTTTTCCATAGCAACCTTTGCGGCTCTCTGGGCTTCAACCTGCTTAATAGATCTTGGCATTCCTAAGAACAACGCTTTACCGCCGCCAAACAATCTTTGTGCAAACTTTCCTGGTACTTGTCCACCCTTATTTAATTTAACCGCTCCTGCAAGAGCAAGTTTTCCACGAACTGGAATCCAAGCTTTTCCTGCAGAGATTGCTTGCAAAAACATGTTGAGTGCAGTTTTTTGTTTTGGTGATGGAGGAGCAACTCGTGGTTTCTTGTCTGATGCAGCTACAAATCTTGTATCATACTGTAATGCTTGTATTACATCGTCTACGCTTCCAGGGACTCCAGATTTTCTTACCATTTCTTCAAAGTCAGCAATTGCACTTGCCCTCTTTAAATGAATTACATCTGGTTGAAAATTTTTGCCCTGAAGTTGTGCAGCAATTGTATTAAATGCTGCAGGCATAATAGCAGCAAATCCTGCAAATCCTCTTGAGCCAACTCCACCTAGTTGTGCTATTAAAGATCTTCTAAATGCGTGGCCTCTAGCAGTTTCAACTAATCTTCCTCCGCCGCCTTGTATTTTACCAGTTGCTCTAGGTATTGACTTTAAATCTTCATGAGCTTCTGCAAATAATGGGTTTCTGCTCATTGATCTTAAAACTCTGTTCATATTTCTATTTAAAAAGTTATCGCTAGTTAAACCAGAAGCCGTTGCGCTTCTTCCTTCTTTTACTAATCTTTTGTCTCCCATAGAATATTTTTCGTCAAAAGCAGCAAGCTGTGCTGTTCTAGTTTTAATCCAGTCTTCGGGAGATCCATTAAGGTCCTTAGCAGCATCAAAATTAGCAGTAGCTATTTCAATAGCTTTTTTAGTTCCTATCTGTGGGGCAACTCCCAAATATTCTGAAGCATCTAGTGCAATAAATCTTGCACGAACATTGGCTTCATAGTTTGGATCGTTAATAAATTCATAATACATTTTAAGAGCTCTTCTGTATTGAGCATCTGTCATAGGCTTTCCTGCATGAGGATGTGGGTGAACTCCTCCGCCTTGATGTCTTCCCATACCAGTTGTATTACCTGGGCCACCATTTAATTGCAACATTAGTTCTGGATTACGCTTAGCAATTTTTGCTGGAATTACTGCTTCTCCAGGAGTTAAAACTACTGGAACCATTCCTCCAGTGTTTCTAAATGTTGGAGTGCCACCAATAAGTTTGCTAATTGTAGGCATGTTTCTTTGTGTTGCAGCTTTATTAATTACAAATGATTCGGGCTCGGCCATTGTATGATAGGTGTCTGTGTTACCAGTTCCTGGAACTATTCCACCCTTATTAAACTTAGGCTTTGTTGTTTCAATGTTATATCCAGCGCCTGAAGTTCTGACTCCGCCTAGCGCTCTAGCAATTTTATCTACTAGTGTTTTTGTTGAACCCTTATGGAACATCTCTTTCATATTTGATTTGCCCGTTACTGGATCCACTACAGGCTGAGATGTTAATGGAACTGTTGTTAGGTTTACAGATCTTCCTTGTCCTGCTGCAATCTTTTGAGCTGTTTCAGCAAGCATTGCTTCAACTGTTGCATTTAATTGAATTACTTTTATTCTTGCTTCGTCTGCTGTTATTTTGCTTTGCTGCAATTGCTTAACAATTAAAGCTGTTTCTTGTGCAGCCATGCTTGTGATTTCAGAAAATTCTGGAAGCAAAGCCTGATAAGAATTAGATAGACTTGATGTAATTGTTCCTGTAGCATTTACCTCTGCCTTTAATACTTTAAGTTCTGCTTCTGATTGCATTGCAATTGCCGCTGTCATTGCATGCCACTTTGCTGCCTCTTGAGCAACTATACCAGTCGATGTTCCGTTTACAGATGTAACACCTGGAATCTTTGGAAGATCTGCGTTCATATATGCTTGAGGGTTTTTACCAATTCTAACGTTTACTGGTCCTGCTCCTGGAACTGTTCCAAATATTGTCCCCGCCTGTTGTGTTTGAGCAGGAATCATGTGAGACATATCTCTTGAGTATGAATCTCCAATTAATGGATTATTTTTATCAACATATCTTGGCGTTCCGCCTGGAGTTCCCGCTGCAATTACTCCGCCTGCAACTGTTGAGATGCTTGGTTGCACTGCAACTTGCGCTGTAGATGCTGCTACCTGAAGATTATCAAATGATGCTGCAAGAGTATTTACTGCATTTGTTAATACAACTGTTGCTTCTGTATCTGAATAGAATGATGTAGCAAGACCTTTTGCTGCTGCATCTGCCGCTAATATTTCTGGAGTAAGGAGCTTAAACCCATGTCCTCCTGTAGCCATTTGTCTTAAAGAGAATATTCCCTTTGTAACATAACCAATAAAGTTAGCCATTACACCAGTCAACATAATTAGTGGTCCAGCAAAAGCTGTTAGTCCACCAAGTGCATTTAAGAATGTTTTAACTGGTCCTGGAAGCCCTTGGAAAAACTTAATGATTCCATCTACTACATTTAAAACCTTTGTGCTAATTCTTAAAAATTGTTCTCCTACTGAAGCAAGGTCTGCTTGGACTGAAGCCCATGCTCTTTTAAATTGTCCTGAAGCGGACTCTGTCATCATAGTTAATTCTCGAGCAGAGATATTTGCAAGATCTGTAGCGCTTGCTTTCATTAAATCCATTACCTGAAGAGTTTGAGATCCTTCTTTACCTAGGTTTTCAAATAGGGCTGACATTCTTGCATACTGGAACTTACCAAACAACTGTTCAATTGCTCTTGACTTGCTTAGTGGATCTAGTCTGTCTAAAGCTGCTTGAAGGTCTGTAATTGTTTCAGTTAAATTTCCCGCATTAGATGTTACAATCTTATCTATATCTATACCAAAGCCGAAGAACATTTCTTTGGCAACCTTTGTTGGGTTGATAAGAGATGCCATTGCTGACTTAATTGCGTTAGCACCTTCTGATGCATTAACTCCGCCTTCTTTCATTGCAGTTAGATACAATGCTAAATCTTTTACATCTCCGCCTAAAGATTTTACAACTGGACCTGCTTTAGGAATTGCTTCAACTAAATCTTGAAGAGATGTAGAAGTCTGGTTTTCTACTGCGTTAAGGAAGTCAATTGATTGTGTAAGTTCGTCAGTGCTTGACTTAAATGCATTTTGAATAGCAAGAGTTGCCTTCATTGCTTCTTGTCTATCAACTTCGCCAAGGATTGAAAGTCTGCTTGTCTGTCTTGTAGCTTCTAGAAGGTTTCCGCCTTCTTGTCCTGTTGCAGCAAGGTCAGCTGCTAATGCAATAGTTTCTTTGTATGCAATTCCGTATGCTCCAGCAATTTCTCTTGCTGTTTCGGAAACATCTTTTCTTACTTTTGCTAGCTCTGAAGATGATGTTGCACTTAGTCCGCCGTAAACCTTTGTAAGTCTTACAAGCTCTTGATCTGCTTCTTTAAATGCTTTTTGTGCAGCCATTCCAAATGCTGCAAGAGGAACTGTTAATCCTACTGTTAGCTGACGACCAGCCCACTGGGTATTCTTACCCCAATTGATAAGCTGATTAGATCCATCGAGCATTACCTTATTCATGATAGAAAGCTCTTGTCTTGCAATTGCCGTCTTGTTCTTTATTTCATCAAGGCCCTTTGCAACCATAACATTGTATTGCATTAGGCCTTGTGCGTTTTTGCCGATAGGCTGAATAATTGCATTCTCTAGCATTACCTGCTGCTTGGCCAGGTCTCTAATCAGGCTGCTTGTTTTCTTTGTATGCCCACTCCAGGCGTTGTAGTATTCCCCTAGTTTAAGTCTGCCTCTATCTAGGTTTTTACCAAATTTTTCTACGTCTGATGTAAGCGATACAAAGTGTGATGAAAACTGTCCCGTTGATCGCATAGTTTCTGCGAAGGACTTATTCATTACAGCAATTTGATTTGCTAGTTTGGCGTTAGTTCCCGCCGTTGTTTCTTGTAATTTTACGAGTTGGGCAGTAACCGCAGCAAGCTGAGTTCTTAAACTCGTGAAGTCTGCGTTGGCGGTAATATTGGTGGTGATTAAATTATCTGCCATATGTATATGTTACTCTATTCGGTATCCTAATCCTGCGTTAATGCCAAAACCAGCTTCTGCTGCAAGACCACCTTGTAATGAAACAACATCATCTGCTGATGTGGTTATACCAAGTGCTCTTCTTCTGACATCTTCGAAGGATGATCCCTCCTCATTATTACTGCTTTCATCTAAATCAACACCTTGAATCGAAGCTAGGAATTTCCTTTTTTCTGATTCCGTTTTTTGCATTGACTTAAAAGTCTGGANNATCTCTGGCATTGAAAGATTATCTTCTAGTTCTTCGTAATTTTTCCAATTACCTAGAAGAAATACTTCCCCCTCTAAAGCGGCTAGATCTAGTTCTGACCAGCCAGAACCGCTGCCGCTAGTAGGTTTGGGTCGTCCATCTTAATCCCTCCGCATACTTCTAGAATGCGATTGATGGTTGGAACGTCAAGTGTGTCTTCAAATGCGTCTTTGTCTGCTACAAGATCTGGAAGCTGCTTTTTTAGTGCTACTCCACAGGCCTCAATAAGGATTGTTAGTGTTTCATCTTCTGATGTTACTTCTTGTGTTCTTTGAATGACCTTCATAAACTCACGTAGCTCTTTAATTGTTAAAGGCTTGAGCTTAACTGTTGCGCCATTTTGTAGTTGAATTTCTTCAACATCGTATACTGTTGTTGCCATTTAATCCTCCTAGGATCGTCTTAATTATTGTATCATATTCAAAATACAAGAGCAATAGAAAACCCCCCAATTTCTTGGGGGGCTCTATTAATTAATTAAATTAATTAATTACGCTGATAGAACACGGTCTACGATGAAACCATATTCCTGGCCTACGTGTGATGCGTTACCAGATGGTAGCAAACGGAATGTTACTGGGAATGTTGATGCTGCGTTACGAGCCAAAGAGAACTGTGACTGTTGTACAGAAAGAACACGACGTGCATAGTATACACGCTCAGTCTTAGATTCTGCTACTGAAGTTGGTGCTTGACCAACTGCGATTAGCTGACGCTCTGTTGGTGCTTCACCAAGAGCTCCACCTGCGATACCTAACTTCTTGTTAGAATCTGTAAGTGTATCTGACTTCTGACCGAATACGGCTAGAACGTTCTCAAGAGTACCTTCTGCCATTTCTGTTGCGATCATAACTTCCATTGACTCCTTGAAAAGCTTTGCTGTATCAAGAAGCTGATCTACTGTTACTGAACCGTATGATGGGTTGTATGTAACCTGAAGACCGTTGTTTGTGTAACCTACGTTACGGTAAAATGCACCCTTTGTGTCAAGGGCTGGTGCTGTTGCGCCAACTGCTGCTGTTGTAACATCAATCTGATTCAAAGAATCTACGTATGATGTTTCTGCTTTAAATGCTGGAACTGTCTTATTCTTGTTTGCTGCGAAATCGTTCTTAACGCCTGCTGGTGCAGACTCTACGTAATCAGCGCTGGTGATGTCTGTTACTGAAAGAAACAGTGGAGACGCACCGACAAGAATATTTCTAGCATTACCAATATTTTGTGCCATGTTGTAAAACCTCCTGTTAAATAAATATATATATATTGACTTACTTTAAATCAAGCTGGCTAGGCTCATTTCCTCTTATGTCCAATTTTACTGGATTAACCCTTTAAAAGCAACTAGGCAAATCTACCTAGTCCGTCGGTGACCCTGGAGTACTTTACCTCTAGTATTACGTCTGATGACAAAAAGCCCTGAAGTTCAAGGGATGGGTCAATTGGAGAAGTCTCTGTAATGTGAATGCTGTGGAAAATTAACTTGTTTGTGGTCTTAGAAGAATTGACATCTTTTGCCGATTCGTCCATTCTTCTAAACAGGTCAGTCATTAGGTTTCTTATTTCATATATATCTGTTATATCTGTTGAGTAAATAGTAAATAAAACCTTCTCGCAGCATATCAGCCAGTTCTCTTCATAGGACATTCCGATCTTGTCGTAGACGATATGCTTTTTACCATTTAGGAATTGATCCATTTCTGGTAATTGCTGAACTGGAATAATAGGGACTATCTCAGATCCTAGATTATCTGAATAGTAATCGTCTTGATCAAATAGTCCAGTAAGTTTTAGTTGGGTCCACAAGAACTTGCGAAGCTCAAACATTGCGTCTATTTTATAATCTGCTGTCATAGTGACCCTCCAAATGATGAGCTTAGTGCTGCATCTGCCTGCACTCTTATTTTACCAGCACTGAAGCTATACTGCACCTTTTTAATATTAGTTGGTACACTCAATGCTCTTGCAATCTTAGCATTAAATATTCTTTGAAACCCTGAAGACTTTATTGAGGAGTTTACTGGTTGCCCTCCAAAGAATCTTCCGTATGTGAGTGCAAATTGATTTGTTGCGGCCTTGCCTCCTGGCCTCTTTACTGTAACTGAAGTGCCTTTAGGCATAAAGACTGTTGCACCATCTAATTCAAACACTAGGCGTTCTGCGGATCTTGGTCGAATTACTATGGGCATTCCTTCTTCCATTACGGAAGCTTTATTAGCAAATACATATCTATTCTTTTGTTTTTTATTTTTAGACGGTACTGTTGATTTAGATAGTTTAAAATCACGGCCTACTCTAAATGAAAGGCCTTCAGAATCTATTAGATATAGGTTGAAAAGCCTTGCTGTTGGGTTGCCAGTTTTATTCCACTCGTATACATGATGAAGGCTTTTAGGCTTTACTCTTGCTTGAGCATCAACGTACTGGCCAAAATCTTTTTCTATTTGATTAAATATGGTTGTTTTAAATAAATTTTTAAATTCAGCATTTGTTGTTAGCTTGGCAATAACAGCTGCTTCATAATACAAAAATGCAGATACTTGAGCCACGGTGCTATCTTTTATTACTCCTGGAACTGATCCTGCCATCAATCTTTCAAGACCGCTGGCTGTTTGTAATAATGCTACGCTACTGTCCAATTACCTGGTTCTCCGATCTTTTAACGGTTGTATTGTAACCAATAATTCCGCCCATCGGTTCTGTGATTGGAGTAACTCCCATTACCTCAAAGACTGTTGGCGTGTTGCTTGGAAAGTTAATTTCTTCCCATACAACAGTTCCGTCTAAATTTCTAATGTTTGTAATTTTTTCGTTAAATACTAATTTAGACGTAGTTCTTATTTGAATCATCTGATCATTAACATATCTATTTGAAAAGGTTTGCTTGTCCCCAGATCTGCTGGCTGTAGAATTGCTAATTGTTCCTTTTGCACTGCATGCAACTGTTCTATTAAATTGCCAGTCTTTCTTTAAAGATCCCGTCGCTGGGTCCTGTGTTTCAAATTGCCTATATACATCAATAAGCATTGGAAGAACGGAGTCGACAAGATCATACATTAGATAAGGACCATTTGAGATATAACATGTGGAGCAAGCAATTGATCTGCATATAGATTGCCAGTTCCTTTTGATGCTGAGCTGTTATATTCAAAACTCCAGTCAAATGTCTTAATGGATTTAATGTACTTATTTCTCCAGACTTTGTCCTTTGAGAAATAGTCTTTCATTAGTTCAACTGTTGCCATCTGTACTTGAGCGGGAACTAAATCCCATCCAAATTCGCCAACGATCTTATACTTAACGTTCTTAGAAAAGACTCCATTATATGTATCATTAATTGTTGGAGGAACTAAACCATTTGCAACATATACTGAATTGTCTAATAGGTTTACCCTATTAACTCTTATTCCAAATCCTGTCTCTGAAACAATTGGGTCATATAGCCAGTTGTTTACCTTTGGTGTAGCAAGGTTATCTACAAGAAGTATATCGTTAGAATAAATCTGGTATATCCGATTTATTTTAGATGATAGGGGTAGAGTATCTGATTCGTCTCCGTATATAATCTTTGTGTCTGGATACAGGTAGAATTCTTGCTGAGTGTATTCTTCAATTAATTTTCTTGCATATCTCTCAGCCATCTGGAGGTCTGAGTATGTCTTGTAGTTAGGATCACTTGGATCCGACCCAAAGTTTAATTCATCTATTTGCTCATTAATAGAAACGTATGGGGTTACAACATTCACATAAGTTGTATGAGTTCCCACTGTTGATCCAGTTACTGTATATTCCCAGACGAGCTTTAGCTTTCTGGGATATGCAGAATAGGAAAACGGTAGCACAACTTGATATGTGCCGACATCTGTTTCAACGGCTGTTCCTGTTAGAGTAAGTAATAAATTGGTAGAAGATATAACGTTAGCAGGGTTTTGAGTAATGTCATAAACCTTTGCCGTTACGTTACCTGTAGGGGATNCTAATTCACCCTCCCAGTAGATCTTTGTTCTGATCGGTGAATTGCTGTTTACATATATCTCTGCCATTTTATAAGCTTAGATTAGTTGTAATACTCCTGAACTTCCTTTGGAGTTGCTAATCTAAAGCCCTCCTCCTTATCAAAAATTTCTTGAGCATTTTCTTCTGTCATTGCAATAAAAGGGTGCTCTTTTGTAAATGTAAATCCAATGATATCGTATCTGAAGTTTTCTCTAGTCATTCGAACTAGAACCGTATCTTCTGGCTGAGCATCTGGATTAAATCTAGGAAGAATCTCTTCTGCGTCTTCGTTAAATTCATCTGTTGCGTCTTCAATATCTTTAATAGTTTTTTGATAGACAGACCATGTAACTCCCTCTTCTGCAAGGGCGGCAACGATATCTGCCTTACTCTTAATTCCATCAGTATCAACTGCAAAGTCCTCTGCAATTTTTCTGAGTTCTGCGACCTTCAATGTCTCAAATGACATATTATCTCCTTTGTTAGGTTCTTCAATTATAGCATTGATAAATTAAAATGAAAAGCCCCTAAAATTAATTAGGGGCCTTTCGAGGGTTTTATCTTAAATTAATTAAGAAGCAACCTTAACGTTCTTTACAACTACCCAAGCGTCTGCCTGCTCGATNTGAACNCCAACACGAGTATACATTGTGTACTCGATTGTGTCCTTACGTGGCTGGAAGAAACGGTAAACAGTTACATCACGCTTGATACCAATAACTACGTTATTTGGGAATGTCAAGTGGATATCTCCNTGTGAACCTGTTGGTGTTGCGTATGTACCAGTCTGTGTTTCATTAAGAAGTGGAACTTCAACAATCGGAATACCGAATGCGAATGGTGCCACGTATCCTGCTGGTCCACCTAGTGGTGCAACTCCACCACGGATAACGCTTGAAGCGATATCTTGTGGAATTGTTTGGTTTGTTCCAATGCTGTTAGCATATAGGAAAT
>JGI25921J50272_10000517_pt1 | contig 12488 bp, 9 predicted proteins | sample LauGreSu1BDMLBSD_2_FD_50272 | JGI IMG/M metagenome (IMG submission 50272) | reverse complement strand
TGCAGCATTGGGTGCCAGTCCCCCTTCAAGGATCTCATCCCAGCCAATGATACTTCTTCCCTTGCTGTTGATGTGCTTTTCAATGCGCTGAATGAAATAACTCTGCAAACCATGCTCATCCTTCAGGTTGTATTTCTTGATCATTTCCTGGCAAAATGCAAGGTTGTATTTCTTGATCATTTCCTGGCAAAATGCAGAACGTTTCCAGGCATCTTTGGGGCATTCATCTCCTCCGATATGGATGTATTTCGAGGGGAAAAGTTGCATGACCTCGTCCAACACATCGTTCATGAATTGAAATGTATAATCAGTGGGGCTGAGGACATCCGTAAAAACTCCCCAGGTCTCCTGCACAACCTTTGTTCCAGGTGTTTTCAATTGTTGTTTGGTTTTTGTTGCAACCATGTTATCATTTACCACGGTAGTCTCACCAGGGAAACAACTAAGGGCAGGATAGGCTGCAATGGCGGCACTGCTATGGCCCGGCAATTCTATTTCAGGGATGATGGTGATGAATTTTTTTGATGCGTAGGCCACCAGTTCTTTTATCTGCTCCTGAGTATAGAAACCTTCATATGGCTTGTTATCATTGCCTTTGCCAGGATACTTATCTACGAGGGTACCATTTCTTCTTCCGCCCACTTCAGTCAACTTGGGATATTTCTTGATCTCAATTCTCCATCCTTGATCATCAACCAGGTGCAAGTGCAACCTGTTCATCTTCTGCATGGCCATCAGGTCTACCAAGTTTTTCAGGAATGAAATGGGCTGAAAATGCCGGGCCACATCGATCATCAACCCCCTGTACTCAAATGCTGGTGCATCCTGTATCGATACAACGGGCATTGACCAAGGCTGACGGGCTACCAATCGATTGCTCTCAATAGAAGGAGGAAGCAGCTGCAACAAGGATTGTACCGCATAAAAAATCCCTGAAGGATCTTTCGCGGCGACCAATACTTTATCTGAAAAAACACTGATGGAATATGCGCCAGGCTTTGTGAGCAATGGATCAAATGTAAAAGAAATAAAATTAGATTGGGGGGCTATCTTGACAACCTTCAACTGAAAACCTGCAGCTTTTGCCAATTTTTCATTCAGTGGTGATAAGGCTGATAGCACTGAAGGAGAGGCTTCAGTTGCCACCAAAACAGTCTGTGGCTTGAGAATGAACTCACCCTTTCCCTTTACTACTTTTTCAGGATATGGAATGAGCTGAACATCCTGAACGCGAAGAAAAAAAAGAGGCAATGGCCAGAAATGCCATTGCCAATGATTTTTGAATTGTATTCATGCTGCAATATAATAGAATGCAGCATATTGAAAAATAGAAAATTAATACCTTCTTGGGCCACGATCGTATCCGCCACTTGATCCACCACGATCGTAACCACCGCCACCACTTGGCCTGCGGTTAGCACCTCCTCCACCGGAAGGCCTTTCCTCAGCAGCTTTTACAACAAGGGGTTTTTTACCCAATGAAATATCATTGAGGTTTTCAATTGCATCCATGGCCTCTTCCTTTATCGGCATGTCAACAAATGCAAAACCACGGCTTTTACCGGTTTCTCTGTCCATGGCAACCTTTGCTGATTTCACCTCTCCAAACTTTTCAAAGATCTCCATCAATTCAGCATCATCAAGATCATAAGGAAGTCCGGCCACAAAAATGTTCATAAAAGAATTTTTACAAAGGTAAAGAGAAATCGGTATTCAGACTGAACCAAGTATTTCATTACCTTCAAACTACTAACGTTTCCCGTTCAAAATCAACAATTATGCAATTTTTTTCATCTGAACATGCATTTCTGCTGGAAAGACTGCTTCCTCAAGTGTTGACGGCAACGCTCTGCGGTTTTATTGTTGGTTATGGTAGGGAGATCAAACACAGGCCCGCTGGCATAAGAACCAATATCTTGATCAGTGTAGGTTGCACCATTTATGCGTCTATCGGATTTCACCTGGCAGAAATCTACCCATCAGTTGATCCATCAAGGATTATCGGCCAGATTGCTACGGGTATTGGATTCCTTGGTGCAGGCGCCATTGTAAAGTCAGACCAGAAAGTCAGCGGTGTAACCACAGCAGCTTTCATTTGGGCCAACAGTGGCATCAGCATCCTCATAGGATGTAATTTTTACTTGATTCCCATTGCCATCACCATCATCCTGGTATTGATTACCTGGTTATTTGAAAAATTCGAAAAAAGGGTTCACCGCGAACACATCAACGATTAAATTACAATCAACATGATTCACTCGATCATNAAAGACAAACCAACCAGACTTTTTCTGATCCTCGGAGGCTTCTTCGTTGCCAATGCGTTGATTGCAGAAGTTGTGGGGGTCAAACTTTTTTCTTTGGAGCAAACTCTGGGTATGGCTCCTGCCAACCTGACCTTGCTTGGAGAATCCGGACTTGGATTTACCCTTTCAGCCGGTACCTTGACCTGGCCCATCGTATTCATCATGACGGACATCATCAATGAATACTATGGTTTTCGAGGAGTCCGTTTTTTATCGATTCTAACAGCAGTAATCATTGGATTTGCTTTTCTGGTTTTCTACGGAGCCATTCATCTTGCACCTGACAATTATTGGATAGGATCACAAAAAGACAATGGAGTACCAAACATGCAGGCAGGCTATGCTCANGTCTTGGGACAAGGGATGAGCATTATCTTTGCCTCACTCACCGCATTTTTGGTTGGGCAAATGGCAGACGCATCCGTCTTCAAAAAGATCAAAATCATCACAGGAGAAAAAGGCATCTGGATGAGGGCAACCCTTTCAACACTGATTTCACAGTTGATTGACACTTTTTGTGTAGCCTATATTTACCTGTATTTTTCTCTTGGATTTTCGTTTCCAAGGGTAACAGCCATCGGCCTCACTGGCTATATCTACAAGTTCATTGTTGCGATTCTTTGCACACCGTTGATTTATCTCATCCACAACCTCATTGAGGAGTACCTTGGGAAAACCAAAGCAGCAGAAATGAAACGATCAGCTTTGGAAAAATCCTAGGCAGAATTTCTTCCGGCATTGATGATGCCAAAAGAACAACGCATGACAAGCTTCTCATAACTCTTCCTCAAGTCAGATTGCTGGTTGCGCTCCTCCATTTCCCTTACCTTGGTAATGGCAAATTGCTGGATGGTGGTGATGGGCAAAACAATTCTTTCCCGGGTTTGTATTGAAAGTTGCTCTATAGGATAATTCGCCATGAGGTCTGAATTTCCTGATAGCATGAGGATGTATTTTTTTGTCAATTCAAATTCACCCTCAATGCTTCTCCACAGTTCTCCGTACTTGGGATGATTTGCCAAAAATGCAGTGAGTGGAAAGAAACATTTTTTCATCGCCATTTCACAATTATCGATCAACGTTCTGAAAAATGGAGAACGCTGGTAAAGGGCTTTGAGTTCTGGCATCATTCCTTTTTCTTCCATGCGCTTCAGGGCTGTTCCTACGCCATAATATCCTGTGACATTTTGCTTCATTTGGCTCCAGGCGCCTACAAACGGGATCGCCCGCAGGTCTTGCAGAGAGAGCTGCCCACTTGCACCTCTTTTTGCAGGCCTGCTGCCAATATTGGTTTCCGCATAAAAACGCAGCGGACTGGCATGAGAAAGATAGTCAAGGAAAAAAGGATGATTCTTCAATGCCGAATAGGATTCAAAACTCTCTTCAGCCAACTGTTCAATCAACAGCATTTCATTCTGGCTGAAAGTGCTGGCNCCATTTGAAAACAATTCATTGCCGATTCCNGCATGGAGCAATTGCTCAATGTTGAATTGTGCCGCATCAATGGTNCCAAAATTGGAACTNACGGTTTGACCCTGCACAGTCAATTCAATTTCCTTGTTGGAAATATCATTGCCCATGGACGCATANAATTTATGGGTCTTACCACCTCCCCTTGCAGGAGGACCACCTCTACCATCAAAAAAGACCACGTCTATACCATACTTGGCTGAGATGGCAGAAAGCTCTTGCTTGGCTTTGAATATGCTGAAGTTGGCCATCAGGTATCCCCCGTCCTTGGTTCCATCACTGAATCCAAGCATCACGGTTTGCCTGTTGCCCCTGCGTTTCAGGTGATCTCGGTAAAGGGGGAATGTATACAAGACCTGCATCACATCTGCAGCATTTTTCAAATCTCCAATCGTTTCGAACAAGGGTATGATGTCAACAGATATGGCATCACGTTTCCATCCACCAAAAACAAATAGAGCAAACACTTCCAGAATATCCACGGCACTGTTGCACTGGCTGATGATATATCGATCTGATCCAGGTTTACCATTTTGCTCTTGAATAAGCTTGACAGCCTTCACAGAGTCAATGGTATCTTTTGTNATGGGCGTAACAGAATCATCAAGGGTAATAGCCGCAGAAAGAGAGGAAAGCCACTCAATCTTTTTTGCATCGTCCATCGCATCGTAATCTCCGTTACCTGAAAGCTTACATATCTCTGTTATCACACGGGTGTGCACAGAGCTGTCCTGACGGATGTCAAGGGTTGCAAAATGCAATCCAAAAAGATGGACCCGGTTGATGAGCCCATCCACCATGTTCAGGAAAAGGCCATTGTGGTTGAATACAATCAGCTCCCTGATTTCATACAAGGTATCAAGCACCTCAGCCTTCTTTAGGTCTGCGGTGTACCCTGGAATGAAAATATTGTTGTACAACTTCTTTTCCAGATCCTGCAGCTTACCTTCCACCCCTTCAAAAGTCAATCTCCTCCTGAGTTTTCTTACATCAAGGTAGTAACATTTGATGATGCTACCGCGCAGGGCATCCGCCACTTTCAGGGTAATATCACTGGTGACAAATGGATTGCCATCACGGTCTCCCCCAGGCCAAAAACCCATCCGGATGACAGGATTTTCCTGGTCGTAGGCATCTGAAAACTGTGAACGCATGGCAGCTGCAATTCTTCCACTTGCAGGATAAAATACATTCTCCAGGTACCAAATCAAACTCACTGCCTCATCATAAGGCGTGGGCTTTTGCTTTTTGAAAAACGGTGTTTTTCCAAGTTGCTGCAAATAAATATTGATCTGGTTCAGGTTGTTCTCAGCAATGGCCTTTGAAAGATCATTGATGATNCCCAAAACAGATCCAGGATAAAATTGGGTTGGATGGGCAGTCAATACCAAGCGAACACAAAAATCCTTTAATTTCTTCTGTAGCTGAGATTGCTTGTTGTATTGTTCTACCTCTGTTTCCAGGTGTTTTAGCGTACCCAAACCCTTCATATCATTCAAACGCGGGAAAGCAGCATCTTCCAACGCATCAAACAATACAACCTGACGCTCTACATATTGCACAAAACGAAACAACAAGTCCAACTGCTGCTGTTCAGAAGTATAGGTGGTATGACGCTCGAAAAAATCCTTTAGAATNTGTTCAGGGCTCATTTTTTTCTTGAATCCTTCCTCACAGTTGGATTGAAGCAATGAGAGCATGATGCCAGTTTTCTCAATCCTGTGAAATGGAAGAGAAGTGAAAAGGCTGTTGTAGAGCTGGTATCTGATGCCCACCTCGTTATTGAACTTTGTCAGCTCAGTAGATGAATTGCTGTTCATTTGATATTTTTATTGGGAAATTTGGGGCAATCGAGGTGTAAAAATAAATAAATTTCAACAAATAACAGAAAATGCTTAGTTTTGTATTGTTGTAAAACAAAATGACAGCAAACAATTCAAATATTACCTCATCCAACAAGGCTTTGACAGCCACGTTTGCTGCTTTCACAACAACATACACAACAACCCGCTAGGGTTGTATCATTTCATATCACCATTGGGCATCTGCTTTATCTCGGAAAATATCTTTTCCAGTTTTACATTGTAATTCAACCATCATGAAATTGATAAAAATAGAAGGCAATTTGCTTTCTACTCCCGAAATGTTTTTCAGGGCCATTGGCCATCTTGAGACGCTAAAGCAAGAAGATGCTGTTGTCATCATATCCGGGACAACAGAAACTGAAAAAGAATTGCTTGAAATAGCCTTATCCGCACGCGACCAATCCCTGACCCATGCAGATAGGCTTTCCATTATCGAAGTCTCCTATCTTGCCTTGACAAGGGCCATCATTCCTGTATTGCACCAGAGCAGCAGTTTGAGCTTTGTAAAACAACGGTTCAACGCACTGGAAGAACTTTTTAAAGGGGTGCAGCTGTTGGGAGAACTACCAGAAAAAACAATCCATGAGATTGTCAACCATGCTTCAATTCTCTCTTCCTATCTCTTTGCCTCCGCATGCAAGGCAATCCTCAACAATACCCAGTGGATAGATGGAAGAGAAATTCTTGTGGCAGAAAGGGTCAATGGAGCGATTGTCTGCAATGAAAAAGCATCTAAAACCAATCTTCAGCAAAACTGGAACAGACTGGAGCCTGGGATAAAAATCATTTCAGGTAGTGCTGCAAGAGATGCCAAAGGCAATACAATCGTTTTTGGAAAAGGAGGCGGAGATCTTTCCGCATCAATCTTTGCAGGATTGCTGAATGCGGTAGAAATAGAAATCTGGTCATCCCAAAATACCTATGCAACAGCAGATCCCCTTTTGGTAAAAAATGCAAAACCTATACAAGAGCTTACGTATCAGGAAGCAATTGAATTATCACATTTTGAAAACAGCCTTGTTGCACCTGCAGCATTGAACCATGCAGTAAAAAAGAAAATACCCATCAGCATTTTTTCTTTCGAAAACCTGACAGGTACTTCAACCCGAATCCATCAAGACCTGAACCCCAAAACAGAAATGATCACGGGTATTTCCTCTCTCGACAATGTTGCCTTGATCAACATAGAAGGAAGTGGAATGATTGGTGTTCCTGGTTTTGCCAAGCGTGTCTTCGCAGGTTTGAATGATGCTTCCATCAATGTGATACTGATCTCACAGGGCTCCTCTGAACATTCGATTTGTGTAGCAGTACACAATGATGCAAAAAACAAGGCCATAGCGGCACTGGAAAATACATTCGAAAAAGAAATCAACAATGGGATCATTCAACCCATTGGCAATACCGGAGATACATGTATCATAGGACTGGTGGGAGAAAACATGAGAAATCATCCCGGCATCAGCGGGAGAATGTTTGGAAGCCTTGGCAGAAATGGTATCAATGTACTGGCCATTGCACAGGGATCAAACGAAAGGAATATTTCTGCTGTCATCCGCTCTGCGGACAGGATCAAGGCAATCAATGTTTTGCATGAATCTTTTTTTGAAGATGCAAAAAAAGAACTCAACCTCTTNATTGTTGGCACAGGAAATGTTGGGAAAAAATTGATTGAACAGGTAAGCAATCAGGCAGANAAGATTGGTCAATTGCACAAGATCAGGATGAACATTGTGGGCCTCTGCAACAGCAGAAAAATGATCATTGCACAGCAAGGAATCGATCTGCGGCAATGGGAACAGGTACTGGCCAATGGCGAGATTTCAGACCCTTCAGTATTCGCCGAGCAAATGATTGGACTCAATCTTAGAAACAGTGTTTTGGTAGACATCACCGCCAATGAAACCATTCCAGGACTGTATGCAAGCCTGTTGAAAAAATCCATTTCNGTGGTNGCATGCAATAAGATTGCAGCATCAGACAGTTATGCGCGGTACAAAGAGCTCAAGGAGCTTGCCATTTCCTACAACTGCAAATTTCTTTTTGAAACCAATGTAGGAGCAGCACTACCCATCATAACTACATTGAATGACATCATCAAGAGTGGAGATAAAATAAACAAGATGGAGGCTGTTTTAAGCGGCACGCTCAATTTTGTATTCAACAACTACGATGGAAGCAGGCCATTCTCATCTGTCGTGAAAGATGCACAAGATCAGGGATTTACAGAACCTGACCCCAGGCTTGACCTNAGTGGAAAAGATGTCATGCGCAAAATCATGATTCTGTCAAGAGAGGCTGGAGTAGCCATGGAAATGAAAGAAATCGAATGCAATGGATTTCTTCCGGATAGATGCATGAATGGTTCAGTAGACGATTTTTATAAAGAGATGCTGAAGCACGAAAGCCATTTCAAATCCTTGCTGGATAAAGCCAATGCCAACAAATCCAAACTCAAGTTTGTCGCAAGTTTTGAAAACGGGAAGGCTACTGTTGGACTTCAGCAGATAAAGCCAGAAAGCGATATGTTTCACCTGTATGGGAAAGACAATATTGTACTTTTTTATACAGACAGGTATGACCAGCAACCACTGGTAATCAAGGGTGCCGGCGCTGGAGCGGAAGTGACAGCCAGCGGAGTATTTGCAGATACACTCAGAACCATCAACAACTAAATCATGAATACCCACTCNATCAGCATCAAATCTCCTGCAACCATTGCCAACCTGGTTTGCGGCTTTGACATTCTTGGCCTTGCATTGGAGGAGCCCTATGACATCATGACCCTGGAAAATACAGATCACGCGGGCCTTGAAATCGTACATGTTGATGACCATGGATTGCCCACTGAACCAGGGCAAAATGTTTCTGGTGCAGCTTTGTTGGCCATGATGGAAGAAATGAATGAAGTGCCAAAATGGAAACTGACCATCGACAAGAGAATCAAACCTGGAAGCGGTTTAGGGTCAAGCGCAGCAAGTGCGGCTGGCGCGGTATTTGCAGCCAATCAATTGCTGGGTAACCCTTTTAGCAATGAGGACTTGATCCGCTTTGCCATGTGCGGAGAAAAAGTGGCCAGTGGCGTAAAACATGCCGATAACATTACGCCCTGTCTCTTGGGTGGTGTAACGTTGATTAGATCCATCCATCCATTGGACATCATCAACCTTTCCGCACCGGAGCTTTACATCACAGTGGTTCATCCACAGATTGAAGTGCGCACTGCTGATGCCAGACAAATCCTAAAAAAAGAAGTACCCTTAAAGCAGGCCATCAAGCAATGGGGAAATATTGCAGGATTGGTTGCGGGCCTGATGCAGGGGAATCATGCATTGATTGGACGATCACTGGAGGATGTCATCATCGAACCAGTGAGAAGTATCCTGATACCAGGATTTGAAGAAACCAAACAGAGGAGCCTCGAGGCAGGCGCACTCGGAGGAGGAATTTCCGGCAGCGGCCCCTCGATCTTCATGCTGAGCAAAGATCATAATACCGCAGCAGCTGTTGAGCTGGAGATGAAAAAGGTGTACTCAACAATTGGCATTGATTACAAGACCTACCTGACCAAATTGAATGCAAGCGGCATCACTATATTATAAAAAGACAACATGAGATATTTTAGTTTAAACAATAGGCATCAATTTGTAGACTTCAAAGAAGCAACCTTGCTAGGGCAGGCACCCGATGGAGGCCTTTACTATCCGGAATATATTCCGGTATGGAACGATGATTTCATCAAAAACTTGAAGAGAAAATCTAAACTGGAAATAGGTTTTGACATCATGGCGCCCTATGTTGGAAATACCATTCCCGAAAAAGAACTTTATGGCATCATTGAAGAAACGCTGGACTTTGACTTTCCCTTGCAGCCCATCAGCGAAAACATTTACAGCCTTGAACTTTTTCATGGACCAACCCTCGCTTTCAAGGATGTAGGAGCAAGGTTTCTCAGCCGCTGCATGGGTTTTTTTGCAGAAAAACAGGCCAAGAAAATTATTGTATTGGTTGCAACAAGCGGTGATACAGGTGGTGCAGTGGCAGGCGCATTCCACAATATTCCTGGCACGGAAGTAATCATCCTTTATCCTTCGGGAAAAGTAAGTCCGGTGCAGGAAAAACAACTGACAGCCCTTGGAGGAAACATTCATGCCCTTGAAATTGAAGGAGATTTTGACGACTGCCAGAAATTGGTGAAAATGGCCTTTCTGGATGGGGATCTCAAGAAAAATATATTGCTCACCTCATCCAACTCAATCAACATTGCCCGGTGGTTGCCTCAGCAGATTTATTATGCACTTGCCATGACGCAATGGGAATATGATCATGAGCCTGTTGTTTCAGTACCCAGTGGCAATTTTGGGAACCTTTGTGCAGGGCTTGTTGCAAAGCAATCCGGATTGCCGATTGGCCACTTCATAGCAGCTTGTAACGCCAATGATGCTTTCACTTCATATATTAATACAGGTTCATACCATCCCACCTCAGCCGTTCCTACCGTCTCCAATGCGATGGACGTTGGGAATCCCAGCAATTTTGCCAGGATATTGGCGATGTTTAGAGATAATCATGATAGGCTTCGAGAAGCCATCAGCAGCATCTCCGTAAGTGATGTTGAAACATTGAGTACTATGAAAGCTGTTTCTGAAGCAAACCAGTACATTTTGGACCCTCATGCCGCAGTGGCTTACAAGGCGCTTCAAGACCATTTGTTCAGAAAGCCTGAACAAAAAGGTTTCATTCTGGGAACAGCACATCCTGTAAAATTCCCCGCTGTGGTAAAATCTGCTATCGGCCATGAACCAGCATTACCAGAAAGCCTGGGAGTACTGATGAAAAAACAAAAAACCTCAAAATTAATTCCGCCTGAATACCCCAAATTCAAGTCCACAGTGATAGAAATTTTCAAAAACGTGTAAATCTTGTGCATTTTTTGTTTAATGATTTAAAAATATTTCGTACATTCATTAAACGAGGAAAAAAAGTAAAAAAAGTTTGAACTTTTTTTTGGAAATGTGGTTTTAGTAACACGTGTACAACGAATTGTGTGGGTTTTATCAACGATTGTCATTTCTTAACCAAAACAATACACAATGAGTCCATTTTTTCTCGAGGCCGTTGCGGCCGACAATTATGTTGCCTTTACGTTTTTCATTGGCACCATGGCCATGATGGCAGCATCTGTTTTCTTTTTTCTTGAGTTGAACAATACTGACAAAGCATGGAGGACTTCCGTTCTTGTGTCAGGATTAATCACCTTCATTGCTGCTGTTCACTATTACTACATGAGGGGTTACAACCTCGAAACTGGTGATTCTCCAACCTTCTTCCGTTATGTAGACTGGTTGTTGACTGTACCTTTGATGTGCGTTGAGTTCTACCTGATTACCAAAAAATCTGGTGGTACAACTGGCCTTCTTTGGAAGTTGATTTTTGCTTCAGTAGTAATGCTTGTTACTGGCTACTTTGGAGAAACCATCTACAGAGACCAATCTGTTCTTTGGGGTGTAATCAGCGGTGCTGCTTATTTCTACATCGTTTACCTTGTATGGTTTGGAGAAGTGTCCAAATTGGCTACTGCTGCATCTCCTGCAGTTGCGAAAGCAAACAAATCCCTTGGATGGTTCGTTCTTGTAGGATGGGCAATTTATCCTTTGGGTTACATTGTAGGAACACCAGGTGGTCTGTTCGGTGTAACTGCTGACGCACTCGGAATCGGTGGCCTCAACATGGATATCATTTACAACATCGGTGATGCTGTAAACAAGATTGGCTTTGGTCTTGTTATCTACATGCTTAGCCGTTCTGAGTCCAAATAAAAGTAACTACACGATACAAAGAAAGGCCTGTGTTTCACATAGGCCTTTCTTTATTTAAAGAAGGTTCATGAAAATAATGATAACCAAAAGCAACTTCAGTCTGATAACCTGGATCAATGCATTGATTGGCTTGATCTTATTTGCATGGCAGCAATTTGACGGAGAAATTCCCATGAAAATCCAACTGATGTATTTTGCCATCATGATCGGAGCTACCGGCATCCCACACGGAGCCCTGGACCACATCATTGCAAAAACAAGTGCCATCAGCAACGGACAAAGTTTTAGTATTCAACAATTTCTTGGGAGATATGTCCTTGCCATCATCCTCTATTCTGCCTCATGGATATTTCTTCCAGGCATCAGCCTCATCATTTTTCTGCTTATCTCAGCCTGGCATTTTGGGGAGACCGATCTTTCTAATGCAGATGATACAAGGTCTTGGAACCTGAGCCGACTGCTGTGGGGAAGCATTGTGCTCATGCTTATTCTCTTGTCACATTTTGAGGAAACAACTTCAGTTGTTTTGCGCATCACACAAGGTTCAGAGATTGCACAAAAAACGATGGTGCATTTGAGGGTTAACAGCATCTATTATTTCAGTGTGGTGGCAAGCCTGTTTTTTGCCATTGCTGCCATTGCGAACAGAAAAAACAAGATCAAGCTTTCAAGTCAATACACCATCAATCTTGTTGCCATTCTCTTTCTCTGCTCACAGCTTCCTTTGCTTCCTGCCTTTGCTTTATATTTTGGAGGATGGCATGCTATCAAATCCTTTGAAATTATTTTCAAATTTTTACACGATGCAAAAGAAGAAATGGCCGACAAACCCATGACCATGTGGAAGAATGCACTGCCGATGACATTTCTCGCTGCATTCGGCTTCATTTTCATGGCCTTCATATGGAATGGTACCGGATTGAAAATGGATCCGCTCCCTGCCATCTTCATTTTTCTGTCCATTATAACCCTGCCTCACCTTGATGTGATGGACAAGCTCATCAACCGCCAGACCAAACGATGAACTT
>JGI25921J50272_10000512_pt1 | contig 12564 bp, 10 predicted proteins | sample LauGreSu1BDMLBSD_2_FD_50272 | JGI IMG/M metagenome (IMG submission 50272) | reverse complement strand
GTTTTATTTGTTCCTGTAATTGGTCGCTCGAACTGTAAGGTGCCATTTGATGCAGCACGATATTGATTACTGTGTGTAATAAAAACATCCATCGAATCCGCTTTATCGTCTAGCCCATTCTTACATGGCCACCACTCCCTGCTACCATAAGGCTCACTCAATGTCCATAAAGCGGGTACTCCATTATGATAATTTAGCGCAAAGGAGCCCGAACCACTGACAGGCACCCCACTGTAAGAAATAGTAACTGAATCCAAAACTCCTGCGTTCACATTTTGAGTGAAATTAATTTTAAGTACATTGTTTACATGTTCCTTGATTAAAATAGTATTCCGCTGTTTGACTTCTGAAACGATCATATTACTCATTAAATCCAGTGAGATACTTGAAGCCGTAGACAGCAATGTATAATAAACGGTAACGCTACCTTTGATAAACCTGACAGCAGGGTCAACTTCCCATTCACATCGATAATATTTTACATCAAAATTTGTACTACTTGCCGTAAAAGCATTTGCCTGGAGCAGCTGTTGACTATAAGTCTGAAATTTTTCAGCCTCCATGCTTGCTATCTCTTGCATCTGGGTGTTGATAGAATAAGATGTACTTTGAGCGAAGCTTGATAACTTAACCGATAGAACTACCCAAACAAGTAGAATGGCTTTTTTCATAAAATTAATAATTGAGCATTTTAGATTTCATGAATATATAGTATTTGAATTGAAAAATTAAGATATTTTAATGTTAGGATATTAATCTCCTTTGCAGTTCTTTTGAAAAATAAAAAAGATGAGTGCACTAAAAAATTATAACTATACAGCATCAGACAGATTTCTGAAATACGTAAGGATTGACACGCAATCAGATCCTTACTCAAATACCTGTCCGTCTACCGAAAAACAAAAAGATTTAGGGCGCCTGCTCGTACAAGAATTACTCGAAATGGGCATTGCTGATGCGCATTTAGATGAACATGGCTATGTATATGCCACCCTTCCGGCAAATACCAATAAATCGGTTCCGGTGATTTGTTTGTGTTCTCATATGGATACTTCGCCCGATTGTAGCGGCAAGGATGTGAAACCCATCATCCACCCTAACTATCAGGGTCAAGATCTCGTGCTGCCCGATGATCCAAGTCAGGTTTTACGTTTGAATGAACATCCAGATCTGCAGGCACAAATTGGCAATGACATCATCACCGCCAGCGGGAATACGCTTTTAGGTGCCGACAATAAAGCCGGCTTAGCCGAAATTATGGATGTGGTGAATTTCTTGGTCCATCATCCCGAAATAAAACACGGTACACTGAAGATCTTATTCACTCCGGATGAAGAAATTGGAAGAGGCGTAGATAAAGTTGACCTTAAAAAATTAGGCGCTGATTTTGCTTATACTGTAGACGGGGAAACATTGGGTTCGCTCGAAAATGAAACCTTTTCGGCCGATGGTATCCTCATCACCATTCGAGGCATCAGCTCACATCCCGGATTTGCCAAAGGGAAAATGGAAAGTGCCTTGAAAATTGCAGCCGAAATTATCGCTCAATTACCAAAAGAGAGATTGAGCCCCGAAAGTACGCAAGCCAAAGAAGGATTTCTACATCCGGTGGCCATACGCGGTACCGTGGAGGAAGCAACTTTGGAGTTCATTATTCGCGATTTTACGGAAGAGGGCCTTCAAAATCATGCGTCTTTATTGGTAGAAATTACCAGAAAGGTGATGAGCACCTACCCTAAAAGTCAGTATGAACTCCAGGTTAAAGAACAATACCGAAACATGAAAAAAATCCTGGATCAGCATCCCGCGGTAGTAGAATTTGGTTTGGAAGCCATTCGCAGAGCCGGACTCGAACCCAAACTGCAAAGTATCCGTGGCGGAACAGATGGCTCCAGATTATCCTTTATGGGCTTACCCTGCCCCAATATTTTTGCCGGCGAACATGCTTTCCACAGCAAGTTAGAATGGGTATCGGTTCAAGATATGGAGAAAGCAGTAGAAAGTTTAGTGCATTTGATAACCATCTGGGAAGAAAAATCCTAATATGTAGAGCGGCCAGGGACATTAAAACCCATGGTCAAACGATTCTTGTTGATCAATGTTTATTAAAGGTTCACCCTTTAATACAAGATTATGCATGCATCTCGATTAAAAATCAATAGGATAAAACCCAAACCTCATCCATACCTCCCCAAAAATCTTTTATGTTTCTCTCACCTGCGGTGGAATTTTGTATTCCAGCGACCACAGCAATTACTGAGTCGGCTGGCCAAACACTTTAACACGTATTTCGTTGAGGAACCCATTTTCGATGCCCAGAACAGGGCCTACCTCAGTTTAGAAAATATTCAGAAAAACTTGTCGGTGATTGTGCCGCACTTACCCGCCGGACTCACTTGTGAGGAGCAGTCTGATCTTCAAAAAGAGCTGTTGGACCGACTCTTGGCTTCTCAAAACATGGCTGAATTCATTTTCTGGTATTATACGCCTATGGCTCTGTCCTTCTCCGAACACCTCCATCCGCAATTGATCATATACGATTGCATGGATGAATTGTCGGCCTTTAAATTCGCACCGGAAAATATCAGCATACTCGAGAAAAAATTATTCAAAAAAGCAGATCTGGTGTTTACCGGTGGTGCTTCGCTTTTCGATTCGAAAAAACAATTCCACAGCAATATTTATCCCTTTCCGAGCAGCATCGATAAAAAACATTTTGGAAAAGCCCGACAAATTAGGTCTGCATACAACTCTTCAAAAAAACAGGTAAAGCTTGGTTTTTTTGGGGTCATCGACGAGCGATTTGACAGCCGGCTGATCGCAGATTTGGCTAGAAAACATCCGGAATGGCTGATTGAGCTGATCGGTCCGGTTGTTAAAATAAATGCCGATGAGCTGCCTAGAGCTCCCAATATTTCATATATCGGGCAAATTGATTATCAGCAACTTCCATCATGCATCTCCAAATGGGACATCGCCTTGATCCCATTTCGCATTAATGAATCTACCCGCTACATCAGTCCCACCAAAACACCCGAATACCTGGCTGCCGCAAAGCCGGTCATTTCCACTCCTATCAGAGATGTGGTTCACCCTTATGGTAGCATGGGTTTAGTGAAAATTGGCAAAAATGCCGAAGATTTTGCCCAACATGCCGAAGAGCTATTCAAGCTTTCTTTTGTACAAAATAAGGCCTGGCTAAAATCGGTAGATGAATTTTTAGCGAAACAATCCTGGGAGCAAACTTCTGCGGTTATGATGGAGAAGATCATAGAAACATTGGATGAAAAAAGGATGATTTCAGTCGCATAACTCCTTCATTAAGAAATGAGAGACATGGAAATTTGGGCTGGACTAGAATGTACCATTAACCGAGTAGGTGATCATTATTTTGATCAGCTGTACTATTCCGGGCATTGGAACCGATTAGAAGATATTGAGCAGATCGCCCAGTTAGGCATCAACAAAATTCGCTATCCAGTTCTCTGGGAAAGGCACCAGACACAACAAAAAGAGTGGCAAAATTGGGAACACACCAAAAAAAATCTGTTAAAACTAAAAAAACATAGCATAGAGCCGATTGCTGGCTTTTTACATCACGGCAGCGGGCCAGCATTTACACACCTGCTCGATCCAAATTTTGCAGAAAAATTTGCCGATTATGCTCATCAGGTCGCCAAGCGTTTTCCCTGGATCAATTATTATGTTCCCATCAATGAGCCCCTCACCACTGCCCGATTTTCGGGACTTTATGGCTTATGGTATCCGCATTTGCGGGATGACCTGAGCTTTGTAAAAATGCTTATCAATCAATGTAAAGCCAGTATCAAGGGGATGGAAGCCATCCGGTCGGTAAACCCCAAAGCAATATGGATTCAGACAGAAGATTTGGGTAAAACACATAGCACCCCTCTGTTAAGTTATCAGGCCAATTTTGAAAACCAGCGAAGGTGGCTGGGATTTGATATGATGACCGGAAAAATCAATCCTCAACACCCACTGTGGGATTACCTGAATTGGATCCAATTAAACCCAAAAGAATTAGACTTCTTCATCAACAAAAAACAGCAACCCGACATCATCGGGTTTAATTATTACCTCACCTCGGAGCGTTACCTCGACGAGCAATTATCTCGCTATCCGGTACATACCCACGGTGCAAACCATTTACACCAATATGCTGATGTGGAAGTGATCAGGGCTTGTCCTGAGAAATTTTCTGGTCTCAAGCACTTGGTAAAAGAAGCTTGGGAACTCCTGCAGAAAGAAATAGCGATCACTGAAGTCCATTTACATTGCTCCCGTGAAGAACAACTCAGGTGGTTGGATGAGAACTGGCATAGTTTAAGCGAATTAAGGCAAGAGGGAATCCCGATCAAGGCCATGACCGCTTGGGCTTTATTAGGATCTTTTGGTTGGAATCGTTTATTAACAAAACCAAAAGGAAACTACGAATGCGGCATCTTCGATTGTAGTGGCAGTTCCCTTCGCCCAACGGCACTGGCCAAATTTGTTAAACAAATCTCCAGCAATGAAAATTGTTATCACCCGGTATTAACCCGACATGGCTGGTGGCATGATCACCAGTTTCGGTCAGAAAAATCATCCCTAATTCAAAATAATCCTATCGGCCTTTCGTTTAAACCCTTGTTGATTATTGGTAAAAATGGAACGCTGGGCCGAGCATTTGCAAGAATTTGCAAACGTAGAGCGATCGATTTTCATTTAAGTGGAAGAGAGGAGCTGGATATCACCGATACGCAATCGATAGAAAGGATGATGAAATTATACCAACCCTGGGCCATAGTGAATACCGCCGGATATGTGCATGTGGACCATGCTGAGCAAGATCCCAAATCTTGTTTCATGGCCAATACACAAGGGGCAGAAAATTTGGCGAAGGTCTGTGCCCGACATGCCATCCAGTTCCTTACATTTTCAAGCGATTTGGTGTTTGGAGGCCACAAACAAACGGCCTATTTAGAGAGCGATCCGGTGAGACCTTTGAACATCTACGGCCACAGCAAAGCCCTGGCTGAAAAGAGGATCCTGAAAACTTATCCAAAAGCATTGATCGTTCGGAGTAGTTCATTTTTTGGACCATGGGATGAGGCCAATTTTGCTCATCAGGTAGTTCAATCGCTTCATACAAAGGAAAGTTTTGTTGCTGCTGACGACATTTACATCTCTCCAACCTACGTTCCTGAATTAGTGGAAATGAGCTTAGACCTGCTTTTGGATGAGGAACAGGGAATTTGGCACCTGGCGAATCGGGGAACGCTCAGTTGGGCCGACTTTGCAGCTGAAGTGGCGGAAAGGGCGGGCTTTTCAGGAAACTTGATCAGCAGAAAAAGTGCTTCAGAATTAGGGTTTAAGGCCACTCGACCAAAATTCAGTGTGATTGTATCTGAAAGAGGTGCCAATCTCGGAAAATTGGAGGAGGCGCTTGACCAATATTTCATACATACATCTGTGGAAAATCAAATTCATTAAACTATGGAGAATTTATACATTTCCGCATCGCCGGTAGCTGGAAAAGGCTTGTTTACCGCCATTGATATCAAGCCAAAACAAATCATATTCCGGTTCGATGGCGAGCATATTTTTCATGAATACACGCCAGAATTTGCCGTACAAGGTGCCAATTGGATCGGAGTGGGCGATCGGGAATGGGTGGTGCCGCATCCGGAGAGCCCGGTACTATTTTTAAACCATTCTTGCAGTCCGAATGTGTTCATCAACAAATCTAAAGAGGTGATGAGCTGGGCAAACATTCCGGCACACAGCGAACTGTTTTTAGATTATTCCAGCACAGAGCTCGACCCATTTTGGTCGATGAAATGCAATTGCAATGCCCTGAATTGCCGGCATGTGATCAGGAGTTTTCCTCATTTGCCTTTGGTCACTCAATTACAATACCGACCTTATATTAGCCGGGTTTATTGGGACCGTGAACGTCAGAGGACTTTAAAATAAAAAAGGCCATCTCCAAGGACAGCCTTCTGTTTTTTACGACAAGAATTACCTTTCTTCTTCGCTGGCATCTTCGTTTACATGTCCCTCTGCAATTTCGGTGAGTTTCATGTCTGCCGATTTTTCTTCTTCCAAACTCTCTGTCAACAGATCGATGATCTCATCATCTAACTGCAGTACCGCTGCCAGGGTTTTAAGAGTACCGTAAGTCGCAATCTCATAATGTTCAATTTTTTGGGCGGTAGAAATCAGGCCTGCATCACGTGTGAGCGAGCCTTCTTCTGTATCCTCCATTTTTTCTTTTCCCTCATCCACTATACCATCAATGCCCTCACATCGCTTTCCGACTGCTCTTTTATCAATTATCTGAAAAATCTCTTCCAAACGTTCCACTTGCTGCTCTGTTTTTTCTAAATGCTTCATAAAAGCCATTCTTAAATCCTCCGAAGTGGCGGCTTTGGCCATCTTAGGCAAATTTTTCACCAGGTGTTTTTCTGCCCAATAAATATCTCTGAGCTCCGACACAAATAATTCAAACAGTGCCGAATCTTTCATTTCCATTTCTCCCTGAGAAGTATTTCCTGTTTTATTTTTCATAGGTGTAAAATTGATGTGTTGAAAAAACATCCAGGAAATGAAAGGGTTTGAGAAATTTTTAAAAAAATTGCGTGGATAATGCTGAATGAATAGGTACTGCGACTACCCACCTTGCAACATACACCCACGCAAAATTTTTGCGCATTTGCCTAAAGACTTAAGGGTCGCAGTAATTAAGACCTTCTAACAATTGCTTTGTTCAGAAAGCATTCTAAAAAGGTAAAATTAGTAAAAAAATAGATTTTGGAGAAATAAAATTTCTATTGAATTAATTCGAATTATAGAATGGAATCTCCTAACTTCTTTTGGGAACAGCCACTAAATTACTGGTGGCCACTGCTAATAATTTGGCAGATTGGTTGAATAGTTCCGCCTGTACATAAACGGCAGTCCGTCCATTGCGGATTACTTTTGCTTTGGCAATCACCTCATCGCTAACTCTGGCTCCTTGTACAAAATCGACCGAAAGGTTGATGGAAACAAAGGGCTGCTCTTTATCCAAAGTAGCAACCGTGGTACCAATCACATCATCCAGCATGCCCGAAATTACGCCACCATGAAGCATGCCATGGGGATTGGTCATATCGGGTCTAACAGTAAAACGGATGCTCAGCTGGCCGAACTCCACCTCCTCTAAAATACCATCGAGCCAGTGTGCGAATGGCGAAGGACTGTTTTTGGTAGATTTGCCGATGTGGGCCTTGAGCCAGGTGAGCTTTGGGTTATCCATGAAATGCTTAGTCGGCTTTTTTAGCCCAATTATCTTTTAAAGTAACGGTGCGATTGAATACCAGGTGTTGCTGGGTGGTATCAGGATCTAAAGTAAAATAACCCTTTCTGATGAATTGATAGCCTTTTCCTGCTTTCGCAGTTTCCAGATCTGGTTCGATGTAAGCATTTTGGATGATCTGTAAACTATCCGGATTGATGTAATCCTTAAAATCTCCTTCTTCACTCGATGGATCTTCTACGCGGAACAAACGATCGTATAACCTGATTTCGGCAGTTTTTGCATGTGGAACACTCACCCAATGGATGGTGCCTTTCACGTTGATGCCGCTGGTATCATTGCCTGACTTAGATTCAGGTATGTACGTACAATGAATTTCGGTCACTTTACCGGAAGCATCCTTCACAAAATCATTACACTGAATAATGTAAGCATGTTTCAGTCTCACCATCAATCCGGGAGCCAGACGGAAGAATTTTTTTGGTGCTTCTTCCATAAAATCTTCGCGTTCTATCCATAATTCTTTGCTAAATGGAATGCTTCTGGATCCCTCTCCTCCCTCAACTTCTGGATTATTTTCTCCATGCAATAATTCTTCTTGTCCTTCTGGATAATTGGTAATGATCAATTTTACCGGATCGAGTACAGCCATTCGGCGCCACGCGGTTTTATTTAAATCTTCACGGATACAAAACTCGAGCAAACTCATCTCAATCAGGTTTTCGCGTTTAGCCACCCCAATCCGATCGCAAAAATTACGAATGCTGGCAGGCGTATATCCCCGGCGGCGTAGACCGCTAATGGTAAACATCCGCGGATCGTCCCAACCATTTACATATTTCTCATTTACCAATTGGAGCAATTTACGTTTGCTCATTACGGCATAGTTGATATTTAAACGAGCAAATTCATATTGTTTAGTCGAAAAAATCTCTAATTGCTCAATAAACCAGTCGTATAGCGGACGATGGGGAATGAACTCGAGAGTGCAGATAGAATGCGTGATTTTTTCGATGGCATCGCTTTGCCCATGTGCGAAATCATACATCGGATAGATACACCATTTATCGCCAGTACGGTGGTGATGTGCATGTTTGATGCGATACATCAGCGGATCGCGTAGGTGCATATTAGGCGAAGCAAGGTCAATTTTGGCACGCAGCACTTTCGCTCCATCGGGATATTTGCCAGCCTTCATTTCCTCAAACAATTGAAGATTTTCAGCTACGGTTCTATCCCGGTAAACGGAAGCTTTGCCAGGTTCGGTGGGCGTTCCTTTTCCTGCTGCAATTTCTTCAGCCGTACTATCATCTACATAAGCTAGGCCTTTTTTAATTAAGGCAATTGCAAAATCATATAACTGATCAAAATAATCGGAAGTATACAGCTCCTGCGCCCATTTAAAGCCCAACCATTCTATATCTTTTTTAATGCTTTCTACATATTCGGTTTCTTCAGTTACCGGGTTGGTATCGTCGAAGCGCAAATTAGTTTGACCACCATATTTTTGAGAAAGCGTAAAGTTTAAACAAATAGATTTAGCGTGACCAATGTGAAGGTAGCCGTTCGGCTCGGGCGGAAAACGGGTAAGTACCCGGCCTCCATGCTTGGCATTTTTAATATCCTCCTCAATAATCTCTTCTAAAAAATTAAGGGACCGCTCTTCACTCATGGCTTTTATATGGTTTTCTTATCAACTGTATGGGAGGTTAAAATTAGTAAAAATACTGTGTTTTTGATTTGATTTTTTGTCGGATGGATTGGCGGTGAGAATCTGTTTTTGTTTTTTTTAAGTATTTTTGAGGCCAAACAAATAATGCTTTGAAAAGACCTGTTCGTGTTTTGGTAGCTAAAGTTGGCCTCGATGGTCACGACCGTGGAGCCCGCATCATTGCCACTTCTCTGCGTGACGCCGGCATGGAAGTCATTTACACCGGTTTGCGACAGACCCCCGAAATGGTAGTAAATACCGCTTTGCAAGAAGATGTAGATGCCATTGGAGTATCCATACTCTCAGGAGCGCACATGACCGTATTCCCCAAGTTGATAGAATTGATGAAAACCAAGGGCCTGGACGACGTTTTGCTGACCGGTGGCGGCATTATTCCTGATAGCGACATGAAAAATTTACAGGAGATGGGGGTTGGGAAATTATTCCCTCCGGGAACACCTACAGCAGATATTGTTGCATACATCAGCTCCTGGACTGCAGAAAAGCGTCAATTTTAACCTTAAATCTTCCTGACAATGACCTACGAAAATATCCTCCTCGAAAAAAAAGAGCGCATTTTATATCTGACCATCAATCGCGAAAGCAAATTAAATGCATTGAATAAAGCTACCCTCGCAGAATTACATTTTGCCATTACTGATGCATTTCGCGATGAAGAGGTGGGCGGCATCATCATTACCGGAGCGGGCTCAAAAGCATTCGTAGCTGGCGCCGATATTGCTGAGTTTGCAGACTTGAGTGAGGATGAGGGACGTATTTTCGCACAGGAAGGACATCATAAGGTATTCGATATCATCCACGGAAGTGAAAAACCAATTATTGCTGCAATTAATGGCTTTGCACTGGGTGGTGGTTTGGAACTGGCCATGGCCTGCCACATCCGCATTGCGGCCGAAACAGCCAAATTGGGTTTACCGGAAGTTACATTAGGTTTGATTCCTGGTTATGGCGGCACGCAACGTTTAACTCAACTGGTTGGCAGAGGCCGGGCACTCGAAATGATCTTAACAGCCGACATGATCGGCGCTGAAACAGCCCTGCAATATGGCCTGGTGAACCAGGTGGTGGCTGCAGAGAGTTTAATGACTGCCGCAACTGAAAAAATGCTGAAAATCTTGAGCCGTGCTCCACTTGCACTGGGGGCAGCCATTCAAGCCGTAAACGCCTCCCTACAAGATGGCGTAAATGGCTTTGAAGCTGAAATTGATCAATTTGCCCGTTGTTTTGATACCGAAGATTTTAAGGAAGGCGTAGCTGCATTTCTGGAGAAAAGAAAAGCCAATTTCAAAGGCCAGTAAATTTTTTTCTGCATTTTTTACTCTTTTAAAGGCTATTTAGATACCACTAAATTTTTAGTATATTTACTAAAAGACCTAGGTCTTTTTAGATTTTGCTCCCGCAAGATATCATCTACTAAACCTGCCTATCATGAAAAAGATCCTAATCATCGACGATGAAGTAAGCATCGGCCAATTACTTTCCAAATTTTTAAGTCGCAATGGTTTTGTGGTAGAAACTGCCAACAGTGGTGCCACCGCCATGGAATTTCTCAAGAAAGATTTTTTTAACCTCGTGCTCTGCGATTTCAGATTGAAAGACACCGACGGAAGAGAAATGCTGAAGGAGATCAAGACACAGTATCCTGCTACCGGTGTTATCATCATTACCGCTTATTCAGACATCCGCCTGGCGGTAGAGCTGATTAAAATGGGCGCTTACGATTACATCAGCAAACCACTTTACCCAAATGAAATTCTAAATACCATTAACAAGGCCTTGTCTACACAAGAGGCTTTGGCAGAAAAGCCGACCCAGACAAACCCTATTCAGCAATCGGTAAAAAAACAAAGTCAACATTCTGGTCTTCCAGAAGATTTTATCGTGGGAGATAGCACTGTTTCTAAAGAGTTGATGCGACAAATTGAATTGGTTGCACCCACCAATTACAGTGTGATATTATATGGAGAAAGTGGCACGGGTAAAGAAGCTGTGGCCAAAAGCATCCATTTAAAGAGTCAAAGAAAACACCAACCCTTTGTGGCGCTTGATTGCGGTTCACTAACAAAAGAATTGGCCGCCAGTGAGTTTTTTGGACATGAAAAAGGGGCATTTACTGGCGCCTTGAGCACCAAGATCGGTCATTTTGAAATGGCGAATGGAGGTACCTTGTTTTTAGATGAAATAGGAAACTTGAGTTATGAAAGTCAAGTAGCACTACTTCGGACGGTCCAAGAGCGCAAAGTAAGAAGAATTGGCAGTACCAAGGAGCTCGAATTGGATGTGAGGATCATTGTTGCCACCAACGAAAACCTGCCTCAGGCCATCAAAGAGGGCCGTTTCAGAGAAGACCTTTATTATCGTTTCAATGAATTCATGATCCCCCTGCCGGCATTGAGAGAACGCGGCGATGACCTGATGCTTTTTGCCCATCATTTCTTGATAGCAGTGAAAGACGAATTACATAAAGAAGTAAAGGGATTTTCTGAAGAAGTAATTGAACAATTTAAAGCTTACAACTGGCCGGGCAACATCCGGGAGCTCAAAAATGTGGTACGTAGAGCAGCCTTGCTGAGCCAAGGCGAGCTGGTACAAGTCAAAGATCTCCCACTCGAAATTTCAGCTGCTGCACAGAATTTACGCACACCTGAACCAAAACTATCAGCCAATTCATCTCATGCATCTGCCGATTTAAAAAACATTGCTCATGAAGCAGAGTACGAGACCATCATGAATGTTTTGAAAGAAGTGAGGTTCAATAAAACCAAAGCAGCCGAAATTCTGAAGATTGACCGAAAAACCCTTTACAACAAGATGAAAGCTTTCAGCATCAGCTAAACCCGCACAATAAAAATCTTTTTTTTTCGTATTAGGTTAAGAATAGTTTTTTACCTAAAAAAATATGGATACCTATGAAAAAAATAAGATTAACGCTGTTATTGACATTTTTTTTGGCCTTTGCCTTGAGCTTGGCTGCACAAGAAAAACCAACAGACAGCCTTGCTAAAATACGGCACAAACCTGCATTCACTTTATTTAAAGGTCAAAAACCCTACCGAACCTGGTCTGTAGGCCTGCATGCCGGCGCCCTGGCCCCGGTGGTATTTGCACCTAGTAATTATGATTTTTCTAATTGGGATGTGAACCTGGGCTACGGCCTTAGTGTTCGGAAACAATTGGCTCATTCCTTCGGATTGGAATTTAATGTAACTGCAGGTAAAATATCAGGCAGTAATAAAGACTTGGCTGGCGGAGTCGGTTTCGGGTTAAAATCTTACGAAACCACCATTTATACCAGTAGCCTGATGGGAGTGGTAAATGTGGCCACCCTCGATTTCATGCGAAAAGAGAACTGGATCAATTTCATCGTAAAAGCCGGATGGGGACAATCTGCTTTCTCATACATCAAAACTGATGAATTTGATGTAACCACCGATTATAAAGGCAAATATGGCTTGAGTGGTACAGAAACCTACCGTTACGAATCATTTGTGCCGGTTGGAGTAGCTGTGAAATTCAAAATTTCTGATCGGAT
>JGI25921J50272_10000511_pt1 | contig 12578 bp, 7 predicted proteins | sample LauGreSu1BDMLBSD_2_FD_50272 | JGI IMG/M metagenome (IMG submission 50272) | reverse complement strand
TAATAATATCGATTTTACTGAATATTATGGAAATCTTACAGGAGTTACATTTCCAAATGATGTATCTGGAAGTGATGGAACTTATAGTAATATAACCCAAACATCAACTTCTGGTATTGGTGTAAATGCTGAATTTGAAATTATTGTGGCAAGTAATTTGGTAACTACTGTTAATGTTACTACTGGTGGAAAACTGTATCGAGATAATGATACTATAACAATAGCATCTGCTTCATTTGGTGGAACTGCTGATTTAGTTTTAACGGAAAATGGATTAAGTTTAGTACCAGAGGTTTATAGAAACTATAATAAAACTATTCAAAAGGCTGGTAATGATACTAATGTATTAACTGTAATTCTACCCGGCGAAGGATATTTTCCTTTTATAACTGAATATATCACACAAGCAATAGATTAATAAGAAACAATGTTTGAAAGTAAAATAAATAGAGGAAGGGCAAATGGATACGCTCCGTTAGATGGTAGTGGTAAAGTTCCATTGGATAAATTACCACCAATCCAATCAACAATTAATACCGGTTCATTTGCAACAACTGGTTCTAATACTTTTACTGGAACTCAAACAATAAGTGGTAGTGGTGATAGTTCACTTACAATCGGAGAGGTAAACACTCCTGCAGGTCCTTCTTTTGGTTTAAGAGTAAGTGGTTCTGATGGAGCTCCACTATTTATAACAGCTGATGCAGTTTCATTAATTGGGGCTGTTGCTAATCCTACGAATCCAAATGATGATGCATCATTTTTTGCAAATCAATTAATTTCATTTCCGGTTTCAGATGGACCTACCGCAGGAATAGTAGTTCAAAAATCAGGTTCATTCCAATCTAATTGGATATTTGATTATGATGGCAAGGGTTATTTTCCTAGTGATATTACTATTGGATATAACTCATTGAATGGATTAACTTCGGGTTCACTAAACATAACTAATGGTAATATTAATTTAAGTGGTTCTTTATTAATGACCGGTTCTATTACACTAAATGGTGAAACTTATACAAGTTTGACAGGAAATGCTGGAACTTCTGGCGTTGATGGTACAAGTGGAGTAGATGGAACATCTGGAACTTCTGGAGTAGATGGAACATCTGGTGAAAGTGGTACATCCGGTGAAAGTGGTACAAGTGGAACTTCCGGTACATCTATATTGTTAGACTCTATTTTAACATTTGAAGGTAATATAATTTCAGGTAGTAGTGTTCCACAAACTGGTACACAAATAACAATCGCACAAGACTACTATGGTGGTACTGGTTTGAATGGTAGTGGACTAATTGTAGCTGATAATGCAGAAACTAGTGGAGTACAAAATGGATGGATAATTAGATTTTATGATGGTACAATAAGGACGGTAATTGGTAATTCTGTCCCATTTGGAGAGTCTTTTAGAGCTATTGCATTTGGTTCAACTGTATCTCTTAATCCAGCATATCCTTTGACTATAGAAAGTCCAGATTACCAAATTGGTTCAGATGCTTTTGTAGAACTTAAAGTAAGTAGTAATACTTTAAAGGTAGAAAATAATAAAATTTCATTAAGTTCTAATACAATAGTTACTGGTTCGATATTAGCAAATAGTATTACCGGTTCATTATTAGCAACAAATGGGGTAATAAGTTCATCACAACAAATAACTAATTTTGGATTCGTATCATCTGGTTCGTTAATAGAATCATCTTCATATAGTGTAGTATCAGATAATGCAAAGACAATGTTGTTATATTCAAATACGCAAGATTTTCAATCGTATTTATTATTCTCAAATGCAATTGCAGTAAATTCAGCTACAATTGCTGGTAATAATAATATAAGATATAATTCTTCAACAAATACATTAACGGTAGGAACGGTATCGGCAACTAAATATTTGGGCGGTCTAATAAGTTCATCACAGCAGATAACTAACTTTGGATTTATATCGTCATCAACATCCACAGATGTATCAGCATTAAATACATATACAGGTTCAAATGATAGTGTGGTAAGTAGAATATTACAAACAACTGCATCATTGAATACTTTGACGGGTTCGGTTAGTAATATTGTAAGTGGATTGATGGGTTACACCGCATCATTAAAATCTGTGGCAATTGTATCTTCATCAACACAAATACAAAATTATTCCTTATTCGCACAAACTGCATCGGCAAATACTTTCTATGGTAATCAAACAATTAGTGGTTCTTTATTTGTTAGTTCTACTGCAATAAGTAACGCAACTTTATTGGCATCTTCTTCTAATCTAATATTGAATAGTGGAAGTAATTTATATATAAACAATGGTGGGTTGGCACTTATTAGTGGTTCGGTAATAGTTACTGGTTCACTAATTGTATCAGCATCAACAAATTTAACTGGTTCGGTAACTATAAACAATAGTAGAATTGATACCGGATGGACTGCATATACTCCACAATGGACAGCAGTATCTTCAAATCCAGCAATTAATAATGGAACAATTGAAGGTTGGTACAAAGTAGTTGGTAAGACATGTTTTGTAAGAGGTAATATTGCAATGGGAAGTACAACAACATTTGGTAGTGGAGAATGGTATGTATCAATGCCATTTACGGCATCGCATGCAGATGCTATCTTAATGAGTGCAACTTTATTAGACAATGGTTCTGCTTGGTATAACGCCACAGTGAATGGAGCACGAGCCGGATTTAATCATAAAGCAGCTATACAATATCAACATAATTCAAATGGAACTGCGGTTGAATTAAACCCAACCCAACCATTCACTTGGACAAATGGTGATAGATTTATTTGGAACGGAAGTTACGAAATAGCATAATATGAGTATTATATTTGATAGAGGATTTTTAGTAATACCAATTGTTCCGTTAAGTATAATAACAGATTCGTTATTTATGCATTTAGATGCAAGTGATTACACTACTGGGACTTGGAATGATAGAACGGCTAATGCAAATAATGCAACTATAAGTGGAGCAACTTGGACTTCAACTGATGGCGGTATTTTTGATTTGGATGGAATAAATGATACAATTAGTATTGCACATAACTCATCATTATCTTTAACAACAACTGGTCAAAAAACTATTCAGGTTTGGGTTAAGTTTGATACATTACCTGCATTGGGTGCGAATGGACAGCCTGTTTTTGGAAAATTATCATCTTCATATGGGTTTGATGGATATTGGGGAGGATTGAATTCTAATACAGGAAACACACGTGTGGTAACAAATGGTACATCTACTCAAAGAGTAACAGATTCAACAACAAATCCAATCTCAATAAATACTTGGTATTTATACACTTTTATATCACAAATAACATCTACAACAAATACTACTAAAGTTTACATAAATGAAACGGAAGTTTCATCCGGCACACATGGTTCGGATAGTATTAGTGAAAGTAACCCATTATATTTAGGATATATAGGAGCTGGTGTCAGTTCTCCTTATTTGAATGGTAAAATAGGAGCAGCTTATTTCTATACAAAGGGATTGAGTGCTAGTGAAGTCCTACAAAATTATAACGCAACTAAATCTCGTTACGGATTATAATCGTATCTAAACACTATTCTATTAATTTCTAATATTTATAGGTAACGTTAAAATAAGTACTTATAATGGCATTAGAAACATTAATATATCCTGGTTCATCTTCGTTTTTTCCAGGGCAAACCCCTTTTGGAATATATGATAATGATTATGAGTTCCAAGAAGAAGCTCCAAAGGTGGCACTGTGGTGCGCTAGAAGATTGGGGTATCCTATTCAAAATATAGAACTTTTAGATGAAAATTTTTACGCTTGTTTGGAAGAAGCCGTATCGGAATATGGTGCGCAAGTAAACCAATTCAATATTCGTAATAATTTAGATACTTTAAGAGGAAAATCTAAAAGCACGAATCTTTCAAGTAAATTAGTTCAAGGTTCAAATCTTCCAACTTTAATTGGTATTTCTGATGCGTATGGTACATTGGCTGGTGTTGGTGGAAATACCGATATTAAGAAGGGATATATAGAATTACAGGCCGGACAACAAGAATATGATTTAGATACTCTTTGGAGTGCAGTTTCTGAAAGTGGAAAACGTATTGAAATTGTTAAAGTATTCCACGATCCAGTACCTGCGATTAATAGATTCTTTGACCCTTATTCGGTAAGTGGACAAGGTACGTTAAACCTTATTGATGAATTTGGGTTCGGTTCTTACTCTCCAGCAGCACAATTTATATTAATGCCAATATTTGAAGATATGTTAAGAATTCAGGCAATTGAATTTAATGACCAATTCAGAAAATCAGCATTTACTTTTAATATTGTAAATGGTAAAATTAGAGTATTCCCAAGACCAACTACACAGCATATTAATCTTTATGGAAAATTACATTTTGATTATTTTGTAAGAGATGAATTTGTGACCAACTCTACAAACGTAACACCAGATGTAATTTCTGATTATTCCGATATTCCTTATGATTTTATGGAATACGGTGGAATTAATGATGTGGGTAAACAATGGATTAGAAAATATACACTTGCATTAGTAAAAGAAATGTTAGGTGCTGTGAGAGAAAAATATTCACAAATTCCAATACCTGGAGCAGAAATTCAATTAGATGGAGCTGCATTAAGAAGTGAAGCCCAAACCGAAAAAGAATCTCTTATGACACAATTGAGAGAAACTTTGGAAGAATTAAGTAGAACAAAGCAGTTTGAAAATAGAAACACAGAAGCTACTGCACATCAAGAAATGTTACGAAAAGTACCTTTAGCAATTTATATAGGTTAATATTATGGCGAGATTTGCATTATCAAGAGATATAAGGTTCTTTGAGAGCATAGCCAGAGAATTGGTTGATGTTGTTGTTGAAACTAGTGTGGTTTTATACAAACTAATCATAGAAGATAGTAAAACTAATTTATACGGAGAATCGTTAAATAAAACATACTATCAAGGATTGGAATGTACTGCTATGATTGAAAGAGAAAGTTCAACTACCGATTACGAAGGATTCGGAGCAGATAAAAATCAATTAGTAGAATTTCGTTTTAATAGATTTACGTTAGAAGATAAAGGATTTTATCCTGAAGTTGGTGATATTATTTTTCACAATAATGCATATTTTGAAATTGATAATATAAGAGAAGACCAATTGATTGGTGGACAAGTTGATAATAAATTTTCAATTATTTGTTCTACGTTTATGAGCAGAAGAAGTAATATCCAAACTGAAATGAGAACTGTATAATGGAAAAAAGAGAAACAAATAGAGCCAAACAATTATCAATAGATAAACAATTCCAAAAAGGAGTTAAGATTATAGATGTAGATTCTGCGATAGCTGATTATATGTCTAAAGTTATTATTCCAAATTTAGAAGAAAATGGAAATTTGTTAAAAGTTCCTTTGATTTATGGTAATGCGGAAAGATGGGAAGGAGCAAGAAAGCAAGGGTATTTAAGAGATGCAAGAGGAAGAATCCAAATCCCAATGGTAATGTTCAGAAGAAGTAGTATTCAAAAGAATGAATCTATGCCAGTTTTCAAAGAGGCGGGAACAATACAATATGCTAAAAAATATTCTGCAAAAAATAGATATGATAGATTTTCAATAATGACCGGTGCTCAACCTGTTTATGAAATTTATAGTGTATCAATTCCATCATATGTAACTATACAATATGAAATGGTAATTTGGACATCCTTTACCGAACATATGAACGTATTGGTTGAAGCATTTCAAAATCAAAGTGAAAGATATTGGGGAATGGAAGATGGTTTTAAATTTAAAAGTTCAATTAGTTCTTTTGAAACTTCACAAGAAGTTGCACAAGGAGCTGAAAGAATTATTAGAACTTCATTTACCACAACTGTAAACGCATATCTTTTACCTGAAATTGTTGATAACAAACCAACTATGAATAAATCATTCACTCCAAAAAGAGTTGTTTGGGGAGTTGAAACAGACCTGTCTGGTGGAAAATTTGCAGGATTGAATGTGTATCAAGAATATGCAGATGTTGTAAATTTTATTGCAATAAGAGGTCATCAACAAGCAGTATTTGTTAATTCTACAACTGCTAAATTGATAAACGTAAAACAACCAGTTTTACCAAATGAGTTGATTGGTGTATTTGATGTAAATAACTGGTTTAGGGTTTATCTAAATGGTGATTTCATATCTCCAACATATTACACATATGCTTACGATGGGAATACTAAAGAAATTACATTTACATTTACTTTAGCATATCCAATAGAAGTTGCCGATGAAATTTTAATAACTGGTAAATTCCAAGAGCTATGAACATAAAATTATTAAAAAATATAATGAAAGANGTNAATGAGCCAAATGAATTTGAATTTTTTTCATATGATTTGGCACATCCTTATTATTGGATTTATAAACTTGATAATGTTAGAATTAAAACTTTATATGAACCACTTACCAAGTTTAGAAAAACAACTGCAAGATATGATATTTTTATAAATGGTTTATTTATTAGAGAAGCAGATTATATTTTAGAATCCGAAGGAAATGGGTTACTTATAAAATTTATCAGAACTCAGTTTCCTGAATTTGACCGTTTTGGAAATCCATACGCTTTAATTGAATCGGATGAAGTAAAAATAACTGGTGACGTAGAAATTATTAAATAATGGCGAGAAAAGTACCAAATATAAATAAATCAAATATTCTTCAAAAAAGAGATAGATTGGCATTTAAACAATTTGTTTTAGATGTTAATATTGATACATTCATATATTCATTTAGTCCAGATTATATAAATTTAGATGAAAGCGAACAATTGTTTACACTATACCTTTTGGATAAAAAGTTTAATATAGACATTTTGGAAATAGATAGTGTGAAAGATTATATTGATGTATATTTATTTGGAGTAAAGCAACCTCAAGATAGATATGATGTTGGGGTGAATGAAAATAATATAGAGGTTACATTTCTTGTTCCTATAACATTAGCTCCTGCTTCCGTTGTGGCAACTGATTTTGAAATAAAAGGTAAAATATCTGATATACTATAATGGCAAGACTGATACCACGTAAACAAATTGAAGAACAACAGGATATAAGTAGTTCACTTAACATTAGACAAAACGTTAATGTTGGAAACGATGCCATTATATCTGGCTCATTATTCGTATCTAAAAGTTTCTTTTTAGGAACAGAAACGGGTTCTAAAAGTGAAATAACTGGTTCGGTTTTTTTAACTGGCTCATTAACAATTGATGGACAATTAAAAGTTGCAGCACCTGAAACCGTTCTTGCGGTAACCGCATCAAACGCTTTATTAGCGGTTGATACTCAACGATATGCTGGTATTCTTGCAAAAGATTTTGGTGCTAACGTTCCAACTTTGTATGTATCTTCAACTGATGGGGATGATACAAACGATGGTAGAAGTATTCAATATCCACTTCGTACAATTAAGAGAGCGGCTTCATTGGCATCTCCGGGGTATGATGGTAGATATGGATTTGATACTGGTTCAATATTCAATGGATATGTAATCAAAGTACAGGCTGGAACGTATTTAGAGGATAATCCTGTGATTCTTCCTAAAAACACAACCATTTGGGGTGCCGGTTTGCGTATCACCAAGATTAACGCGAAAAACCCCACAGAAGACCTTTTCTATGTAAACTCTGGATGTTATATTGCGGAAGTAACAATGGGTGGTTTGAGATTATATCCAGACCAAATAAATCCTGAAAAAGGATTTGCGGTTGCTTTCCAACCTGGTGCATTTATTACAACTTCACCATACGTTCAGAACTGTTCTCAAATTTCAAATCAAGAGAATTCATTCACCGAACTTTATGAAGATATCCCACCAGGCGGCGGAGGTCTTTACGTTAATGGTGATGTGATAGATCCAGATTCTCCACTAGCTTCAATGGTATTGGATGCTTATACTCAAATTTCTCCAAATGGTGTGGGATGTTTGGTAAATGGTAGAGGTTTCATTCAGTTGGTATCTTTCTTTAATAACTTCTCATATTATTCAATTAGAGTAAACAATGGTGGACACGCTACACTAAACAACTCAAACATTTCGTTTGGTTTATATGGTATGTATGCTAGTGGTTCTCGTTTTATATCTGGTAGTGGTGGTAATATCGCTGCGAGAGATTCTGTGAGAGGAACTTGGAGTTGCGTTGTTGATGTACTTAATAAAGGATTAGAAAACGGATTACCTACAATAACAAAATTAAATACCGATGAAGGTATTCGTTTAACTTCACCTGCTTTATACACTCAAAGTAGAGTATCCGCTGGAACTGCATTATCAACAGCCGCAGCAGAAGAAATATCTGCCGATTATAAATTAATAAGTGCAATTGTTGATAGTGGTGTATCAAATTTTCCAACTTTGTTGGCAAAAAGTTCTATAAAAGGATATGGATTTGATTCTCCTTACAATATATTAGGAGCAGAACAAATAACATCATCTATATCAGCATCAACTGCAGATTTAACTCAAATAAGCGCATCTTATGCGGCTATCTTGAGTATATTAGCAAATGGTACGGGTTCGTTTAATTTTAGACCAAACACAAGTGCAAGTAGACAAATAGGCAACGATGTAATACAACCAATAGGGAGTGTAGCAACAAACTATACTTCATCGGTGAGTTCATCGTTTAATAATATAATTAATATTATTAAATCAGGCCTTTCTGTTAAACCAACATATATTTCAAATACAAGTGCTAGTATTAAAGCCGGAAATACAGAACAAGTAATGCTTGGTGTGACATCATCATTGGCAACAATAAATTCAGTAAGTGCAAGCTTTAGTATTGTTTATAATATTTTGGCAAATGGTACTGGTAGCAATATTATACCAATACCAAACAATCACCAAAACTCATTTGTAATAACAAACACAAATAGTTCTTCATTTGATTTTGAAGGAATTGGTAGTAATCCTACATTAACTTTATTTAGAGGGGAAACCTACAAATTCAATGTTGATGCGATAGAAACATTTGGTGGACTTGAATATCCGTTTTGGATAAGAACACAGCAAGTAGAAGGTATTGGAGAGAAATTTGATTATAATATTGGTATGGTTAATAATGGTGATAGTAGAGGAACAATAACCTTTACGGTACCATACAATGCACCAAATAAATTATATTATGTATCACAGAATAGAAGTTCTATGGGTGGTGAGATTAACATAGTAAATTCATCTACAACTCCATTTGACTTAATTAGAAATACATTAACATATCCGGCTACAATACAAAGTGGTTCAATAGCAAAAACGGATATTGATATTATAACTGCATACGAAATATTAATAAACAACAAAGAATTTATTAAAGATGAAGTTATTCAATTTGTATCTTCTTCTTGGAGTGAATTTTACTATCCAGAAGAAACTTGTAAAAGAGACGTTGGATATATTGTAGATGGTGTAGCAAAAGACCTTTTATATGGTGGAAACGAAGAAAGTATTAGAAATGGTTTATTTTATTATCAATACCCATCCGAAGCAACTACAACACAATTAGGACCAACATTAACTGCAGTTAAGTACGCAGCTGGTGTTGCATTAAATTTGATTAGAGGTAGAGTATATGTAGAACCAAACAATGAAGTAATTGATGTTTGGGATACAATCAGAGATAATAGAACATTTATACAAAATGAAGTTATAACTTATCTATCATCATCTTGGTCTAATTTTTATTACAACGAAGTAAAGTGTAGACGTGATACTGGTTATATATTAGATGCGGTAGCAACTGATGTAAAATACGGTGGTAATGAAAGAGGTATAACCGCCGGTGAATACTATTATTTATATCCTTCATTGGCAATCGTACAAGGAGATGGTGATGGTACTGGACAATTAGGACAAACGGTAGATGGTATAAGATACGCTAGTGGATTAGTTGATAATCTATTAAAAGGAAAAACATTTACATCACCTAATGCATCAACTTTATCTGCATATAATAATTTAATTAATAATAAAGAATTAATTCAAAACGAAACAATTCAATTTATTAATGTTGCATTTCCAAACTTAAAATATAATCAAGCAACTTGTAGGAGAGATGTTGGTTATATTGTTGATAATGTGGCAACTGATTTACTTTATGGTGGTCTTGAAAGAGGTGTAATTGCGGGTAGATATTATTACGATTTCCCATCACAGGCTACGAGAACACAAAAATCATCAACTATTGCGGGTATTCGATATGCAAAAATTATTGGAGATACTATTGTTCAAAATCAAATATTAGATACACCTCGTATTGTTTATAATGATGAGAGAAACTTTAGATTATCCGGACTAACAAATATAACATCATCTTTTGGTGGTGGTACTATTGAACAAACTTCGGTTGGTAATTCATTTTCAATTATAGAAGGAATTGTGGCAAGAGGATTGGGTTCAATTAAATCATTATTGGCACAGAATACTGGATTAAATTGGAATAAATACAATCCAATAAATGTAACTACCGGTTCTCAAATAACTTCATCTTATACAACACCAGATGAAGTGGATAAAATTGGTAAGAGTTTTGATATTGTAAATACGATTATTGGTGGTGGATTAGCAGCAGAGCCTTTATTCACATCGTCTCAAGCAAATGCAATTGCCGTAACTGGTACACCACAAATAACATCTTCATTTGCAGTTAGTGGTTCTGTTGGAAATTCAATATCCGAATCAATTGCATATGTAGCAACTATAATAACAAATGGCACTGGTTCATTAGGTACATTGGTTTCAAATCTAAACTCAAATGTAAAAGTAACCAATACGCCACAATACATAACTGGTTCTGGTTATTATGGAACATCTACTGAAAGTACACAATTAAGTTCTTCAATAAAAGTAATCACCGATATATTAGAAGGTGGGTTATCTTTTGTACCTACTCTTATATCAAATGTAAGTGCAAGTATTAAAGTAACAAATACACCACAATACATTTCAGCATCTTATTCGGCAAGTGTAAACGATGTAAACTTTATATCAGCATCAATATCAATAGTAACAAAGATAATTGAAGGTGGAGAGTTTTCAGCACCTACATTCCAACCATATACAAATAGAATAACATCATCTAATAGTGTAGCTGTATATGAGATACTTAAAAACAATATTCCATTTATTCAAAATGAAACTATTGCATATTTAAGTTCTTCTTGGGCTGGGTTTGAATATGATGAAACTAAATGTAAACGTGATTTAGGATTTATATTGAGTGGTTCTGCGGAAGATTTAATATGGAACGCAAATTCAGCATCTATATTTAACGGATTATTTTATTGGGAATATCCATCACAAGCACAAGGAGCTCAACTACAACAAACATTGGATGGTATCAACTACGCAAGCCGTTTAGCACAAAAAGTAATTCAAAATATACAATTCACTACGGTAAGTGCCAACGCTTTAAATGCGGCATCATTGTTAGTAAACAATAAATCATTCATACAGGATGAAACAATTGCGTATTTAAGTTCATCTTGGAGTGAACATCCGTATAATGAATTAACTTGTAAAAGAGATGTTGGATACATAATAGACGCAATCAGAACTGACTTGGTTTATGGTGGTAACGAAAGAAGTAGAAATGCTGGTATATTCTATTATTTATATCCATCCGAAGCAACGGGTTCTCAATTACTTCCAACGTTAGATGGTATCAACTATGCAGGTAGAATGATACAAAAGATTGTTACTGGTTCGGTATTTGTTTCAGCGGATGGAAATAAAGTAAATGCAAGTAATTTAATATTAAGAAATAAAAACTTAATTGCAAACGAAGTTGTAGCTTATGTATCTTCATCTTGGAGTACCGCAGAATATAATCAGACTAAATGTTTAAGAGATACTAAATATATTTTAGATGCGGTAAGAACTGACTTGGTATATGGTGGTAACGAAAGAACTAGATTTGCAGGAGAATACTATTATAGATACCCATCAGCAGCAATTGTAGGTGGAGTACCTTCGGCAACACAACAATTAGACCCAACTATAACTGGCGTAAATTACTCAAATCAATTAGTACAAAATATAATTACGAATGTTGTTTTATCGGCACCATCTACATCAGTATTAAATGCGGCAAATTTATTAAAAACTAATAGAGCATTTTTACAACAAAATACCGTTGATTACGCAAACGAAACATATCCTAATTTAGATTATATTGAAAGTAAATGTTATAGAGATGCTGGATTTATTGTAGATGCTGTAATTACTGATTTGGTTTATGGTGGTAATGAAAGAAGTATAACTGCTGGACGATTCTATTATTTATATCCATCTCAAGCTACCGGAGTTCAATCCGAAGAAACAATTGATTCACTAAACTTCACAAAAGGTTTAGCAAAATTAGTAGCAATTGGTGGAAAAGAAATAGAAGATGGTTTTGATATTGTATCTAAAGTAATTGAAAGTGGAAGTAATACAGCACCTAATGTGGTGTTGAATACTATTGCTGGAATTAAGGCAACTAACGCTCAACAAATTACATCATCTATATCAGTAGTAACAAACGATAAATCTATTGTAT
>JGI25921J50272_10000503_pt1 | contig 12683 bp, 13 predicted proteins | sample LauGreSu1BDMLBSD_2_FD_50272 | JGI IMG/M metagenome (IMG submission 50272) | reverse complement strand
TCACCAGTTGAAAACTGTTTTGAAGAAGAAAGGATACAGCACCAACGTAGGTGATGAAGGTGGATTTGCTCCAGATATCCAGAGCAACGAAGAGGCGATTGAAACCGTATTGCAAGCGATTGAAGCAGCTGGTTACAAGCCAGGTGAGCAAATCTTCATTGCCATGGATGCTGCCACCAGCGAAATGTACAACGAGGCCGACAATACTTACAAGTTTTACAAGAGTTCAGGAAAGGTAATCAGCAGCGATGAGATGGTTGCTTACTGGGCAGAGTGGGTAGACAAATATCCCATCATCTCTATTGAAGATGGCATGGCCGAAGACGATTGGGATGGCTGGAAGAAATTGACCGAAGCAGTGGGCGACAAGTGCCAGCTGGTGGGTGACGATCTTTTTGTGACCAACGTATTGCGCCTGCAGGAAGGAATTGACAGGGGCATTGCCAACAGCATCCTTGTGAAAGTGAACCAGATCGGAACAGTAACTGAAACCATCAATGCTGTTCGCCTGGCACAAACCAACGGCTACACCTCTATCATGAGCCACCGCTCAGGAGAGACAGAAGATACAACCATCGCGGATCTCGCTGTGGCACTGAACTGCGGACAAATCAAAACCGGTTCAGCATCCCGCACAGACCGTATGGCAAAATACAACCAGCTTCTCCGCATTGAAGAAGAACTGGGTGTTAACGCAGTTTATCCCAAAATGTAATTTGGGGTTACTTTAAAAATGAAAATCCTCCTCGCGCCAGACAAATTCAAAGGCAGCATAGATTCCATTTCACTTTGCAGGTTGATGCAAGAAGAGATTCTTGCATCATACCCTCATGCTGAAGTGGAATCCTTTCCCATGGCCGATGGTGGCGATGGATACGCTGCCATCGTCAAGCACTATTTCAATACAACTGATGCACAGGTACTGACTGTTGATGCTTTGGGCAGGCAGATCAAGGCCACTTACCAGATCTCAAAGGAAACATCAACAGCCTATATTGAAATGGCGGCTGCCAGCGGCCTTGCCCTGCTTGCTCCAAATGAGCTGGATCCGATGAAGGCCTCCACCTATGGAACAGGATTGATGATCCTGGATGCCATCAAAAGGGGAGCCAAGGAAATCTTTTTGGGCATCGGCGGAAGCGCCACCAACGACGGCGGAATAGGCATGGCGGATGCCCTGGGCTATATGTTTCTGGACAGGAATGGCGATCCTTTGGAGGCCTGTGGCGAAAACCTGGCTTCGATCAATGAGATCATCATGCCCGAAACAGATTTGCTGGAAGACATTCATTTCACCGTTGCCTATGATGTCAGCAATCCATTTTTTGGCTCGACGGCGCAGCACATGTTTACGCTCCTCAAAAAGGGGCGACAGCAGCGCAGGTCGACGAATTGGACGAAGGATTGAAGCATCTTGATACCGTTTTCATGAANTATTTTGGGAGGTCCGTTGAGGTGGCTCCCGGTGCAGGTGCAGCAGGAGGAATGGGCGGCGGATGTGATGTTTTCCTTGGGGCAAGACTGGTTCCAGGGGTTGATCACCTGATCAGCACGGTAGGGCTTGATGAAAAAATTGCAGCTGCGGACATCCTCATCACTGGAGAAGGAAGGCTGGACGAGCAATCCTTTCAGGGCAAGGTGGTGGGCAAATTGATCGGCCATGCAAGAAACCACGGCACCAAATTGTATGCCATCTGTGGAGACAGTTCCATGCACATCAAAGACCTCAATGCAATGGGGGTGGACAGGTTGGTTACACTTGCTTCTCTGGCAGGTTCCAAAGAAGAGTCCATGGCCCATCCAGGCAAGTTTCTGTCTGCGGCAATAAAAAAAATACTTTAGATTTAAGGTATGATGCGACCGGTCAGCATTTGGGAAATATACCCACATCAGTACTGTCCCATCTTTCAAAAATTCTAAATTGCTGTGGTACCGACGAAGGATTTATTAAACCAGTGGGGAAAGGAAAAAAAGCCCTTTGTTTTCTTGATTGATTTTGAGTGCAGAAAGCCTCTTGCCTGGTTATTTGATGATTGTCCTGATGATTTCAAGTACAATTTCCAAGGAGTTTCCAATCATAACTACTCAAAAACAGTACGTCAATTCCAGTTTGATAAATCTCCGATTTCTATACAAGAATATGCAGTCAAGTTCAATAAAGTAAAGGAGCATATTTCTTATGGCAACAGTTTTTTAATCAACCTTACTTGTTCAACAACAATCAATACAGACTTGTCGCACCAGGATATCTTTGAAGCGACTTCATCAAAATACAGGGTATGGTTCAAAAACCATTTTGTTTGTTTTTCCCCAGAAACATTTATTAGAATAAAAAATGGGAAAATATACTCTTTCCCGATGAAGGGAACAATTGATGCAAACATTCAGGATGCAAAAGAAATCATTCTAAACGATCCCAAAGAACAGGCGGAGCATGCTACCATTGTTGATTTGCTTAGAAATGACCTCAGCATNGTTTCAAAAAATGTCAGGGTGCTGAGGTATAGATATTATGAAGAATTGAAAACCCAGCANGGAAAGATAGGGCAGGTAAGTTCAGAAATCGCAGGGGAATTGCCCGATAATTTCAACGCATGCATTGGAGATATTGTTTTTAGTTTATTGCCAGCAGGTTCAGTATCTGGCGCTCCCAAGAAAAAAACCCTGGAAGCAATTCATGAGATTGAGGGAATTGAGCGTGGATATTATACGGGTATCGCAGGTTATTTTGATGGAGAAGAATTGGATAGTTGTGTTCTGATTAGGTATGTAGACGATAAAAATATTTTCAGAAGTGGTGGCGGGGTTACATTTCAAAGTACGTTAGCTACCGAATACCAGGAAATGATCGACAAAATATATGTTCCAATTTATTGAATCAATTAGGATAAAAGAGGGGAGAATTGAGCGCCTTGATTACCATCAATCGAGGGTAAATAGAACGCTTTTGAATTTTGGAAAGTTCCCTTTTTTTCAGCTCAATGGGATAATTACTCCAAATGCATTGAACGCAAGTGGTGTGGTCAAGTGTCGTGTAAAATACGACCTTCAACAGGTGCTCGACATAACCTATACTACATATGCTGTAAAAAAAATTGGAAGCATCTCTTTAGTAGAATTGGAAGGAAGAAAATATGATTTTAAATACGCTGACAGGGACTGGATTACCAATTTACTTTTGAACGCTGGCACCGATGAAATCATCATGACTGATCAGGGTATTGTTAAAGACGCCTCTTATGCAAACCTTGCTTTTTATGATGGAAAGTGCTGGTATACACCTCAAATTCCCTTGTTGGAAGGAACCCAAAGGGCTTTTTTGCTTGAGGCCAATAAAATTCGAGTTGCAGAGATTAGGACCAGTAATTTGCACCAATACCAAATGGTAAAGTTTATCAATGCAATGATGACATGGGAGGAATCACCAACCCTACCAATGTCTTTGTTAACTTAGTCTCATCCAAAGGTTAAATGGATTTATTATGAAATACATTTTTTCAATTGCTTTTTTCATCGTTACCTCAGTTTTTTCGTTTGCGCAATACTCCACTGGAATTCCCGTTTGGGATAAAAGTTTCAATGAAATAGCGCAAGAAGATTGGCTGATTAAACCTCCCACAGCTAAAGCCAATGTATACATTGCCGAAAAAGAAGGGAGCCTCATCCTTTACAATGGTTTGGTGCGCAGAAGTTTTAAGGTTGCACCCAATTTTGCCTGTTTTGATTTTCAGAACATGACAAGCAGCCAGCAATTGCTTCGTGCGATCAGGCCTGAAGCCAAGCTTATCATTGATGGAAAGGAATACAATGTTGGTGGAGTGATTGGCCAGCAAGAAAAAGCATACCTGCAGCAAGAATGGATGAAGGGCTTCAAGGCCGGGGCAGCCGATTTTATTTTTACTGGTTATACGGTCTCCGACATCAAGCCCTACATCAACTGGAAAAGAACAACCTGGGCATCGGTGAACAAACAGGCTACCGGAAAAGCATTGGCCGTCAGCTTCAGGTCTGCCTCCCCATCACTCAAGGACCTTGTAGTGGTGGTGCACTATGAGCTCTATGATGGGATTCCCCTCATTGTCAAATGGGTGGAGGTCATCAACAAAAGCAACAAGAACATCGTGGTGAACAGGATTGTCAACGAGTCGCTTGGGCTAGTTGAAGAGGAGAGTGCGGTGGTAGGCACACCCGAGCAAATGAAAAAACAACACGGCATCTATGTTGAAACCAACTATGCCTTCAACAATGCCATGCGCTATGACATCAGCGATCAGACTACCCATTGGGTCACTGATTCCTCCTATACCTCACAGGTCAACTACAATTATCAGACCCCCTGTGTATTGGAAGTCTATCCTGAAAAGGTAAAAGCTGTTTCGCTCGCCCCCGGTGAAGGCATCAAATCTCCCAGAACGCATGAGTTGCTGATGGACAGCTATGACCGTGAAAGAAGGGGAATGATGATCCAGCGCATGTATGCTACTGTTGCTCCATGGACCACCCAGAACCCCATCTTCATGCACCTGGTCAGCGGCAATGACCAGCAAGTTTTAACTGCCGTAGATCAATGTGCTGCAACTGGTTATGAGGCCCTCATCCTCAGTTTTGGCAGCCATTGCAACATGGAGGATACTGCCGCTGCAAACATCGCCCGCTGGAAGAAACTGACGGATTATGCCCACAGCAAAGGAATCCTTGTTGGCAGTTATTCCTTGTTCAGCAGCCGGAGGATCAACGATGAAACAGATGTGATCGATCCCAAAACAGGCAAGCCCGGTGGCGCATTCTTTGGGAATGCTCCCTGCATGGGAAGCCAGTGGGGCCTGACCTATATCGACAAATTGAAATATTTCATCACCAAAACAGGTTTCGATCTGTTCGAGAATGATGGGCCCTATCCGGGCGATGTCTGCGCCTCAACGGTGCATCCTGGCCACAAAGGGTTAGATGATTCGCAGTGGAGACAGATGGAATTGCAGAAAGGGCTTTACCGCTGGTGCAATGAAAATGGCGTTTACGTCAATGCGCCTGATTGGTATTTTCTGGATGGTACCCACAAGATTGGCATCGGATACCGGGAAGTCAATTTTTCTCTTTCACGTGACCAGCAAAAAATCCTGAACAGGCAAAACATCCATGACGGCACATTTGAAAAACTGCCCTCCATGAGCTGGGGATTTGTACCGCTAACCCGTTACCAGGGCGGTGGCCCGGAGGCAGTGCTTGAGCCATTGAAGGATCACTTGAAAGACTATGAAATGCTGATGGTCCAATATTATGGAGCAGGTGTGCAAGCCTGTTACCGCGGGCCGCGCTTGTATGATACAACAACAACCCAGACACTTGTTTCAAAGACGGTTTCCTGGTACAAAAAATACAGGGACATCCTCAATGCACCATTGGTTCATTTGCGGCGCGCTGACGGGCGAGACTGGGATGGTTTCATGCACGTCAGCCCCACCTTGAAAGACAGGGCTTTTGTGCTCTTGTTCAACCCAACGGCGGAAACCATCCAGCGACAGGTTGTTCTTCCCCTTTACTATACCGGACTCAAGACCAAGGTGGATGTTGCCGAAAAAGACGCCATGCACAGCCAGCAGCTGGCTGATCCGCAGGGCAACCTCAAGCTGAATGTGAGCATTCCTGCCGGAGGTTATACCTGGTATGTGATACGCGAAATCAACTAAAAACAAAAGGGTGGAGGTAACTCCGCCTTTTTTTTGCCCGAATCTTAAAAAAGATTTTGCTCATTCAATATAAGTCTATAAATTTGGTGGACTAAACACAATGTCACGTGGCCGAGGGGTTAGGCAGAGGTCCACAAAACCTTCTATGGCGGTTCGACTCCGTCCGTGGCGTCAAAAATGATCTTGCATTCTGTGGGGTGCTGAAGGGGTTGCTTATAATTTTAAGTAACCCTTTCTCTTTTTTTCTTCCATCTTCTCAATGGCATATCGGAGCATGGTTCTGGGCATGCGGGTAGCAAATTCATCAAGGAATTCTTCAATGGCCAATGGGTCTTTTTTCCATCCCTCCCTTAACATCCATCCTGTTGCCTTGTGCATCAGGTCGTGTTTGTGGGAAAGCATGATTTTGCTGAGTTCCAGGATATCTTTCAGGTCATTCTTTTTTCTGATAAAGTGCCAGGTGGCTACTACGGCAATTCGGTTTCTCCACAACAATGGGTCTACAGCAAGTTTGTACAATATCTTCCTGTCCTTGTTTTCCAGCCATTGGCCGAGTATGATGTGCGCGCTGGAATCAACCAGGTCCCAGTTGTTGATCCTGTCTGCTTTTTGGAGGTAAAGGTCTACCCACTCTTTTTCTTTTCCCAGCTTTCTGCTTTCAGCAAATTTGTGGCAGAGGATGAAAATGCCCGTCAGCCGCTCTTCATGGTAGCCAGAGTCGAGCAATGCAACGATGGTTTCCTTGCTGGTGGTTGACTGGTGTTTTTTTGCTACAGTTCTTTGGTCAGGAACGGTGATGCCATGAAACCGATCCCCTTCACCATACTGGCCTTTTCCTGTCTTGAAAAAACGGGGCAGAAATGCTGCTTTTTCTGCTGTTGCAAAGGTTTTCAGGTCTTTGACGATTGCTGTAAAACTTCCCAATTTAAGCGGCAAGTTTTTTCAATGCTGCAACAAATGCATCAAGTTCTTCCAATGTGGTATAGACGTTTGGTGTGATGCGACAGCCATGCACATTGGCAGTGTCAATGGCAACAGTAAAAATTTTGTGCTCGTCCATCAGTCGTTTTGCTAGGTCTGCTGGTGTCATCCCAGCGATGCCTACGTTGGCAATACCACAAGAACGCTTTTCGTCTGTTGGCGTATTGATGATGATTTTAGGAACATTTTTTACCCTGCTGGTCCAGTATTGCTGTATGTACCGAAGCCGCTTTTCTTTTCTTTCAGCCCCAATCATATTGTAAAAATCAATGGCATCTTCAATGGTAAGATCGGTTGCACAGGCATGTGTGCCAATATGGTTCAGTCTGCGGATGTCTGAAAGATCTTTTGTTCCATCGCCAATTAGTGGCCAGGTCTTAGCAATCTTTTCTTTTTTGACAAACAGGAAACCTGCACCCAGCGGCACACTCATCCATTTGTGTAGCGATGTTCCGTAGTAGTCGCAATCCAGCTCACTGATCTTGTACTGAATATGGGCAAAGGCATGTGCGCCATCCACCATCACCTCAACTCCTTTGCTGTGTGCCATGTCGCATATTTTTCTGACAGGCAGTATTTGTCCGGTAATGTTGACCATATGGGGAATCATCAGGAGCTTGGTCTTGGGTGTAATCGCTTTCTCATACAGCGAAACAATCTCTTCATCGGAAGCAGGAAGATTGGGAATAGAAACCTTGTTCAATACAACACCATATCTTTTTGAGACCTGTTCAAACATGTCGAGCATGGCACCATANTCCTGGATGGCCATCAANGCCTCGTCGCCGGCTTTCCAGTCTTGGCCAGCAATGATCAAGTCCAAAGACTCTGTCGTATTTCTGGTGATGATCAGCTCCTCAGGGCTACAACCTGCTACGGCAGCCAGTTTTGCAGCCATGCGCTTTTTGTTATCTCTTTGAACGGTCCGCATGTAGTAAGAGCCCTGGTAATTGATATCCCGAATGTGCTGAATGTATTTTTCCAGCGTGGGTTGTGGAATGAAATTGTAGAAACCATTTTCCAGGTTGATGTAATCTGGTTTGAGCATGTATTGTGTTCTGATCTGTTTCCAGAACTGGTCGTCTGCAGCCAATGCTGCAGCACTGGAATGTTTTTTTGTTTCAAAAAGAGCAGCCAGTGTATCCATGCCCAAACCGACACCAATCCCGGTGAGGGTTGCNTTTTTGATGAATGATCTCTTGTTCATGAGATCAATTTAATCAAAAATCAGGAATCAGTAGAAAACCTCAAANTTAATTTTCACTTCATTGTCTACTTGCTTGAGCATGAAGCTGGGCCTGGTTACTTTGAAGTCCTCAAGGAGGAAGATAAAACCGCCCGTAACCTGCGTTGCACCGTTGACGTTTTTTGCAATTGCCTTGAAGCTGGTTTCCTTGCTCACACCATGGAATTGTAAGGTCCCCTTTACGTCCAGTTCCCCAGTTTTTGATTCTGTAATTGAAGTGCTCACAAAACTGATGTTCGGAAATTTCAAGGCTTCCGTCACTTCAAGTGTGTGGGCATCCCGGTTGGAGCTCTTGGAATCAAAAGAACTGATCTTGGCCACGATGGCCACTTTTTCGATGTTACCATCTGCTTTCAGCTGAACAACACCATTCACATCCGAAGACACGGCATCCCAGGCATGCAACACATGGTTCATGGAGTAGGTGATNGTTGACTTTTTCTTGTCTACAGGCTTCTTGGTTTGTGCGAAAAGAAGAGCGGGCGATAAAAGCAATAGGATAAGGGTACGCATAATTTAAAATTTAATGGCGATAACGGCAGCAGCATAGCTGGCAAAAGCGGTATAGGCTGCTGCGCGGTGCAGTTTTCTATTGTCTGATTCAGCCAACAGATTGGTGGCAATCATGCTGGACATGTGCACCACTGAGAGCCATTTGTGGATGCGGATGGCCGATAATTTTTTGTCACGGTTGATCAATGGCGGAGGTGCAAACAATGACATGACTGCTGTTGTAGAATAGGTGATGTTGACAAAAGCGCCCAGTCCTTCGTGCAGGTCTTTGACTTTGCCATAGTTGCTTCCAGTTGCGTTGTAAAGCTTGTTGCCAACAATCCCCTGACCAATCATACCTCCGAGGGTGGCAAAACCAAGCACCTGGTGAGTTACCAGCATTCCTCTTCTGAGCTTCAGTTCTTTTTCACGGTTCACTNCGGTCAGTGGTGAAATAGGCCTCAACAATCCTTTTTGACCCCAGAAAATCCTTTGGGTCAAGAGCATTTTTTTGGGGAGNAATTCTGTTGTGGTATCCTGGGTTTTCATCAGGTCATTCAGCAGGTCATCCTGGCTGAAGGATGCGGATGTGATGAGGGCAAAGAAGAAAAAGAAAAAATATTTCATGTAAATGCTTTCAGTTGTTACAAAGATACCAATTGATAATGATGCAATNGACTTTTGACGTTTATCAATGCCAAAGGNTTATTAAAGGACTGTTAACAAAATTGGCCGTTTCTTACTAAATGGCAGGTAAGAAGGTATTTAGTCCATAAGAACCGTCATGTTTATTTGAATCTGGGTTACTTTTCCATTGTACACGTATAAATCTGTACTTAATACATACATAATGTTACAGAAAACCTACTATAAGACCAAGGACTATTGCAAGGTGAAGTTCAGTTTCAAGCCTGAATTGGCTGAAACAGTTGAAATCCTTGGCTTGAACAGCGACTGGCAAAACTCCATCATCATGAGCAAAAAAAAGGATGGCAGTTTTAATGCGGAAGTCAACCTTCCAAAAGACTCCACCCACGAATTCAAATACCTGGTAGACAATGCACAGTGGTTGAACGACCCTGAGGCCGATCTGCAGGTTCCCAATACATTTGGGACCAGCAACAGTGTCATCAGCCTTTGATTTTCCTCCGAAAACTCGGCATGTAAAAGCATTTGATTCCTGAACAGTTCAGGGTATATTGACCATCGGTTAAATTTTCTTGTTGATGATGCAACTGACTGAACTAAAGCCGGAGAACAATGCCTTCACCTGGTTGGACATCACTGGTCCAAGCCTGGATGAACTATTGGAAGTAAGCAAACGCTATAACCTCAACAACCATCACCTTGATGATTGCATGGAACCCGACCACCTGCCTAAATTTGAGGAGGGAGAGGATTTCAATTTCATCATTCTCCGCAGGGTGGTTTCAAAGGATGCAGAGGGCAATACGGTTCATGCACTCACCACCAAGATTGCTATTTTTTACAATGAAAAAACCATTGTAACCATCCACCGGCTTCCCCATCCTGACATTCAGGAGGTTTGCGAACAACTCATCAAAAACGGTAAAATCACCACGGTGAGCCAGCTTTTGCTGAAAATCATTGCCAAAGTCCAGCAGCGCTACACTGAGTTTTCTGCCCACCTGAACGGTCAGATTGAGGAATTTGAGACGGGGCTTTTCATCAGAAAAACAGCACTGGCTTCCATAGAAAGCTTGTACATGCTCAAGCGCAGGACAGGTCTTTGCCGAAAACTGCTGTTGTTAACCGGAGAGGTTGTCAGTGCCGTTCGTCATCGGCAAAAGAAATCAAATGAATTGCAGGACATAGGCGACAGCCAGGTCAAGCTGCAACTATTTTATGACCAGTTGAGCGAGGACTCCCAGAACCTGGTCAGTACATACATGTCTTATAGCGCCCAGAAAACCAATGAGGTAATGAAGGTATTGACCCTTTTTTCGGCCTATTTCCTTCCACTGACCTTTATTGTTGGAATTTACGGCATGAATTTCGATCACATGCCTGAACTCCGGCACCGGTATGGTTATCCCATCATCATGCTCATGATGTTGCTTATCTTTTTACTGATCTTTTTTTGGTTCAAAAGGAGGAAATGGCTTTGAGCAAGAGTTGTCTCAATGGGGATTATTTCTGCTTGAATCCATTGCTCCTCTGCCCAACCCATCCCCTGAACGGAAATTAACAACCCAAAACGAAGGATGTTAGCCATTTTTTACGGAAATTTGCCTTCCCTATTGATTTATTCAACCCTTACTCAACAATATTGAAAAATGAGCAGTAAACCGACAACCCTGTTTGATAAAGTATGGGATGCGCATGTGGTAAGAGATATTCAGGATGGTCCTGATGTTTTTCTTATCGATCGCCATTTCATCCACGAAGTAACCAGTCCTGTTGCATTCCTNGGACTCAAGAACAGGAACGTCAGTGTGATGTTTCCTGAAAGAACNTTTGCAACTGCAGACCACAATACCCCAACCATCAACCAACACCTTCCGGTNCAGGATCCCCTTTCAGCCAACCAGCTGAAGGCACTTGAAGAGAATACCTCCAAGCATGGCATTTCTCATTGGGGATTGGGCAATCCGAAGAACGGAATCGTGCACGTGGTTGGGCCTGAGAATGGCATCACCNTACCGGGTATGACCATTGTTTGNGGAGATTCCCATACCTCAACACATGGTGCCTTTGGCTGTATCGCCTTTGGTATCGGTACTTCAGAGGTGGAGATGGTGCTGGCTTCACAGTGCATCATGCAACCCAAGCCCAAGAAAATGAGGATCAATGTCAATGGCGAAATGCACAAGGGTGTTACTGCCAAAGATGTTGTCTTGTACATCATATCGAAACTGACTGCGGCAGGTGCNACGGGTTATTTTGTGGAATATGCCGGTTCTGTATTTGAAAGCATGAGCATGGAAGGCCGCATGACGGTGTGCAACATGAGCATTGAAATGGGTGCNCGCGGAGGAATGATTGCTCCNGATGAAACCACATTCAATTACATCAAAGGCCGCGAGAAAGCGCCAACAGGCCAGGCCTGGGACGATGCATTGGCCTATTGGAAGACCTTGAAAACGGATGAAGGCGCAAGCTTCGATCTTGAATATACTTTTGATGGTGCAGAGATTGAGCCGATGATCACCTATGGTACCAATCCNGGNATGGGCATGGGCATCACGGANTTGATTCCTTCAGCAGAAGACATTGATGCAGGAAAGGCAAGCTTTGCGAAATCCCTTCAGTACATGGGATTCCATGAAAAGGAACCGATGTTGGGAAAGAAAATCGATTATGTTTTCATTGGAAGTTGTACCAACGGACGCATTGAAGATTTCAGGGCTTTTGCCTCAATTGTAAAAGGCAGAAAAAAGGCAGACAACGTTACCGCCTGGGTTGTACCCGGTTCGCATGTGGTGGAAGCACAGATCAAGGAAGAAGGCATTTATGATATCCTCATTGAAGCAGGATTTGAACTGCGTCAACCAGGATGTTCAGCCTGTCTTGCCATGAACGATGACAAGATTCCTGCAGGAAAATATGCCGTCAGCACCAGCAACAGAAACTTTGAAGGACGCCAGGGACCAGGTGCCAGAACCCTTTTGGCTAGCCCATTGGTGGCTGCCGCTGCTGCTGTTACAGGACAAGTTACAGATCCAAGAACCCTGATCGCTTAAATTTATTACAATGGCTTACGATAAATTCACCGTATTAAAGAGTACTGCAGTTCCACTGCCCATCGAAAACGTAGACACAGACCAGATCATCCCTGCCCGCTTTTTGAAGGCAACAAAAAGGGAAGGATTTGGTGATAACCTTTTCCGTGACTGGCGCTACAATGGAGACGATACGCCGAAGGCTGATTTCGTGTTGAACAATCCCATCTACAGTGGCAAGATCCTTGTGGGGGGTAAAAATTTCGGAAGCGGAAGCAGCCGTGAGCATGCAGCCTGGGCCATTTATGATTATGGATTCCGTTGCGTGGTGTCAAGCTTTTTTGCAGACATCTTCAAGAACAATTCTATGAACATTGGCATCCTGCCAGTGCAGGTTTCAGATGCATTTCTGCACAAGATTTTTTCTGCCATCGAAGCGGATCCTAATGCTGAGCTGGAAGTGAATCTTCCTGAGCAAACCATTACCATCATGGCAACAGGGGAAAGCGAGTCTTTCGACATCAACGGATACAAAAAGCACAACCTGGTGAACGGGTTTGATGATATTGATTATTTGCAGGCGATGAGAGAAGA
>JGI25921J50272_10000502_pt1 | contig 12691 bp, 8 predicted proteins | sample LauGreSu1BDMLBSD_2_FD_50272 | JGI IMG/M metagenome (IMG submission 50272) | reverse complement strand
TGATGAATGGCCATCACCTCTGCATGTGCTTCCCCAGCTTTTTGGTGAAAGCCTTCTCCCACAATTTCACCATTTTCTGACACAACAACAGCACCCACAAAGGGATTGGGCCTGATGGCTTTGGGGTTTGCCTTTTTGGCCAATAAAAATGCCCTCTGCAAATAGTCTTCTGCTGTCATTTAGGATTATCTTTGCTCCTCAAAATTACCTACAAAAGACCATATGTTTACTGGAATCGTGTCGGCCGCTTTTATTGAAGAAATCAGGAAGGAGGAGAACGGATGGATTTTGCTGGTTTCAGCCCCCTTGATTGCGCCCAAGGTTCAATTGGGTGATAGTGTAGCCATTGATGGCGCCTGTTTATCAGTCTACAAAGTGGAAGGTTCTGTGTTGTGGTTTTATGTTTCTCCTGAGAGCATCGACAAAACCATCATCCGTTATTATTCCAATGGTACCAAAGTGAATATTGAGTTGCCCATGCAACCATCTGGTTATCTGGGTGGCCATTATGTGCTGGGTCATGTAGATGCCACTGCAACTGTTTCCAACATCATACCTGGTGATAAAGCATGGTTTTTTACCATTAGCATACCCGAACCATTTGTCAAATACGTTGTTTACAAAGGTTCAGTTGCCATCAATGGGGTCAGTTTGACCATCAATCAAGTTGAGGAAAATCAAATTGAGTTGTGCATCATCCCCATCACCATTGAAAAAACCAATATGTCTCTTTTGAAGGTGGATGACAGGGTGAACATTGAATTCGACATTTTGGCGAAATACACAGAGCAGCTTTTACTTAAAAGGGACAATTGATATGTTTGACGTGATAGAAGAGGTTTTGGTTGAATTCAGGAATGGGAATCCCATCCTGGTGGTGGATGATGAGTCGAGGGAAAATGAGGCAGACATTGTTTTTCCTGCTGCTGCAGCCACGCAATCTAAATTGAATTTTTGTGCATCTGAAGGCAAGGGACTGGTGTGTATTGCCATTGATCTTCAAACTGCCAAACGGTTGGATTTGTCACCAGTTAAGTCTAACAAGAAGGACGCTTTTCACACTGCATTTTATGACTCCGTTGATGCGGCTGCTTCTTTTGGCATTTCAACAGGAATTTCTGCAAAAGAGCGTGCTATTACTGCATTTCATATAGCCAATCCGCAAAGTAAACCCGAAGATTTTATCAAACCGGGACATTTGTTTCCTGTTGTGGCAAAAGAAGGTGGTGTTTTGGTCAGGAATGGTCACACGGAAGCAGGTGTTGATTTGTGTAGGATGACTGGTCATGAACCAGCCGCCATTATTTGTGAAGTGATGGATGCAGAAGGAAACATGATGCGCAGGAATGAACTCTTCGTCATGGCAAGAGAAAAGCAGATGAAGATCATCAGCATCCAGCAAATCATTGATTACAGGATCAAGACAGAAAACCATCTCGTGTCCGTTTCAAAATCAAGCCTGCCGACAAGGTTTGCCAATTTTGAAATGGAGGTTTTCAAAAACACGTTAACAGGCTCAGAACACCTGTTGGTTTCTCTTAAACATAACCAAGAGGTCCCATTGGTTAGAATTCACAGTGAATGCCTTACGGGTGATGTTTTTGGTAGTTTGCGTTGTGATTGTCAGCAACAGCTGATGTCTTCCCTTGCAGCCATTGCAGCCCAAGGGCATGGTCATGTCGTCTACCTGAGAGGTCATGAAGGAAGGGGCATTGGTATTGGCAACAAGGTGGCTGCCTATGCATTGCAGGAAAAAGGACACAATACCTATGAAGCCAATGAGCTCCTGGGTTTACCCAAAGACAACAGGAGTTTTACAGATGCCATTTGGATGATAAGATCCCTGGGTCTTGGTGATTTTGAACTCATCAGCAACAACCCAGCGAAAATAAATGCTATGCAAGACGCTGGATTCAAGTTCGTCGTTAAACAATTGCCTGTTGAGGCCAATCCATACAACCAGCAATACCTTGAGGATAAAATAAATTTAGGAAACCATCGCTTAAAATTTTTATAGATGATCGCGATAGTAAAAGCACAATTCAACAGTGAAATCACAGACCTACTTGAGGCTGGTTGTACAGATTACCTCACTGAGCAAAATGTTCCCTTCACTGTTTTCGAGTGTCCGGGTGCTGTTGAAACGGTTGTCTATACAACCAAGCTATTGGAAACTGGCAAGTATCAATCCATCATTGTCATTGGTGCTATCATCAAAGGGGATACCGACCATTATGAATATGTATGCCAGTACGTGACCAATGGCATCAGCCATTTGTCTGCTATGCATACCACGCCCATCATATTTGGCATCCTCACTACCCAAAATGAATTGTTGGCTTATGAAAGGGCTGCTGTAGACAAGATGAACAAGGGCCAATCTTTTGCAGAAACGGCTTTGTTCATGATCAGGGCTTTTGAAAACCTCTCTCAGTAGCTTTATTTCCCGCTATATTCAGGTGCTCGCAAGACGAGCTGCTATTGTATGGAGGTCATTTGAGTGTAGTCATTGTGAAATCCAAGAACATTGTCAAACTGAAGAAATTCATGTTGCACATGCATGGTTGTCAACACCATGGCCTTCATGCCGGCATTGTATGCAGATTCAACCCCTTTGGGTACATCTTCAAAAACCAGGCAGTCCGCTGGAGTTACACCCAATTGTGAAGCACATTTAAGGTATGTTTCAGGGTCAGGCTTGCTCCTTGTAACATCATCAGCACTGACAATCGCATCAAAATAATGGCGAATATTCAATCCGTCCAATACGAAATCAATATTGAACATGATGGCAGCAGAACCAATGGCCATCCTGATTTTTTTCTTTTTGGCCTCCATCAGGAATTCCATCAATCCGGGTATTAATGCCAATGAGGGCCTGTATTCTTCTTGGTATTGTTTTTCTTTCTCAATGCTCATCATGTCTTTTTCCGCTTCACTGAATCTCCCGGGGAAGACCCTTTCAATGACCTCATGGTTTTTACCATAGCATTCCGACTTTGCTTCTTCTTTGGTAAGGTTGGCTCCCAGCTCGTTCAGGATCCTGTGCCAGCTGCGCACATGATAATCCATGTCATCAATCATCGTTCCATTGAGGTCAAACAGAAAAGCCTTGAATCCTTGCATCATTTCAGTTTGAGTATTTCTGTGCCAGCAAGCAAAAAGCAGCCCAATCCGTAATCTTCAAAATCAGGGGTTTTATCATATCCTACAGGTTGTCCGTCCTTGGGTTCTTTACCAGTTCCCTGCACATATCCTAATTTGCCATTCGGGTGAACCACTTCAGCTGTCATGGCATTCCAGGCCTTGGTGATAGCAGGGGAGTAAGTGGCTTTGTCCAAAATCCCTTTGTTGATACCCCAGGCAAAACCATAAATGAAAAGGGAGGTTCCGGAGACTTCTTTTCCTCCGAAATGATTCGGGTCGTTTAGGCTCACGTTCCAATATCCATCAGTCCTTTGAAGGGGTAACAATGCAGCACAGAGCTGCTTGAAATCTTCCAGGTATTCTGCATAATGAGGGTCAGACTTGGGCAATTCATTAAGGGTCCTGGCCAGCGCAGCCACTACCCAGCCATTGCCCCTGCTCCAATAACAATCTTCTCCGTTGGGTTCCTTGTAGGGTGGTACAAAATCCTTGTCTCTCCACCACAAATGCTCTTTGCTGTTGTAGAGCCCATTTCCTCCGTGTTTGTTTTTTGTGAAAGCATACATCTCATACATCCTGTTAAAATAGCTCGTATCCTGATAAAGATTTCCTAGTTTAACAAAAACCGGCATCGCCATCTGTAAAGCATCAATCCAGTTCCAATCATCGATTTTAGACGATTGCTTCATGTTGTCAATGCTGGCTTTGATGGCTGTGATGCGCTCAGGATGTTTTTTCCCATCCATCAGATAGAGGTCGATATAGGTTTGACCACAGCATTGGTTGTCAGCATTACGGGTATTGGTGCCTGCCCGGAGGTTCCATTTGTGCTTTTCACCCCACTGCAGCATGTAATCTTTGTATGCCTTTTTTTTGTCGGCAGCATAGAGGGCTACCAACCCCTCGTAATACACTGACCTTGTCCAGATATTGCTGGGCCTTTCTATGTTGGTGAAAATCGGTTTTCCTGCGTCTGGCCATTTATCCATAAAATATTGGTTGGTCAGCCTGAGTGTCTTTTTTATGTCTTTTTTGCCCGGTAAATCCTGGGCCGCAACCACCATGGTCATTAGTACAGTGATAAGGAGGGAGATTGTTTTTTTCATCTGCATCTGTTGAATGTGCAATATAAAGATAGTCAACACAGAAGACGTGTATTCCATCGCAATTGTTTCCGGCAACGATTGCGTAAATAATTGCCTGAGTTTCATCAAGTCCTAGCCCTTTTTTTTACATTTAGCCCCAATATTGCTTAGAAATCCATCCTTTTACAATCTCTTCTTTACAGATGAGCAGAGTAATTGATGGTTTTGATTGTAAACAACAACTGCCGTGAGAAAAAACAAACCCCAATCATTGGGAAAATTCATGCCCAATTCACATCATCCGAAAGGGTTTAATCTTTCTGCGCCTTATGCAATGAGCAGCATCACTTATTCCATTCAATTTTCATCCAAAGCGTTCAACAAATGATATCAAAGGATATGATTAAAACATTGAGATCAATGATGGTATTGATCACAGCCGTGATCAGTTTCACTGCATGTAAAAAAGAATTCAACGCCTTCTATCAACGCCCGGAGACACTGGAAAAACCTATTTATCAGCAACTGGAAGCCAAGGGAAATTTTACCCAGATGCTGGCATTGATTGATAAGGCAGGTTACAAGTCTACGCTTTCTGCTGCAGGATACTGGACATTGTTCGCTCCACATGATTCCGCTTTCAAGGTGTTTTATGCAGAAAAGGGGATTGCCGGGGTCAGTGCATTAGATTCAACTGCATCCCGCCAAATTGTAACATATTGCCTTGTCTACAATGCCTTTAAGCAGGAGCGTGTTGCTGACTACCAAAGCAATACCGGTTGGATTGAGAATGCTGCATTCAAAAGAAGGACTGCAAATTATACAGGGGTATATGCCACCAATGACTTGCAGGGTAAGGCAATCAAAGCCATTGCATCCAACAGGAACAACAACAGTACGCTTTTTTATGTTGATGCCGATAACAACAACAAGCACTTGCCCATATTTGATGCGGGGTACATGACAGGCAAATCGCTGTCTGCTGCAGATTACCAGTATTTCTATCCCAGNGCCACCTACAGTGGGTTCAATGTGGCTGATGCCAAAGTGGTNGAGAAAGATATTGCAGCCGAGAATGGTGTGATNCATGTAGTTGATCGTGTGATTACTTCGCTCCCCAGCATCGATCAATACATNGGNGAAAATCCTAAATACAGTGAGTTCAAAAAACTGCTGGATAAGTTCATGGTTCAATATGTGATCAACCCCACCGTTACGCAGAAATACAGGATTGTTACTGGAAAAGCAGAGGATGTATTTACTAAAGTGTATAACGCTAATCTCGCTTTCTCCCTCAACAATGAGAATTTTCTGAAGTTGCAGGACAATGATGCGCAATCAGACGGATATTCCATTTTTGTTCCGGAAAATGATGTGCTGACAAAATACATCAAAGATGTTCTACTTGAATTCTATCCCTCTGTCGACGCGCTTCCCATCAATATCTTGTATGATTTTATCAATGCCCATATGTGGAGGACAACTGTTTGGCCTTCCAAGTTTTCTTCCACCTTTAATTCAGTGGGTGAAGAAGCAAGGTTCAATGCTTCCGCAGATGTGACAGACAAGAAAATTCTCAGCAATGGTATTTTCTACGGCACCAACAAGGTGCAGCAGGCAAACGTGTTCAGCAGTGTTTACGGAAAGGCCTATCTCAATCCGGAATATTCCATCATGACCAATTTGCTTAACCTGGACCTCAAATTCCAGATTTCCAACATCAAGCAGAAATACACGCTTTTCCTGGTCAAGAATTCAGCCATCAATGCTGCAGGATATTTTGTTGATCCTACTGTTAGCAACAACGTAAACGAACAATGGAGGTATATTCCACCCGGAGGTGGTGCACAACTTACAGGATCCTCAGCACTGGTCAGGTTACAACGCATCCTCAATATGCATGTGGTACCAGGAAGGGATATCACCAGTTTGTCTGGAAATGGTGTAGGCATGACCAATGCCGGCGAGTTTGTGTCTTACGGGGGGAACAGGGCATTTACCTCTGGAAACCGTGATGTTGCGGCCACTGCAGCCATTCAGGGTACCAAAACCGCTGCCAATGGAACTGTTTATTTTATCGACAAGCTCTTGCAGTTCAGCGAACTTCCTATTGGAAGTCATATTCGACTGTTGGGTACCCCTGCAAATTCTCAATACAATTCTTTCTGGCAATACCTCAATGCTTCTTCTATATTCACCGCGGCTACCTCAGAAATTACCGGGGTATCATCAGGCACATTTTATACATGCTTTATCCCAGACAACAATGCAATTTTGGCGGCTGTGAATGCCGGTTTATTGCCAGGAACTGGTGTTGCACCGAACAGAAGGCCCTTGTTCAATCCAACAAGCCCTGTTGAAAGGGAGCAGGTAGCCAATTTCATTTACTACCATATCCTGAACAAGAAAAACATTGCAACAGATGGCCAGGAGAGCGGCTCGTTTGAAACCCTTTATAAGTTTCCCAACGGAGATCCTTCCACCATTTTTGTCAACAATTCTGTTCCCAATGTTATTTCTGTCAATGACATGAGAAACAGATCTGCCAATGTAACCCTTGCTTCAAGCAATGTGTTGAGCAATAGGTGTACCATACATCTCATTAACAATTATCTGCGTTTCAACTAATCTTAGATACATTTCAAATGATATACATGTCAAAAATATTATCAAAAGCTTCAGCGTTGACAATCATCCTGTCTTTCGCCGGTATGCTGGTAACTGCACAAACAGTGTTGAGGGGCAAAATCATTGACAAGGCTGGTAAACCCATCCAAGGTGTCTCTGTTTCTGAGCTGGATGCCGACAACCGGATTGTAAAGGGCGCCCAAACCGATGTGGCGGGCAACTATGTCTTGAACAATGCCAATGTTGCGAAAAACAGGATTTCTGTATCTTTTATCGGCTACAAAACNATTCACCCAAAAAATAAACGGACGCACTGCCATCAACCTTACTTTGGAAGAGAACCAGAGTGATCTTGGTGAGGTCGTCATCACTGCAAGACCCATCAGTTCCAACGGGATGATGAATATTCCGGAGAAGAACCTGACTACTGCTGTAGCTAAAATCAATGCCAAGGAAATGGAGGAAATGCAGGCGCCAAGCATCGATCAGGCGCTGCAGGGTCGTTTGAGCGGTGTTGATATCACAGCATCAAGTGGTGATCCAGGGGCAGCAATGAATATCAGGATACGCGGCGTTTCTTCGATCAATTCAACAGGTATTCCGATGATTGTATTGGATGGAATGCCCTATGAAACAGAAATTCCTTCTGATTTTAACTTTGGAACCGCAGATGAACAGGGCTATGCGCAATTGTTGAATATATCTCCGGCAGACATCATGACCATCTCTGTTCTCAAGGATGCAGCTGCCACCGCCATTTGGGGTGCAAGAGCAGCCAATGGTGTATTGGTCATCACCACCAAAAGGGGTAATATCGGAAAGCCTTCCATCAACTACACCTTCAAAGGTTCAGCCTCCCTGGTGCCCGAAGCCATTCCATTGCTCAATGGAGACCAGTACTCGTCATTGATACCCGAGGCATTCATGAACCGGATCGGTACCACGTTGAATACGACAACCAGCAGGGAGTTTAACTACGATCCCAATGATCCATATTGGTTCCGCAACTACAGCAACAATACCAACTGGATTGATGCCATTTCTCGAACAGGCTATGTGCAAGACCATACCATCAGTTTGAATGGTGGAGGTGAAAAGGCGAAGTATTTTGCTTCTGTTGGATATTTCGATCAACAAGGAATTACCATTGGTACAGCACTCCAAAGGATCAGTACCCGCATCAACCTGGATTACAATGTATCTGAAAAAATAAAATTCTTCACCAGCTTTGCGTACACCCATTCTGACCAGTCCAGGAATTATTTGGGTTCCAGTGCAGCAAGTGGCGAATCTTCCATTCGTGGAATGGCATACATCAAGATGCCCAACCAAAGTGTTTTTGAGTACAATGACAGGGGAGAACCCACCACCAATTATTTTTCTCCTGCGGCCAATATTCAGGGACAATACAGCCGGGTATACAACCCCGTTGCAATGGCAGACAAGGCCATGTCCACCATCTTTGGTGATCGTGTCATCCCTCGTTTTCAGGTAGACTATGACATCGTAAAGAAAGTGTTGAAAGCCACTTTCGATGTACAGTTGGATATCAACAGTACCAAAAACAGCAGCTTCTTGCCGCAAATCGCCACAGGCCGTCCCAATACAGAGACGGTTGTGAACAGGGCTTACAATGGAGATATTGATGCCTTCAGCGTTGGTACCAAAACAAGCCTTATTTATACGCCCAGAATCAAAAACCAGAACCATGATCTTCAGGCATTCATGAACGTATTGACCAGTGATTACAAGGCAGTTTTTCAGGAGGCCATGACTTCCAATACTGCATCATCTCTCCTGGTTGATCCATCGATAGGATCCCGTACGCAAAATGCTGAGCTCAGGGCTGTTTCCGGAATGAACCAGAACCGTTCTGTTGGTGCACTTATTGGTGCCCAATACGGCTTCAAGGANAAATACCTTTTCAATGTAACCATGCGTGGTGATGGCAATTCAAGGTTCGGACCGAACTACCGTTACGGATTGTTTCCTTCTTTGTCGATGCGTTACAGGCTCTCCGAGGAGAAATTCCTGCGAGATGTAAAATTCTTAGATGACCTGAGTTTGAGGGCCAGCTATGGTATTGCAGGTGAGGCACCACGATCTGATTATCTTTTCTACAATACTTATTCCACCTATGATTATACGTATTTAGGGGAAGCGGGTGTCATTCCTTCCAGGATGGAATTGAAAAATCTTCGTTGGCAAAAGCTCCATGGTACCAACATTGGATTCAACCTGAGCATGTTTGGGGCCAGGTTCCGCATGGACGGTGAAATATACAGGAACAGGACCAAGGACATGTTTTTTGATGGACTTCAAATCGGTTCCTACACAGGATTCAATTCATTGTTCATGAACGTGGGAACCATGGACAACCAGGGTTGGGAAATTGCCGTCTGGACGCAACCCTACAAAACCAAGACCCTGACCATCGGCTTTGATTTTAACTTGTCTGCCAACCAAAACATCATCAGGGAAATTTCTGAGTTTTATCCGAATACCCGGGGTGATGTTACCAAGAATGGTGAATACCTCCGCTTGTTGCAAGTCAATAATCCATTCGGATCATTTTATGGGTACAGGTACAAAGGGGTATACAGCGACAGGAGTGCTACAGTTGCCAAAGATGCAAAGGGTGCACCTATCGTAGGTCCCAATGGACAGATCATTTACATGCGCTTCAATTATCCAAGTACTGACTATATTTTCCAGCCTGGAGATGCNATGTATGAAGACATCAACAATGATGGAAACATCAACTACATGGATGTTGTTTACCTNGGCAACAGCAACCCCAAGCTATCAGGCGGTTTCGGGCCTTCNGTTACCTGGAAGAACCTGCGCATCACCACGTTCTTCAGTTTCCGTTGGGGATACAACGTAATCAATGGTACCAAAATGAATACCACCAACATGTTTCTTTTTGATAACCAAAACACTTCTGTATTGAGCAGGTGGAGAAAAGAAGGAGACGTTACAGATGTGCCAAGGGCATTGATCAATGGTGGTTTCAACTGGCTTGGTAGCGATCGTTATGTTGAAGATGCTTCTTATGTGAGGTTCAGGACCATCACAGCCAGATACACGTTCAACAAGAAGGTATTGTCCAAGTTGAAGTTCAGGTCATTGAGTGGATTTGTAACTGCAGAAAATCTTTTCACTTTTACCAATTACCTGGGACAAGATCCTGAGGTGTCTTTCAGGGGATCAGACCCATTCAGGGTTTCATATGATTACTCCATGACGCCTCCTGCGAGAACGATCACCTTTGGATTGGTAGCCGGATTCTAAACAAAACACAAAACAGCAATGAAAATCTATTTTAAATATGCCTTTGCTTTGATGCTGGTAACCTCATTGGGTGGTTGTAAAAAGTACCTGGAACTCAAGCCTATAGACGGCATCATCAAGCAAGAGTTCTGGAAAACAAAGGAGCAGGTAAGGGCTTCTGTTTTTGGTATCTATTCATCCATGATGGAACCCTCCTCGCGAAGCTATTCTACACAGGATTATATTCCATCCATGACAGAGTTGCTTTTTGTATGGGGCGAGTCAAGGGCGGATAATGTTGCCAATGCTACAGCCTCAAGCAGGGATGATATTGATCTGGTTAACATGAATACCCAGCCCACCAATGTAAATGTCAATTGGAGGCCTTTTTACAGGACCATTAATTTTTGCAATACAGTCATTGAGAAAGCTCCTGAAGTATTGGCCAACGACAATACATTTACCCAGGCCCAGCTCGACAATTATCTCAGTGAAGCCCTGACCATCAGGGCCCTGATGTATTTTTACCTGGTCAGAAGTTTTGGTGATGTGCCTTTGAAAACAGATGCTACATTGAGTGACGAAAACATCAAACCAATTCCGAAGTCAACCCAGGCACAAGTATTGAACCAGATTGTTGCAGACCTCAAATCGGCAGAAACCAAGGCAGTAAAGACTTACGGTGATGTTGATTCAGACAAGGGCAGGGTTACACAATACACCATCAACACCATTCTTGCAGATGTTTATCTTTGGATGGACAAATTTCCAGAGGCCATTGCGGAATGTGATAAGGTAATTAATTCTGGAAAGTTTGGACTCATTCGTGGTGCTACCCGCAATGGTTCCCTGGTAGAATACAATGAGAGCTGGTTCAACACGCTGTATGTGGATGGCAATTCCAATGAGGGGATTTTTGAATTGCAGTTCAGTGTGCAGAGGTTGAATCCTTTCTTCCCTATCTTCTCTTCCAGCATCCCCGCAAGGCGATGGACTGCCTCAGCCGATCTCATCGAAAGAGTGTTCACCTTAGACCTGAATGATGATAAAAACATTGACATCAGGGGCGACAGGGGATCTGTCAGTGCTGCCACCTCTACCATCTGGAAATACATTGGTGCCAGTCCAACCGCACAAAGATCATTTGACCAAAGTTTTGCGCATTGGTTTTTCTACCGTTATGCAGATGTTCTGCTGATGAAAGCCGAGGCTTTGAATGAGTCTGGCAATGGGAGAGATGCATTGGATCTCGTTTACAGGGTCAGGGCAAGGGCCAATGCATTGGCCGCTACAGATCTTGCACCTTCTCCAACAGACAAAAACCTGATACAGGATTTCATTTTGGAAGAAAGGGCAAGAGAGTTTTGCTTTGAGGGAAAACGCTGGTATGATGTGTTGCGCAATGCAAAAAGAAAAAATTATGCCCGGTTGGGAATCTTGCTGAATACCATTTCACAAAGTGTTCCTTCCAATCTTCAACAATCTGCACAGGCAAAGGTCAGGGACATCAACAGCCATTATTTCCCCATCTACCTGAATGAAATGCAGACCAATAAATTACTGATACAAAATCCTTTTTACAAATAATCAAGCCAGTATATGACAAGAAAAAGTGTATTGATCGCAGGACTTGTTTTCATCTCACTGATGTACCTGGTAAATGCCGGATGCAGAAAGCTGGAGGTTGTTGAGAAAACTACCTCAGATGTCAACATCGTTGGATACCTCGATAAAAATCTGGATTCCTTTTCACTGTTCAAGCAGATCCTGGAAAAAACTGGAACCGCTTCATTTCTTAACGCCTATGGTTCTTATACCTGTTTTGCCCCCACCAACAGCGGGGTCAAAACATACCTGAAAAACCTAGGTGCAAGTTCTGTTGAAACAGCTGATATGGCAACCCTGAAAGACATGGTCAGGCTGCATTTGCTGGAGGATACCATCTATACCAATTCTTTCACTGATGGCAAGCTGCCTGTGATCACCATGTATGGCCAATTCCTCATCACCTCTGTGGCAAACAATGCCGGTGTTTCAAGTTATGTAATCAACCGCCAGGGTGCGGTTGTGAAATCGAATATCAGGGTTGGAAATGGAATCATCCATGCCATCGATCAGGTACTGACGCCTGCCACCAAAACTATTTCACAACAGTTGGACAGCAAGCCTGAATATTCCATTTTCGTTCAGGCAATGAAAGAAACAGGATATTTTGCCAAGTTGAATGTGGTGGACCCTGACCTTTCCAAAAGGTGGATCACGGTTTTTGCTGAGAGCAACAAGGCATTGGCAGACAGTGGCTTTGCTTCATACGCAGCACTGAAGGCAAGACTTTCCAAAACAGGAAATCCCACAAACCCCAAGGACAGCCTCAACATGTATGTTGCATACCATATCTCTTCAGGGTTGAAATTTTTGGGGGATATCATCACCGTACCAACGCATGAAACACTCCTTCCTCAGGAAGTGGTCAGCATCAAATTGATTGACCAGGATGTGGTGCTGAATGAAGACGAATTCAATGGTGTTGTTGAAAAGGGCGTTAAAATCACCCGTGA
>JGI25921J50272_10000500_pt1 | contig 12714 bp, 9 predicted proteins | sample LauGreSu1BDMLBSD_2_FD_50272 | JGI IMG/M metagenome (IMG submission 50272) | reverse complement strand
TCACATTAATTTCAATAGTCTTAGTTGTTCTTAAATAAAAATCAAAAAATGGTTTTAGTGAATAACCTGCTGCGCCACTAAATAATTCTTCTACATCTTTTGATGTAACAAAATTATCATAAGTGTATAGTGGGTCTGTTGAAAGCTTCTTGATGGTTGGGAAGAATATCTCATCACCAATTACATACCTTAAACTGTGCATGAAGAAGGCTCCTTTAGTGTATATATCATTGCCGGCGTATGTTTCGTCTTCAGATAATTCTTCTCCACCTACCATAGGCTTTTTATATTTGATACCTCTTTTCCAAGCAGCAATTATTTTATCATAAGCTTCTTGACCGCCTAAATCATAGTGAGCAAGTGCTTCTGCATAAGTTCCAATACCTTCTTGAATCCACATATGCGCCCAATCTTTATTCGTTACTTTATTTGCCCACCACTCGTGCGCATATTCGTGAAATAGATTATCAGAGTAATCTTCGTTTCCTATTCTTCTATATTCAAATTTGTTATTAAATGTGATCATGGTTTGATGTTCCATGCCAGAGTTAGGTACTTCTGCAATACCAATCTTTTCTTTATACCAAGGATACTCTCCAAAATATTTTTCTAGAATTTTTGAATCTCTAATTTTAGTGGCAATTAATTTTTTTGCATGCATCGTATCTTCTTCTAATACATAAAATTCTACAGGTACCACATTACCATTGATCGTTGTGTATGAATCTTTCACCACTTTGTATTTTCCAATATTAAATAACACACAATAATTACTAATAGTGTAATTGGTTTTCCAATGATAGGTAGATTTATTTTTTTGGTGTGTTGTTTTTTGCAACAAGCCAGGACCAGCTACTACTAAGCCTTTTGGAACAGTGATGCGCATATCAACTCCTTCGTTGGGTTCATCACTTGGATGATCCTTACAAGGAAAATACATTCTTCCACCTTCTTTTTGAATATTAATGGATACCCAATCATTACCGCTGCTATCTTTAGACCAAGTAAATCCCCCTAACCATGGTGGCTTCACCGCAACTGGAGGTACACCTCCATAATGAATGTCTACCATTTGTTTACCAGCTTTAAAACCTGTTGAAGAGCTGATATATATTTTATCATCTTTCTGTTCAAAGGACACTGCTTTTTTGTTAACCAAAATCTTATTTACTTTTAATAAGTGCACTAAATCCAATAAAATAGTATCAGTTGATGTTGATAAGTTCATTGTTACTAGGGTATTGCCTTGTATAGTTTTATTGGCAATGTCTACATCTAGCGTTACATCATAGTGTCGAATATCCATGATAGCTTGTAGTGGTTTTAATTTACCACCAGAAGACAAATAGGTTAAATCTTCTTGTTGAGCAACTAAAGAAGTGGTTACCATCACCAAAAGCATTGTAATTATTGATTTCATAAGCTGTATTTTACTCTATGAATTTAAGCAACTTTATTCTATATTCGTATATAATCAAGCGTTAATGAGTGGTGCACATTTGAAAAGAAATCTGGGTTTATTAGGCCTAATTGCCACTGGAATTTCATCAATGATTGGCGCTTCTATCTATATTGTTCCATTTCAGATACAAAAAACAGTTCCNGGTATTGGTCCCTATGTTGGGATTGCCTTTATTGTAGCTGCTATTCCCTCTTTATTAGCGGCATTCTCCTATGCCATATTATCTAGCGCAATGCCCAGGGCAGGAGGTACTTATATATATGCAAGTAGATCGATGCATCCTTTCTGGGGTTTTGCAGCAAGTTTTTCTCAGTGGTTTGGCTTATCTATTGTAATGGGCGTGGTAGCCTATATGGTCATTCCTTTTTTTAATCAAATGATAGCATTGCTGGTGGGTGAAAATCAATTTCATTTTTTTGAACAGGGACATAATAGATTATGGGCTGCACTTTTTTTATTATGGTTCTTTGTTTTCATTAATATTCGCGGGATCAAAACATATCAAATAACGGTAATTACTTTAGTTATAATTACCTTTTTATTATCTGGCCTAGTGATTTATTTTGGTCTAAGTACTTCAAGGGAAACATTTATTCAATCAGTTTTAGAAAAAAAAGGGATTCATATTATTACTGAAGTAGCTAAATGGGATTTAAAAACAATTGTTTCTGCAAGTGCTATTTTATTTGCAAGTTTTATAGGCTTTGATGCAATTGCCCAAGCTGGAGGTGAAGCCAAAAATCCAACTAAAAATTTACCCAGAGCAATTTTAATCACCATCATTATAGTGGGTCTTTTTTATATTGTGTTCACTTATAGTATATATCAATTNGTTCCTTGGAATTTTATTGCACAAGAAGCTATTGAGAAGGAAGTTTCTGCTCCTAGTTTGCTTAGTTATCTATTACCCAAGTGGTGGACTTTTTTAATTCTAGGTGGAGCTTGTATTGCATTGTTAAAAGACCTTCCATCGATGATTCTGTCAGTATCAAGATTGGTATTTGCTTGGTCGAAAGATGCCTTGTTTCCAGCGCGTTTCATGAAGATTCATACCACCTACCAGACCCCTTATCAAGCCATTATATTTAGNGGACTGATTGCAACATGTGGTGTTGTAGGAACACATTTTGCTTCAGATATATTTTTAGGAATTGATATTATGGTGATTTCCATGTTGGCTAATTTTATTTTAATCTGCATTGCAGTTTTAAGTATTCCAAAATACAATCCAATATTAGCTGCAGAAATCTCTATTTTTAAAAATCCCACTCTNCGAAAATTCATTGCTGGTGCTGGGGTTATTTCATTGAGCTTCTTTTTATTTTTAATGATTGANCAAGANATCAATAGNGTTTCTAAANCATGGTATTTTTATCCAAGCTTGGTTTGGTTAATTGTAATGCTCATAGCATCCATGATATTTTTTAGCTATTGGAGACAATTACAAAAAAACAACTCCGATTTAAAAGACCAATTCAAACAATTACCGAAAGAATAATTTTATGATGAATCAATTTACAATTCCTAAAGCAATCATTGGATTGTGGCAAATAGCGGATATGGAAAGATCTGGTAATAAAGTAGATCCTGCGAATGCTGCAAAATCAATGATGCAGTANTATGAAAATGGATTTACTTGTTTTGATATGGCAGATCATTATGGATCATCAGAAGAAATTGCTGGTTATTGTAAAAAACATTTTGCACCTGCTGGCATTCAATTTTTTACCAAATGGGTACCCAGTCCTGGAGTAATTACTGAAAAAATAGCAGAAGAAGCTGTTGAAAGAGCATTAAAAAGATTGGACTCTCCTCAAATTGATCTATTACAATTTCATGCATGGAATTATGCCGATCCGAATTGGTTGAATGCACTTTACGCTTTAAATAAATTGAGAGAAAAGGGATTCATTGCAAATATTGGACTGACCAATTTTGATCATATACATTTAAACATGGTGATTGCTTCTGGTATTCCGGTAGTAAGCAATCAAATTGCTTATTCTTTATTAGATCAAAGAGGTAGTCAAGCAATGGCAGCAACTTGTTTACAACACAATGTTCAACTTTTGGCNTATGGCACNGTTGCTGGGGGATTCTTTTCAGAAAAATGGTTAGGTAAAGAAGAGCCAATACTTTCTGAATCATTAACCTGGTCCCAAATGAAATACAAAAGGTTTATCGATGCCGCAGGCGGATGGTCTTGGTTTCAATCTTTACTTTCTACTTTATCCAGCATAGCAACNTCTAATAAAGTTAGTATAGCAACTGTTGCTAGCGCTTACATGGCACAAGCACCAGCAGTTGGAGCAGTGATTATTGGTTCAAGACTGGGCGCATCAGAACATATTGAAGAAAATAAAAAAATATTGACACTTCAATTAAAAGAATCAGATAAAACTGCCATTGAATCTATATTGTCTAAGGCAAATAAAATTGCGGGCAACTGTGGCGACGAATACAGAAAGCCCCCATTTTTAACTGCAAGTGGTGATTTAAGTCATCACATAAAAGAGTTTCCAAAACCTTATGAAACAAAAGTCTCCGAAGATGGAAGGATCAGGGTTTTTTCTGGAACACCATGGGAGCCATTAGCAGGTTATGCAAGAGCTGTAAAGAAAGGCAATCAAATATTTGTTTCTGGAACTACTGCTACGCATGGTCATACAATTATTGGGGGGAATGATCCTGCAGCACAAACACATTTTGTAATTGATAAAATAGAAGGAGCACTTCATTCACTAGATGCCAAATTAGAAGATGTGGTGAGAACAAAAGTTTTTATTAATAATATCGAACAATGGGAAGCTATTGCTAGAGCACATGGTGAAAGATTCGCCCATATACAACCGGCTAATACGATGGTGGAAGCAAAATTAATTGGCAACGGATATTTAGTAGAAATTGAAGTGGATGCTATTGTAAATTAAATTATCATGAGAAATCTAGAACCTTCTTTAGAAAAATTGTACAGCTTCATTGAACATGCTGATCAATTAAATAGTAACATATCTTCTGTAAACGTAGCATGGCATATAGAGCACAGCTTATTGGTGATTACAAAAATCATTGAAACTGTAGTAAAGTCTGATCCAACAAAATATGAGTGGAAATTTGATTTGAAAAGAAGCTTTGTTTTTTTCATCGGTAAATTTCCAAGAGGTAAAGCCAAAGCACCTGAAGTAGTTATCCCAAAACAAGTAGAGCAACCTAATTATGAAGTATTGTTTACAAATACAAGGGTTGCAATTACTCAGTTACAAAACGCAACAAAAAACAATTCTTTGTTCATCCAATTTTTGGAAAACTCAATAAGAAAGATACTTTTGTTATGTTAGACATTCATACCAAGCATCACATAAAAATTATAGAAGATATTATTTCTCAAACTCTATAATATGTTCTGAGGCATATTCATCATCTCCTGGTTTAATACGCTTCACAAAAAATCTAGCGCGTTTTCCTAATTTTAAAGAAGTGCGTCTTTCTTTAATGTCTTCTTCCGTATCCAGCGGTTGTAAAGAAGGATACCATAAAATGTATCCAGGTTTCTGAAAGACTAATTGAGGCTTACTCCATTGTTGACTATTATTTCCGATACCTAAATCTTTATTCTTATTAAATGAAATAAAAATTTTATCGCCCTCCCAAGACTTCCTTCTACTTTGCCCATCATCATCACCCAACAATTTAAATAAGTATTCCAGCTAACAGAAGGTCCCCAATGAAATCCTCCTGTTGGAGAAGAGGCTGCGCCACCTCCATCTGCCTTTGAAATTTGTAAAGAAGCAACTGGTTTTCCAAAACTATTATGTGCAATGGTGAATGCTTTTCCATCCCAGCGCTTTGCTTTACCAACTGGTTGATCTAAATCTTTCAAAGCTATTCTGGCAATACTGATACATTGTCCAGATGCTTCTTTTATCGGATCATAATTTTTTGCATCATATACGCCTGGGTATCCATACTCTCCGTAAAAAACATATAAATAATCTCCACTAGCAACCGCAGATGGATCACCCACTCCTCCTGCAAAAGTGTTGGAGGTATTATGTGGTTTTAATATCATTCGAGGATCTAGGTCTTCTAAAATAATACCTTTATTATCCCAAGATTTTCCACCATCTGTAGACTTCATGATACCTATTCTACATACAGCTGCTGGACTTTCTGGTCCAGTTAAACCTTGAGGCCATAACTTGCTATTCGTATAACCTTCTTTTGTTTTTGGATCATAAGGAAGTGTGATAGGGTAGTTTTCATTATGGTATAAGGCATACAGTGTTAAGCCTGATGGATCTTTTGTATCTTGATAAACTGTTTCAAACCAAACAGCACCATGCAAACCCTTTTGTCCGATAGGAACATTGGGGGGCATTATAGGATTAAAAAACTTATCCGCAGTATTTTGAAATACAATACTTGCATTTGTACCATTGGAGTATTTTAAATCTCTTGCATATCCCCAAAGTGGATCTTCTCCATATTTTCCTGGGAATATTCTAAATGTATCAGCCACCCAAGCTTCTGCCATATTACAGTCTACAAATGAATTAAATTTGACTTTGCTTGCAGGAATTAATTTAAACTTTGGATCTTTTGGTTCTTGTACAAAAAAACTAATCAACCAACTTAGTAAAATGAATAATTGCATGATGTTACATTTTGATTCTGTAATCTACTAAATTTATTAACTTTAATAAAATATCTTAGATGAAAATTTATTTAAAATTCTTTATTCCAATACTAATGTTTTCAAATTCTTTAAGCGCCCAATATCAATCATTGTATACGACCACACCAAATCAAATTGTTGTGCCAAATGAAGAAAGAGAAGATATATATAATGGCATCACTATTGTAAGTAAAGTAACAGAACCTGCATATCAATATTTTAGAGTTAAAGAAGATAATGCGAAAAGACCCTGTGTTATTATTTATCCAGGTGGGGGATATGNNATTTTAGCGACTAGTCATGAAGGTGTNGATGTTGCTAAGTTTTTTAATAGCATTGGTATAAANGCTATGGTGGTTAAGTATCGTATNCCTAATGAGAAAACACAAACTGATAAAAAAATTGCCCCATTACAAGATGCACAACAAGCTATATTGTTGGCAAAGACCAATGCAGGTTCTTGGGGTATTGATGAAAAAAAGATTGGCATATTAGGTTTTTCCGCAGGTGGACATTTGGCCGCAAGCTTATCTAGTCATTACAATGATGTAAAAATTGACAATCCAGCCAATATATCTTTAAGGCCTGATTTTCAAATTTTAATTTATCCAGTCATCACGATGAAAGATTTTGGTCATTCAGGTTCTACAGAAAACCTTATTGGAAAAAATCCAAGTCAAGAACAGATTAAATATTATAGTAACGAATTGAATGTAAATAAAAAAACTCCACCAGCCTTTATTGTTCATGCAATAAATGATGACGCAGTCCCTGTTCAAAATGCACATGTATATGATAGCGCACTCAAGGCCAATAAAGTTGCCTCTACTCTTTATTTATTTGAAAAAGGCGGACATGGTTTTGGCATGAAAAATCCAACAGCATCAGAGCAATGGACTACTCCATTGATTGCATGGCTTCAAAAAAGAAAAATAATTTAAACTATTTGTTTTCTGCTCTTCTTCTAGCTTCTTCAGCTTCTTTGTAGATTCTAATCCAAGTAAGAGATATATCGATTACGGCCAATAATGGACCCAATATAATAACCATGATTACTTCTAAACCAGGAGTATATCCAATTACGCCATCAAAAGAAGTGGACTTAGATCTTTTGTATAATTTATATACACAATAGATTGCAGAAACTATCCAAATTGCGAAGATGATATTTTTATTCATAAATGAGATTTGAATTATAAAGTTACTATATATTAAACTATTATAAATTTCATAATTTGAAAGATTATGAATATTTACTATATTTAATTTGAAATCTGTATCTATGTCTTCTATCCCCCAAAGTAGTAAATTAGGGTTGACACCATTTAAAGGCAATTGGTCTTTAGTTTTAACAAAGCATCTATTAAGCAGAACCTTATATAGCGCAAAATCTGCAGATATTAAAAGATTTAATGCTTTGGGTTTAACAGCTTCCGTTGATGAATTATTAACCATTACGACATCCTTACCTTCCCCACCAGTCAATGATTACAATACTTCTACAGTAATAGATACCGGCTCTGCATTAGGTACAACATGGGTGAATAGTATTAATAACGATGGTACAATCAATAGTAATAGAAGAACAAATTATAAAAAATGGTTATTAAGTGTATTAGTACATCAAGAAACTAATATTCGAGAAAAAATGACTTTTTTTTGGAGTAATCATTTTGGAACTGAAGCAGATACGATTGTATTTGGCACAATGTTGTACCAACATCATCAAATTTTTAGATCTAATCCAATTGGGAATTATAAAAAATTGGTAAAAAGCGTGACGATTGATCCTGCCATGTTGAGATATCTGAATGGATATTTGAATACTAAAACAGCACCAGATGAAAATTATGGAAGAGAATTACAAGAACTGTATACTGTTGGAAAAGATGGAGGTGCAAAATATACGGAAGAAGATGTCAAAGCCGCAGCAAGGGTANTGACAGGATGGAGATACGATTCAAATAATATAGCTTTTTTTGATCCTACTAGACATGATACCAATAATAAAGTCTTTTCTAGTTTTTATAATAANAAAGTTATTGCGGGTAAAACAGGTATGAATGGAGCACAAGAATTGGATGAATTATTAGATTTATTGTTTTCAAAAACTGAAACTGCAAAATTTATTTGCAGAAAACTATATAAATATTTTGTCTATTATTATATAGATGATGTTGTCGAAAAGAATATAATAACACCCCTTTCCAATACCTTAATAATAAATGGTTTTGAAATTAAACCAGTTTTAAAACAATTGCTTGAAAGTGAGCATTTTTATGATAGTATCTATATTGGTTGTCAAATAAAAAGCCCTCTAGATTTTATCGTTGGTTTTTTACGATCTTATGAAATTAATTTCCCCAACACAATTACTGATTATGCAGATGCTTATTTTTTGTACAATCAAATGGTGAATCAATCCATCTCAATGGGCCAAAATCCTGTTGATCCGCCTAATGTAGCAGGATGGCCTGCCTACTATCAGGCTCCAGAGTATAATGAACTTTGGATTAATGCAGACACCTTTCCAAAGAGAAATAGGTTTACAGATTTAATGATTGAAACAGGTTATACAAAGAATGGAAAAAAAATAATAGTTAATCCCATTAATTTTTTAAAAGCAATTTCTAAGGATCCATCTAATCCTAATGCCGTAATTGATGATGCTGTGTTTTTTTTACTGTCTACTGATCTATCTGCAAGTATTAAATCTAATTTGAAAACTCAAATTTTGTTGAGTGGACAAAGTTCTGATTATTACTGGACAGATGCCTGGAATTTATCTATCAATTCTCCCAGTACCATTAATTTAAATATTGTTAATACCAGATTAAAAACATTATTTAAGTATCTAATGAATTTGCCAGAATATCAATTACAATAATATGGAGAGGAGAAAATTTTTAAAAAATAGCTTTGCTTTTATCACTCCAACAATTATTGGCGGCAATTCAATTCATGTTTTAACGAAACATCCATTATTTAATGAAGAAGCGTTAGCTACAAGCAATAATGATAACGTTCTAGTGATTATTCAATTAAGTGGAGGAAATGATGGATTGAATACTGTAATTCCATTGAGTGATTATAGTAAATATAATAATGCAAGATCCAATATTGCCATACCAGAAAATAAAGTTTTAAAAATTACAGGAAATGATGCTACTGGTTTGCATCCTTCCATGGGTGCTATGCAAAATTTATTTTCAGAAGGCAAATTAAATATTGTTCAAGCAGTGGGATATCCTCAACCTAGTTTTTCTCATTTTAGAGCAACTGATATTTGGATGTCTGGATCTGATAGCAATCAATTCTTAAATACCGGTTGGGCAGGCAGGTACTTAGATTCAATTAATCCTGACTATCCAGAAGGATATCCTAATGCCAATAATACAGATCCTTTAGCTATTCAAATTGGATCATTAGCTACTTTAACTTGTCAAGGTCCGTCAGTTAACATGGCCTTGAGCATTTCTGATCCTAGTGCTTTTTATAATTTGATTGAAGGTACCGATCAAGTACTACCTAATTCTAATGCAGGATATGAACTTGGTTTTTTGAGAAGAATTGCAAAACAAACAAATCAATATGCTACTCGAATAAAACAAGCTTCAGACAAAGTCACTCAGCAAGCTACCTATCCAAATAATAGTTTGGCCAATCAATTGAAAATAGTTGCTAGATTAATTAAAGGTGGCTTAAAGACCAAAGTATACATGGTAAATTATGGTGGATTTGACACACATGCCAGTCAAGTCGTTAATACTGATACTACTACTGGAACACATGCAAATTTATTGAAAGTATTATCTGATGCTGTAGCTGCTTTTCAAAATGATATAAAGGGCTTAGAAGTGGAAGATCGAGTTATTGGAATGACTTATTCTGAATTTGGAAGAAGAATTAAATCAAATGCTAGTGGAGGTACAGATCATGGTTCTGCAGCTCCGCTATTTCTATTTGGAAAGAATGTAAGAGGTGGTGTTTTTGGAAACAACCCTGATATTCCCGCTAGTGTTAGTGTAAATGACAACATACCTTATCAATTTGACTTTAGAACAATTTACTCTTCTATTTTACAAAATTGGTTTTGTGTGAATGAAAACGATGAACTACAAATATTAAATAAAAAGTTTCCCACNATACCTATAATTAACGCTAGTATTTGTGGAATTAATAATCCAAATACTGTTTTTGCAAAGGAGGCGCTTATATATAATTATCCGAATCCATTTACAGCACAAACCAAAATTGAGTTTAAGACAAACGGTGGTCATACTATCTTACAACTTTTGGATGGATCAGGAACCTTAATTAGAATTTTGATTGAAGCCACATATAGCTTTGCCGGATTAAATAGTTATATTTTATACGGCGATAATTTACCAAGTGCGGTTTATTATATTCGTTTACAAAATTTAGACAGAGTATCAGTTAAAGCAATTATAAAAATGTAAAAGCCCCACAATTTCTTGCAGGGCTTTTAATTTATTCTAGAATTCTTTTAAACTCTATGATAATCTCCTTTCCAATGTTGAATGGCAGCTTTAATTTCTTTGCTTCCTAAGTTTTCTTTGATAGCTCTATCTAATAATGCTAAATATTCTTCATCACTTGCAAAACGCAAAGCAATGATTTGACCAATTCTTAATTCTTTTGGCAAAGCTTTTCCTGTCATAATATAATAACGAAGACCTTCTTCTGCTCTAATAGCTCTATCCTGTGCTTTTAATGGAAAAGATCTTGCATACCAAGCAACCAAAACAAAAGTGATTGCTGTTAATACTAATAAAGATGCCAAGTATTTGTTTTCAGGCGTGGCTCTTAATAAATAATTGATTGATCCACCCAGTAAAGCGAAAATAGCCCCAAATGTTAGATAGTGAAAACCTGGTACCATTTGTGCATGGTTTTTTACATTCTGTTCTTGCATGTTCTTATTTTTATTTTAAAAGTAAACTATTTAACTCTCTTTAAATCTAAATCATGAAAATCAAAACTAAAATCAGTCAAAGGTGAAATTGCTTTCATTGTTAAGCCTGATGGTTTTCCATCCATATCAGTAGTGAACATTAAATAAGCATCTGCATCCAATGTTCTATCTGTCCACCTTACAATAAGAGAGTTGCCTTTGTATGGCAATACTTCTCCACTTAATTTTGGAGACCTTTTGCAATCCATCCAAGCTTTCCCATTTTTCATACTAATCTCTATATCTCCAAACCAAACATCTCTATATATTCCTAAAAATGGTTGAAAGTTAAATTGGCCGCCTGCTTTTGATAATTGCGCTTGCATATCTTTCTCGACCTCTTCACCAATTTTTTTTGCTTCTGCTTCTCCTTTATCAACTCGATCTTTCATGATTTTAACCCAATCATATCCAATCACCCCTAAGTAGCTATCTTGAATAGTTCTACTAATGGCATTAAATGCAGCACCAGATTGTTGATTGGTGAATACAATAATACCTAATTGTAATTCAGGAAACATCACTACTTGAGTGACCATTCCTGCTAATCCTCCAGTATGCGTTACTTGTTTATATCCCTTTACATCACTTAAGAACCAACCTAAACCATATGCAGCAAAATGAGTNTTGTATGGTGCCGCAGTGCCTGTTTTAATGATTGTTTGAGGGGTCCAGGTTTCTTCATGTACTTCGGAACTGAATACTTTATTATCTAAANCAGCTCCATATTTACCATGATTCATTTGAGCAATCACCCATTTACTCCAATCGGTTACATTACTCCAAATTCCACCAGCAGCATTTGCACTCTCGCTCCAATCAATATCTAGTACTTGTAGTTTTCCATTGACTGGTGCATGAGGACGAACCGCATTACTATTGTCTTTTAGTCTATATAAAGAAGCGGCAGATTTTTGCATTCCCAATGGATTCATNATTTTTTGTTCTACTAAATCTTCCCATTTTATGCCTGAAACTCTTTCTGCAACCTCCCCTGCAACAATGTATAAATTATTATCATANTCGTATTTAGTTCTAAATGCAGANACNGGTTTTAAATATCTTATATTATGAATGATATCTTTTTTAGTAAAATTACTTCCATCTGGAAACATCATTAAATCTCCAGCACCCAATCCTAAACCACTTCTATGAGTTAGTAAATCTCTAATAGTGAAGGCATCTGTAACATATGGATCATACATTTTAAATTCAGGAATATAATCTGTTACTCGATCGTCCCATTTTATTTTTCCTTCATCCACTAATTGTCCTAAAACAGCAGCAGTCATGGCTTTACTATTAGATGCCACACCAAATAAAGTATTTTCATCTACTTTTTTTCCTGTATTTAAGTTACTAACACCATAACCTTTTGCATGAATGAGCTTACCATTTTTTACCACACCTACTGCTATGCCTGGTACATTAAATGTTTTTAATACCAATGTCGTTAATGAATCAATTTGTTTGGCACTAATAGGCTGTGTTTGAGCAATTACATTGATAATTTGAAATGCTGCTACAATGAATAAGAGGCTTTTTTTCATATGACTTTATTTACCTTATGAAATTAAGTAACTTTGTTTATACTTTTAGAAC